>Ga0315274_10011039_pt1 | contig 12966 bp, 6 predicted proteins | sample YL17G02_20_MG_FD_203700 | JGI IMG/M metagenome (GOLD analysis project Ga0315274, IMG submission 203700) | Sediment microbial communities from Yellowstone Lake, YNP, Wyoming, USA - YL17G02_20 | ecosystem: Environmental > Aquatic > Freshwater > Lake > Sediment | place: USA: Wyoming | collected... | reverse complement strand
CTGTGCACCCTCACCGAGTACTACCACCACCTAATGCACATTCCTCGACGAACCGCCGGATGCGGACCCGCATGTCCGGTGGTGTGAGAGGGAGGATGGGCGACCCATCCTCCCTACTCGATTCGCCGGTCCCAGCCTCCGGGACGAAAGGCCGTCGATGGGGGGGACGGGCCCCGGCGGGAAGGCTTGTTCCTGTGTCCCGCACTGGCTACAATCCGTCTGTGCTCACGCGCGCATGCCCTGGACCTGGCGACTGGAGGCTGATGGGGTACGCGCCCCCAGCCGTCCGAGACCGTAGCCGATGAACCGGCAAAGCAATCTGCGTCAGCGTTTCCTGCGCATCTGGCCGTGGGCAGGGCTGGCCGCCGCCAGCCTCTACGTGACGGCCGGTGTGCGGCTGCCGTCGTCCGGTGGTTGGCCGGCGGCGGGGGCCATCCTGTCGGTCGCTTCGGGAAGCCTGGCGACGGCCGCGATCCTCGTCAGCCTTGGCTTCGACCCCGATGAGGGGACGCGCCGCGCCCGCCGCCTGCTTGGGACGGCTTTCTTCCTGTGGACGCTGGCGGAGGGCTACCGCGCCGTGAGTTGGGCTGTGGGAGGCCGCAGCGCGGCGATCCCTTCCATCGCCGAATTGCTCAAGCTATCCGGCTACCTTGCTCTCCTGGCAGCGGCTATCTCCTACGCCTCGTCGGCGGCCGGCCGATACGGCCGGCTGCGCGAGCTGCTCGACACCGCCATCATGCTCACGGCCGGCACTGCCCTGTCCTGGTTGGTCGTCATCCGCCCAGTATCGCTGGCCCTTCCGACCAGCGAGGTGCTGTTGTTCTGGGCGTCGTTCGCTCCGACCCTCGATCTGGTGCTCCTGCTGATGACGCTGCGGCTGCTCGGCGGCGCGCCATCCGACGCCGAGGCCCGAGGCTTCGGAGTTCTGGGGATTGCGCTGCTGGCGCTGATGGCCAGCGATCTCGTGCGGAGCTACCTGGCGCTGGGCGGCGAGATCGGGCTGCCCACCACGGTCGAGGCGGGCTGGGTCATCGCGGCTAGCTTGACGGGCCTGGTTGTGACGCGGGAGCCGGTGGCCGCGACGGCCGGGGGAGGCGAGCTGCCGGTCGCCCGCCCACTCCGCCAGCGCATGGTCTCCGTGCTTCCGATCGCGCTGACGTACGCGGTCGTCGGCTTCACCCTGCTGAACTGGCGGCTGGTCAGCGTCATCGATTGGGCCGGAGTGGGGGCGGCCGTCGTCCTGAGCCTCCTGCTGGTGGCGCGGCAAGGCGTCATCGGTGGGCAGTCGGAGATGCGGCAGTTCGCCGCGCTGGTCAACGCCTCGGGCGACCTGGCGTTCGTGGCGCAACTGGACGGGCTGCTTCGGCTCACCAATCCGGCGGTGATCCGTGCCCTTGGGCTGGAGGCCCCGCCCAGCGCGCTGGAGGACTTCCTGGCAAGCCCCAAGCCGTCACGGGCGTTCCTCCACACCGCGTCGAAGGACGGTTGGTCGGGTGAAGTGGAGCTTCGTCGGGAGGATGGCAGCCTCTTCCCTGCCTCGCTCAGCCTGAGGCCGGTATGGGACGAGCGTCTGGGCCGGGCCCTGCTCGTCGGCACGGCGGCCGATCTAACCCGCATTCGCCAGCGGGAGGATGACCTGCGCGCCGCCCTCAGCCAGGTCGCCGTCGCTCGAAGTGATCTGGAGGCGTTGAACGCCGTCCTGGAGCAGCGAGTCAACGAGCGCACGCGTGCGCTGGAAGACTCCGTCGAACGGCTGCGGCGCATGAACCTCGAGCTGCAAGAGCTCGGTCGGCTTAAGACCGAATTTGTCACCCTGGTCAGCCATGAACTTCGCGCCCCGCTGACCAACATACGCGCCGGCGTCGAGCTTCTGTTGGCTGCACACCCGGCGCTGGGCCAAAGTGTCCGCCAGCAGCTGGATCTGGTGGCGGCGGAAACGGAGCGGCTGGGGGGCTTCGTGGAGGCGATTCTCGATCTCTCGGCGCTCGAGGCGGGGCGCTACCCGCTGCACCGCGCTCCAACAGACCTGGGGACCGCCGTCCAGCGCGTTGTGGCCCGGCTGCGGAACCAGCCTCAAGGCGGCGATGTGGTCATCGACCTGCCGCCTGCGCTGCCGCCGGTGTGGGGCGATGAACGCGCGCTTGACAGTGTCCTGTTCCACCTGCTCGACAATGCCCTGAAGTACGCGCCCGGCGACAAGGTCCTGGTCCAGGCGGAACCGCGTGCCGGGCAGGTGTTCGTGACGGTCACGGACCACGGCCCGGGGATCCCGCCCGAAGAGCGCCAGCGCGTGTTCGAGATGTTTCACCGCCTGGATGCGCGCGATTCCCGCGAGGTGTATGGCCACGGCCTCGGACTGCATCTGGCGCGCCAACTGCTGGAGGCCATGGGGGGTGACATTCGCGCCGAGGAGGCGCCGGGCGGAGGAACCCGCATGGCCTTCTGGATGCCTGTGGCGTCCGGATAAGCCGCGCAGGCCTGGCCGCCACGCGGCTTGCACTCTCTCTGGTTTGGGTTAGGCTTGTGGGACGCCGCGGCACGGGACCCAACGAGCGTATGGCAAGTGAAACCCTCCTGCTGGTCGACGACGACACCACCCTGCTGCGCTTTCTGACCGAATACCTGGAGCGGGAAGGCTACGCCGTGCGCACCGCCGACCGCGGCCAGGCGGCGCTGCGCCAGTTCTACGAAGCGCGACCGGACATCGTCGTCCTGGATGTAATGATGCCGGGGATGGATGGCTGGGAGGTGTGCGCCCGCCTGCGCGAGCTGGCCGAGACGCCCGTGATCCTGCTGACGGCCAAGACCAGCGAAGCCGACAAGCTGCGCGGGTTTCGGCTGGGCGTCGATGACTACATCACCAAGCCCTTCAGCCTGGCCGAGCTCGGAGCGCGCATCCGGGCTGTGCTCACCCGCACGGCGGGGCAGCGCAGCCAGCAAGCCAGTGTCCTGCAGGTCGGCGCGCTGCGCGTTGACCTGGGCCGGCGCGAGGCCTCCCTCGGCGGCCAAACCCTCGAGCTGACGCCCACCGAATTCCGTCTGCTGGCCTGCCTGGCGGCCCGGCCGGGGCAGGCGGTGGCGCAGGCCGATCTGGTGAAGGAGGCCTGGGGTGGCCTCCGGCAGGAGACCGGAAGCGCCTTGCGGCGCTACGTCTGGTTCTTGCGCCAGAAGATCGAAGCCGACCCCGATCAGCCGAAGCGGCTGCTCACCGTGCGTGGGTACGGCTACCGGCTGGAGCCCTGACCAACTCCACGCGCCCGGCAACGAACACGACCTGCCCGCGTCCGAGAACCTGTCTCACGCGCCAGAAGGCCAGAGCCTCGATCACCTGCCTGTGCTCCAGCCCCGGCCGCCTCCGCAGATCATCACTGGCACGATCCGTGCAAGGGACCCGAGTACTAGCCCGGCCGCGAGGGCTGTAAGGCGGCTGTAAGGACAATTCAGGCATGGGCGTCTTAGACTGGACATGACGTAATGGGTCTGGCCGCGCAGTCGGCTGGTTCCAGGGGTGGTCATAGATGGCCTACCAACGAGAGCAGCACACAAAGAGCCGGGGCCAGGGGTTGGCTGAGTTCGCGTTGATCCTGCCCCTGGTGCTCTTCACCATTTTCGTCATCATCGAACTGGCGCGCGTGCTGCACGCCTGGATCTCCGTCGAGAACGGCGCGCGCTTCGGCGTCCGCTACGCCATCACCGGCGAATACGAGTCGGGCTACTGCACTACGATGTATGGCGGCCCGTGCAACACACAGGCCAAGCAGGACGGGGCCCGCCTGCCCTCGATCCGGGATGCCGTCAACTCAGGCTCGGTTGGGCTGCTGAAGAACCCGGCGGCCACGGTGGGCAATCCGGGCTTTTTCAAGACCACCATCTGCTCGAACAAGCCAGGGCTGATCTACTTCCCTTCCGACTCGAACACAAGTACCCCGGCTGATTGTCAGCCCCAGGAAGACGGAGGCGGCCCGGGCGACCGGGTGATCGTGGCGGTCGACTTCGACCACCCCTTGATCGCCCCGATCCTCAGCTCGACCTGGCCGAAGATCCATCTGAGTGCCAAGCGCGAGGGCATCGTCGAGCAGTTCCGTGTGGCGCGCGTTGTCGGCCTGCCGGCGACCATCTCGATCCCGACCTTCACCGCCACCGTGACCACCACGTCCACCATCACGCCCACCCCCACGGCGAGTATGACGCCGACGCCGACGCCCGACTGCTCGCTGATCAGCGTTGAAAGTACCGTCCTAAATGGCGAGTTCTTCGATGTCACCGTGCGCAACGGCAACGCGACGGACGTGGCGCTCACCGGCGCCTGGCTGGACTGGTACAAGTACTACCCCGGCCAGAACTTCTACGGTGCTGAGTTCGGGGGTTACCTGTACCGCGACGGTCCTTCGTCGCCCACCTCGCCCAGCTTGGCCAATCCGCCCGTGGCGATCCCGTTCGGCGCTGGCGCATCGGAACTCTGGCGGGCGTCCTTTGTAGGGGTCGGCGCCGGCGGCCTGGTCGGGGAGTACACAGCCGTCCTGACCTTCGACGGCGTGTGCAGCGTGACGGCGGTCTCCGAACTCCCGACGCCGACGGCGACAACCACACTAACGACGACCCCAACGCTGACCGCGACAACGACCGTGACGCGGACGGTGACCCCGACGACGACGGTGACGCCGACCTTGACGCTCACACCGACGCTTACACCGACGCCCAGTTGCGCCAACATCACCGTCACGGGGTCATCCTTTAGCTTGCCTAACATCTATCGGGTGGATGTGAGGAACACCAATGCGAGTACGGTCTACCTGACCGGCTCGACACTATCTTGGACGGATGCCTACCACCCTGCGCAGTACGTGGACGATTTCCGTTGGAACGGATCCACTTACTACACCGGGAACAGCTGGGATCCCCCGACAACCTCCAACCCGGCGATGGGGACCCGGTCGTTGCCAAGTGGATTGACCTACCGCTGGCGAGCGACCTTCGGCGGCATCCCCGCGAGCCAGGGACTGGACGGCACGTTCTCCGTCACGCTGACCTTCGACGGCTCGTGCACGGTGTCGGCCACACTGTCGCGCAGCGCACCAACGGCGACCGCGACGCAGACGGCGACCGTCACTCCGACGGTCACGCTTACGCCGACGATCACTACCACGGCGACGATCACCAGCACGGCTACGATCACGCTGACCCCCACGGTGACGCTCACGCCCACGGTTACGCTGACACCCACGCGCACGCCGACGGTGACGCTGACCTACACGCGCACGCTGACGCCGACGGTTACGCTCACCTTCACTCGGACGCTGACGCCTACCGCCACACAGACGGCGACCGTCACGCGTACGCCTACGGCCACGCTGACGCGGACGGTGACTCCAACGGTCACCCTGAGTCCCACGGCGACGCGCACCACGACACCGGTCACACCGACGATCACGCGCACGCCGACGGTGACGACTACTCCAGCGGCCACGAACACGCCGACGATCACGCTGACACCGACGCCCACGAAGGTCTTCGACTAGAGCTCGGTACGTTCGCTGTAGAATCGGGAGCCGCGACACCTGTGTCGCGGCTCCTGGGATTCCAGGCCGGATCACTGACAGAGCACGTCTGGGAGGGAGTGACCCCATGCGCGCTGCCCGGTCGCCGGCCATCGACACGCCGATCGATCCGGGAGCGGAACGGCACGCCTTCCGCTTGCCCCCGCCAAGTTGCAGGCCCAGCGCAAGGCTGGCCCGGGGTACCGGGGCCCTACTGACCCCGCCGCGGCCCGGGTTCAGAGGTTTCGTGTATGATTCAACCCTTGGAATTCCTGCGCGGTGGTGTAGGCAGCCTGAAAGGTGGCGCCCTGGCCTTTTCCGCTAGACTGGATGCAGGTCGAATGGACCGCAGGAACAAGGGCACTGCCGATGACGGTCCTTATGAACAGGGAGTGGCTGGTGTCGGAACGGGAAACCCAACCTCCGGGCGGCCGGATCCTGATCGCCGATGACGATACGGACTTTCGCAGCGTCCTCGTTCGCCGGGCGCGGCGGATGGGCCTGGAGGTTGTCGAGGCGGGGGATGGACCGGAAGCGCGGGCGATCCTGGAGGCGCAAGCGTTCGACGCGCTGGTCGTCGACCTGTACATGCCAGGCGCGACCGGCCTGGAGGTGGTTGAGCGCGCCCAGCGGCTCGACCCCAATATCCAGGCCATTGTCCTGACCGCCAGTGCCTCGGTCGAGACGGCCGTCGAAGCGCTCCGGGCTGGCGTCTACGACTACATGACCAAGCCGCTCGAGTCGATGGCTGCCTTCGAGCTGGCGCTGACCCGGGCGCTGGAGCATCGGCGGCTGATCGAGGAGAACGCCCGGCTCTTCGCCGAGGTCCAACGGCTGGCCGTGACCGACCCCGTGACGGGGTTGTTCAACCGTCACAAGCTCAACGAGTTCCTGGAGCTGGAGGTTGAGCGGGCGCGGCGCTATGCGCGCCCGCTGTCGCTGATCATGCTGGACATCGACGACATGAAGAGGATCAACGACACCTTCGGCCACCCGGCCGGCGACGAGGCGCTGCGGCGGGTCGCACAGGCGATCCGCAGTCAGGTACGCCGGGTCGATCTGCCCACCCGCTACGGGGGTGACGAGTTTATGATCGTCCTTCCGGAAGCGAAGGGCGAGGAGGCCCGGGCGATTGCATTGCGCATAGGCATCGAGGTCAAGCGCGGCAGCTTCGATGGCGTCCATCTCTCCACCAGCACTGGCGTGGCAGACTGGCAGCCAGGCTATGCTGGCGTGGAGGACTTCGTCCAGGCTGTGGACCAATCCTTGTATCGGGACAAGCGCGGGGATGCCCAGGATGGGCACCCGCCGCGGGTCTAGAAGCGGAGCCGGGGGCCGCCGGGTGCGGCCCACCGAGGTGGCGTGGGACGGCAGCCTGGGCAATGGCTTGGCTGCGGTTCCGCACGCCCGGATGGCCACGAACGCAGGCCCGGCTCCACAGTGAAGGGGTTCGGTGGCGGAGCAGAGCGACAAGGCCCACGAGCTGCCGGCAGCGCCCGCTCGAGGCAATCTGCGCGAGGGGCTGCAGCGCGTCCGAGGCCGGCTGGGCACCCTGCGTGGCCAGCTCATTATCCCGTACGTCCTGCTGACCCTCGTCACGGCCATGCTCGGGACGTACGTCGTCACCCGCCTGGTCACCTCCTCGGTGCGCGAGCGCTTCGTCAACCAGATGTACGAGGCCGGCCGCGTCGCCGCCGATGGGGTGGTGCGCCGCGAGCGATCCCAGCTGCGCGTCCTGCGCCTGGTAACCTTCACGGCTGGCATGCCCGAAGCCCTTGTTCAAGGAGAGGCAAACGCGCTGATAGCGTTGATCCAGCCCTTGGCGATCAATGAATCGGCGGAGGCGGTCATCGCCGTCGGCGCGGACGGGCGTGAGATCCTCGGCCTGATCCAGCCCATGGGGGCACAGGGGTACTCCCGGACGACCGGCTCGGACTTCTCGACCGTGCCTGAGGTCGCACAGGTGCTCACCGGCACGGCGGATGCGCGCGGGGATAAGTACGTCGGCATCGTCGGAACCACCTTCGGCTCCTACCTCTTCACTTCCGCCCCGGTGTACACATCCGATGGAAACCTGGCGGGGGCCATCCTGGTTGGCAGCCACATCGATGGGCTGGTGGACGACCTGAAGGCCGAGTCCCTGGCCGACATCGTCCTGCAGGCGAAGGATGGGCAGCTGCTGGCCACGACCATCCCCGAGACCGACGAGGGCTACGCCGCGCTCCTGCTGCCGTCGGGAACCACGGCCAATCTCACGGGCACGCTCCTGCGCCAGTTCGGCTTCTCGGGCCGGGACTACCAGGCGGCCTACAGTCCGTGGTTCGCGCGCGACCAGGTGCTGGGGACCCTGGGCGTTGTCCTGCCCAGCAACTTCTTGGTGACAACGGAATCCACCAGCCGCACGGTGTTCAGCGGCGTGTTCGCCCTCGGCACGGCCGCCATGATGCTGCTCGGGTTCTGGCTGGCGCAGAGCATCGCCCGCCCGATCCTGCGCCTACGCACGATGGCGCAGGCCGTCGCCGCCGGCGATCTGGATCAGGCCAGCGGGTTGGAGCGGCTGGACGAGATCGGCGACCTGGCCAGAGCATTTGACACGATGACCGAGCGCTTGCAGGCGCGCACGGCCGAAGCCGAGCGTCTGTATGCCGAGGCCATCGAGCGCAACCGGGAGTTGGCCGAGATGTACGAGCGCCTGCAGGCCGCCCAACGTCAGTTGGTGCAGTCGGAGAAGCTGGCGGCGGTCGGGCAGCTGGCGGCCGGCATCGTGCATGACGTCAAGAACCCATTGGGCGTGATCAAGGGCCTGGCAGAAGAACTGCTTGAGGACCCGCTGGAGGGCGCCGGGGCGATCGAGGCCTACCGGCAGATCCGCGACAACGCCACCCGCGCCAACTCGATCGTGACCGATCTGCTGGTCTTCGCCAGGCAGTCAACGACGGCGATGAGCCGCCGCGATATGCGCGAGACGATCGAGGGCTCGCTTCGCCTGACGGACTACCTGCTGCGCAAGGGCAAGGTGCGGGTCGAGAAGGCGCTGCCGTCCGCCCCGCTGTACGTAACCTACGACCCGCAGCAGATCCAGCAGGTGCTGATCAACCTGATCCAGAACGCCGTCCAGGCCATGCCCGACGGCGGAGATCTGAAGGTGGCGTTGTCCGTGGTGGACACGAAGGCCGTGATCACCGTGCACGACAGCGGGGTAGGGATCCCGCCCGACGTCATGCCGAGGATCTTCGATCCGTTCTTCACCACGAAGCCTGAAGGCCAGGGGACGGGGATGGGGCTGGCGGTCAGCTACGGCATTCTGACGCGGCATGGCGGGCAGATCGAGGCCGTGAGTCAGCCTGGGCAAGGGGCCACCTTCACGCTGTCCCTGCCGACAGAACCGAAGCCGGAGACGAGTGCCAAGGAGACGGCTGCATGAAGGGGGACCGCGTTCTGGTCGTCGACGATGACAAGGACTACCAGCAGCTGATGGTCGGACATCTGGTGCGCCGCGGCTACCAGGTTGACACGGCGCCGGATGGCGAGGCCGGGCTGCAGCAGGTGGAGACCAACGGCCCGTACGCCGTGGTCGTCACCGACCTGATGATGCCCGGGATCGACGGGATCGAGTTCCTGCGGCGGGCCAAGGCCCACGACGCCACGCTGGAATTCATCGTGGTGAGCGGCGCCGGCACGCTCGAGTCGGCGATTTCGTCCATGCGGCAGAGCGGCGCGTTCGACTATTTGCCCAAACCGCTGGACCAGATCAGCGACCTGTCGCTGGCCGTCGAGCGCGCCAGCGAGTACCGCCGCATCCGCCTGGAGCGCGAGCAGCTCCTGGCGCAAGTAACCGCGGAACGCGAACGGCTGCGCTCCGTCATCGCCCATGCCGGCGATGCCATCCTGGCGGCCGACGTCGAAGGCGTGGTTATTGCCGCCAACCCGGCGGCTTGTCGCCTCCTGGGTCAGGACTCGCTGGTGGGCGAGGACGCCTGGACGCGCCTGCCGCCGCCCCTTGCGGTGCTGCTGGCGCACTGGCAGGCCTTCGAGGGGCAGCGCCCGGCGGTCACTGAAGTGCCCTACCCGGGTGACGCGGTCCAGATGGTCAGCCTGACCTCGATCCCGCGGCATGAGGAAGAGCATGGGGGCGGCTGGGTGATGGTCATGCGCGATATCACCCACCTGAAGCGGCTGGACCAGATCACGCTGCGTCTGCTGACCGAGGCCGCCGCCCGCATTCGCAATCCGCTGACGCAGGCCTTCTCGACCGTGGTCGAGCTGAACGAGCTGCCCGAGGTGCAGGCCGATTCGCGCGCCACCGAGCGCGTCGACCGGCTGATGACCCAGCTCGGGAGCATCCGGCGCTGGACCGAGGACCTGATGGTCCTGGTGCAGATCGAGGCCGGTGCAGGCGCCCAGCCGCAGCCGGTCGACCTGACGGCGCTGGTGACGGAGTGGCAGGACTCGGCCTCGGCCGATCAGGTCCGGCAGACGGGCGTCGTGCCGAAGATCGACCTCGAGGAACGTGTGCCGTACGTGCACGCCAACCGGGAACTCTTGCGCAAGCTGCTGGAGCAGCTGGTGTCGCAGGCAACCTGGCGCTCGGAGCCCGGGCGTGAGCTTGGGGTGCGCGTGCGCTTCAACCAGGGGCAGGTGTGGCTGGAGGTCAGCGACGAGGGCGAGGTGATTTCGGAAGCCGACATGCCGCACCTGTTTGAGAAGGTATTCGTCGAGTCGAAGGGTCGCTTCGGCCCGACAGGTCTTGAGCTGGCGATGGCCAAGGCGATCGTCGACAAGACCGGCGGCCAGATGTGGGTCCGGCGGCACGAGCCGCGCGGCAACACGTTCGCCGTGTCGTACCCGCCGCTGGGTTGAGCCCGGCGCGGCGGGGGCTGGAGGGGGAAGGGTCGAGCGGGCTTGTAAAGAAGGCTGGAGCATGACGCAGAACGTGCCACCCCAGGATGAAGCCGAGCAGCAAGAACGGCGGCGCAGGCCGTGGTTTCTGCTGCCCTGGATGGTGCTCGTCTTCCTGATCCTGTTCTGCTGCGGGCAGCTGGCCCTGCTGACGAACCTGCAGGGCGCCGGGGGGGACACGCGCTCGCAGATGCGCGCCGACTACTCCCCCTGGGCCTTCATGCCGATGGCGCCGCTGGATCCAAGGCTGCTGCTCCAGGCGATGGAGGATCTCGGCTGGGACGGTCTGCCGCCGATCGGAACCGCCGTGGGCTGCCTGCTTCCGGGCCAGGATTGCGATGGGACGCCGACACCCACGGGCACGTGGATGACGCCCACCGCCGATCCCGGCGTGACGGGCACCCCCGGCCCAGGCACTGGCACGCCGACGGTCACTCCTACGCTCGACCTCGCCACGAACACGCCCACCAACGAGCCGCCGACGTACACGCCGACAGTCACGAATACACCGACGCAAACCCCGACGCCCACGCCGCTGGTGCACCCTCTGAAGTGGGGGAGTCCCAGGGATCTGCAGCCAGGCGTGAGCACGCCTGTCGACTTCACGATCCTGATCATCAATGGGCGGTCAGGGCCAGCCACCCTGACGAGGGTGACGGATTGTCTGCCTGCCGGCATGTCCTTTGTCAGCGCGTCCCGACCACCGACGAGCATCAGTTCCTTGGGAGGCTGTGACGCGGGCGAGACGGAGATCGTCTGGGACTTGAGCCCTGCCATCCTGCTACCGCCTGGTCGGTTCTATCGCATCCAGATGGTGACGACGGCGGACACGCCCGCGGCTGGTGACGTCCTCGAGAACTTCGTCATGGCAGAGGGTGATTTCACTGCATCCTCGTACTGGACGTCGGTCTACGCCTGGACGCCGACACCGACGCCGGTCGACGTCACGCCGACGGCTGTCCCCGACAATGCCACGACGAACGAGGACGTTCCCGTCACGATCCCGGTCCTGGCCAACGACTCTGGCCTGACGAATCCGCCATTGACGCTGCTGACGACGGATCCGCCGTGCAACCCTACGCCGCTACTGCCGTCCAACGGTTCAATCGTCATCAACCCCGGAAACAACACGATCACCTACACCCCATTCGCCAACTGGTACGGCCAGGACAGATTCGAATACTGCATTCGTGACGTCGATGGGGATGTCTCGAACGTTGCCACGGTGACGATCGACGTGGCGGCGGTGAACGACGTGCCGGTGGCAGTCCCGGATGGGCCCTACAGTGTGTCGGAGGATCCGGGCGGGCCGTTGGTGGTGGGTGCGCTGGCCGGGATGTTGGCGAATGACACGGATGTTGACCTGCCTCCGCAGGTGTTGACGGCGGCGCTGGATGTTGGCCCGCTGCACGCTTCGCTGGGCGGCTTCACCCTGAATCCGGACGGATCGTTCGCGTACATGCCGACTGTGGACTACCGCGGTCCGGACAGCTTCACGTACCATGCGAACGACGGCTTGGCGAACTCGAATGTGGTGACCGTGACGCTGAGTGTTACCCCGGTGAACGACATCCCGGTGGCAAGTGCTGACAGTGGGACGACACCGGAAGATACTGCGGTGTCGATCCCAGTGCTGGCGAACGATAGCGGCCTGGGGGATACGCCGCTGGTGCTGAGCATTGTCACGCCGCCGTCCAATGGAGTGGCGGCCTTCGTCGGAACGTCCGTCCAATACACGCCAAACGCCGATTTCCGGGGATCGGATAGCTTCGTCTATCGGGTGCAGGACACGGCCTTCGGCGCTCCAGAGATCACGGAATCCTCGACGGCGACGGTCTGGGTGACCGTGACGCCGGTCAATGACGTGCCGGTGGCAAGTGCGGACAGCACGAACACGCTGGAAGACACGGCGGTGCTGGTCCCGGTGCTGGCCAATGATGTCTTGGGGAACAACCCCGCCCTCGGGGACTATTCGGTCGCAGTGAGTGTTGAGACGGCTCCGACGAATGGATCGGTGCTAGTGGTGGGGACGTCGATACAGTACACGCCGGATCCGAACTACTACGGTTCGGATAGCTTCGTCTACCGGTTGACCGAGAGCCCTCAGGCGCCGGAGGTGCAGGATTCGCGGACGGCGACGGTGACGGTGACCGTGACGCCGGTGAATGACGTGCCGATCGCGAATGCAGACAGCGGGACTGCGGCCGAGGATGCTCTATGGCCCGGTTTGACGATCGATGTGGTAGCGAATGACAGCGATGTGGAGGGAGCGCAGGCGGGGTTCGTGCCGCAGGTGAATCCGGCGACCGTGGTGCTTGTGGCCGCGCCCTTGAACGGAGTGGCAACCAACAACGGAGACGGCACGATCTCCTACCTGCCCGACCTCGACTTCCGGGGTACGGACAGCTTCACGTACACGGTGCAAGACTACAACGTGCCCCCGGCGACCTCGAATGTGGCGGTGGTGACGGTGACGGTGACGCCGGTGAACGATGTCCCCTCGGCCGTGAATGACAACCGGACGACAGCC
>Ga0315274_10011037_pt1 | contig 12966 bp, 15 predicted proteins | sample YL17G02_20_MG_FD_203700 | JGI IMG/M metagenome (GOLD analysis project Ga0315274, IMG submission 203700) | Sediment microbial communities from Yellowstone Lake, YNP, Wyoming, USA - YL17G02_20 | ecosystem: Environmental > Aquatic > Freshwater > Lake > Sediment | place: USA: Wyoming | collected... | reverse complement strand
CGGCGTCAGGCGGCGCTTTACCAGCAGCCAGACACCGATGGGCTTGACGGCTTCCTCCAGCATGGGCACTATGCCTGCCATGAACAGCAGCACGCCAAAGGCGATGAGCGGGTTCTTTAAGTAAGGTTGGATGACTGGCAGGATATCCTCTGGATTCAGGTTGGGGGTTTGTAACCGCTCGGCTATGCGAGCGAGCTCCCTTAATTTGTCGGGGGAGAAAGCGAGAAACAGGACGCCTGCAACCACGCAGGCGAACAATACTACGATCTCCAGGATGAAGATCAAGGCTGGCCCGAGGGTCATACCTGTTCCGAATATTCCCCATGCTCGCTGCGGAGAGCCTTTCGGCAGGCCGCGCCCTCCCAGGTACAACACCCCTACCACTGGTATCCCGATCACCAGAATGTGTGCGAACGGCAGCGCGATCCATGCCAGCGGTATGCTCTTTGAAAACACTGCGCCTGCGAATAACAGGGCAATGAAAACTGTTCCCAGCAGCAGAATGGTTTCCCACAGGTTGATCTTCCACTGCCAGCGGAAGCGTTCCACCGGCCGCCCGGTCAGCCGTGCCAGGGCATATCCAGCGGAGGGAAGCAGTAGAATCCCACACAAGGCCAGACTGGCTGCCAGCAGGAAGGATCCTGTGATCTCGTTGCGAGGAATTTGCGCGTTAGAAATCCAGCTCAGGCCGAGCAAAGCGAAACGTAGTGCCAGGACCAATAACCCTGCCGATCCCAACAGGCTGAAGCCGGCCTGCCAGGCAGAAGCTGCGCGGGGTTTGGTTGGCGGTTTTGGGCTATCGATTATTTCTCCTCGATATCTACGCTCAGGATTGCATCACCGGGCGGGAGGTTGGAACCACCTGTTCCAGGGTCGCGTGGGGTTAAGCTTTGTAATACATCCATGCCCGCGGTCACCTGCCCAAAGATAGTATATTTACCATCCAGTTGGGGGGCAGGCCCATACGTGATGAAGAATTGGCTGCCGTTCGTTTCCGGGCCTGAATTTGCCATGCCGACCACGCCAGCCTTGTCGTATTTGAGATCGGAAATTTCGTTCGAGAAGTAGTAACCGGCATCGCCAGAACCTGTCCCGCTTGGGTCACCAGCCTGGGCCATAAAGTTCTGGATTACGCGGTGGAAGGTGACACCGTTGAACCAGCCCTGCTTCGACAGAAAGACAAAGCTGTTGACGGTCATTGGGGCTTTGTCGGGGTACAACTGCATGACGATGTCCCCCTTGACGGTGTGCAGGGTGGTGATGTAGGTCTTTTTCGTGTCGATGGTCATCGGCGGGCAGTAAGTGAACTTCCGCTGCCCGAGGCCGATCAGCTTGATGACGGTGGTCAGGCTTGGATAATTCAGCGGGGTACCGTTTGGCCAGATCACACCGTTAATTAAGATGAAAGGAGTGCCAGGGATACGCAGTTTCTGCGCATTGGTCGAGGCATCATTGGCAAGCTGCACCAGCTCCGCACTTTTCAGGTCTGTCTGGAATTGGTCAACGTTCAGTTTCAGCTCTTTAGCCCGGTCCGTGAGCCAGCTTTCGAACTGCTGCACCGAGAGCCCGGACCATTCGCTTGTGCGCAGGAAGAGCACATCGTGCATCTCCCAGAACTTTTTCTGGCGCCCGGCTGCCTCAGCCGCCTGGGTGGCGAGGGCCGCTTTATCGTGGATGCTGATGAGAGGATAGTTACGGTAAACGAATAGTAAATCGTTCGGGAAATCTTTTTCGAGTTGCGCCATCACGGGCGCAAGCTGAGCGCAGTAGGGTCATTGAAAATCGCTGTACTCGATGATCTTCACCGTAGCCGTCAGGGGTCCTCGGTAGTAATCATCCGCCGTGATGGGTGGGAATAACGAGGTTGGATCGGGGGTAGGTAAAAAGCTGACTACCGTGCAGCCGGGCACCGAGGGCTGCTCTGGAAGGCTGAGTGTGGCGGGCTGCTTGGGAGAAACAGTCGGACCTGCGGTCGCTTCTGGGGTCTTGCCTGCCTCAGCCGTGGCTGTCCCAGCCTTGCTGGCGGGTTCACAAGCTGCCAGCGTTAAAGCCAGCAACAGCCATATGAAAAATATCCTGCGTGGCATAAGATTCTCCTTTCGAGAAATTTCCCCAATTTTACCAGTGAAACCGTTATCTAAAATCAGACTTTGTTTAGAATTATTGGGGTTTTCTGGATTTTGCAGGAAGGAGGCCCGCAATTGCCAGTTTTCTGGTACACTCACGATTAATGGGAATGACTGTGAAAGCCGTCGCGGTGTTGCTGTCCAGCCTGTTGATCGGTATGGGGCTGGCGGCCTGCTCATCAAGTCCCCTGGCAGCAACCCAACCCGCAGCGGTGACTGTTCCCTCCAGCTCCACAGCTACTGAACTTCCCAAATCTCCCGCGCCCTCTGCTACTCTCGCTACCACGCCAACGTCTATCCCTACCAGCACCGTTACACCTTTTCCCACTGTATCACATCCACTTGTTCCCACCCTCACTCCGACAGTTCTTACCTGTTCGAGCCAGTCAGGGCGCATCGAGACCGGGTATCTTATTCCAGCAGATTTACCGCAGTCGCTAAATTTTCGTATTTACCTACCGCCTTGTTACGATGAGCAGCCCGAGCGACGTTATCCAGTTTTATATCTGATCCATGGGCAGAGCTACACGGATGACCAATGGGACCGCCTGGGGGTCCCAGAAACCGTGGATGCGCTGATCGCCCGCGGCAAGGTCCCACCGTTCCTGATCGTAATGCCGCGTGACCGCGTGTGGACGCAGCCCAGCGAAGATAAGTTCGGTCAGGCGCTGTTGGAAGAACTGTTGCCGTGGGTGGATGCCCATTATCACACCCTGCCCGACCGGGCTCACCGTGCCATTGGGGGGCTATCCCGCGGCGCGGCGTGGGCCGTGCACCTGGGCCTCAGCCAATGGGAGTTGTTCGGGGCGATCGGCGCCCACAGCCTGCCCGTCTTTTGGGAGGATGTGCAAGACATCAAGCGCTGGATTAACCAGATCCCGGTTGAATCTTTCCCGCGCGTCTACCTGGATATCGGCGATCATGACCGTCCGGAAGTGTTGGAATCGGCCATCTGGTTCGAGGAGCTGCTCACCGATAGGGGCATTCCCCATGAATGGCACTTGTTTTCAGGCGAGCACAATGAGGCGTATTGGCAGTCGCACGTGGAACAGTATTTACGGTGGTATGCAGCGGACTGGTAAGGCTTGTAACCTTTTCATTCTTGCGGCATCTTAATGTGATAAAATACGCCCTTATTATCAAGATCGTTGAACCCTGGAGTAAGAAATGAATATGCCTGAACCTGCTACCTTTGTCGATCCCATCACGCTCACTGAGTCCGCCGCGGCTGCGGTGCGCGAACTGCTTGTCCAACGCAACCTGCCGGAATATGCCTTGCGGGTGTACGTATCCGGAGGAGGCTGCTCGGGGCTTCAACACGGGCTGGCACTGGAAGGCCGCGTGCGCCCGGAGGACACTGCCTTTGAATCTCACGGGGTGAAGGTGGTGGTAGATGAGGTTTCGATTGAGTATTTGCGTGGGGCTACAGTGGATTACGTTGAGAAAGAGGCGGACACCGGTTTTAAGATTCTCAATCCCAACGCGATGCCATCTTGCAACTGCGGGGCGGGAGACGGTGGCGGGTGCTGCGAGCGAGAGTGAGTGGCGGCAAAGAACACCGCTATCTCCCTCTCAGCAGTGAAATGATTGCCCCCAATATCCCGATTGCCCCCAGGATGGCGATTACCAACCCGATCGGCTGACCTCCGCTGCCGCGCATGGGCATCTCAGGCGGAAAAGTAGGAATAGTCAGCGGAGGCGGTGGGGTAAAGGTGGGTAAACGGGTAGGGGGCATCTCAATGACAAACTGGGCTGCCAGAGTAGGGTTGATGGTGGGCGTGGTGCGGGGGGTGGGTGTTTGTGGAGGCTCAACGATCGGTAATTCGCCAGTCACGTCGGTAAGATATGCATATACCCATGCCACGCCTCCAGGTGCGCCCGGGTAAGCGATCTGGATCCAGTCTCCGCCGGGCGTCCGTCCCAGAGCAGGGACCCATTGTCCCATCACCAGGGTGCCCACGAGATCATAGCTGCGCCCGGGACCAGAACGTAGGTTGATCTGCGGTTCCCCTCCGGGGTGAACGGTGAGCATCGGGCCAGCGTATGTCGCGGTCGCGGCGGCTGCCTTCGTAGTGGCTGTAGTCGCCGAAGGCTCTTGGGCCAGCACCCGGCTTGTAGTTATCTTCCCCCATCCCAATCCACCAGCCAACCAGAAGATTTGTAAAAGACTCACCCACTTCAGGCGTTGCATTGCTCTCCTTCTATCGCCCGCGCAGTAGAGAGATCAGTGTCCCAAATATACCTACAACCCCCAGGCCAATGATCACCAGTCCCATCGGCACGCCACTTCGGCCGCGTGTTTGCGTTTCTGATGGGAAGGTGGGGACGGCCAGCGGATCGGGAGGTGTAAACGTGGGTAAACGCGTAGCGGGAATCTCAACGATGTACAGGGCTGCCAGGGTAGGATCGATGGTGGGGGTGGTGCGGGGTGTCGGTGTGGGTGGAATCTCCACGACCGGCAGCTCGCCCAGTAAATCTACCAATGCCGCCAGCACCCATCCCACCCCGTCAGGTGCTCCCGGATAGGCTATTTTAATCCATTCCCCCGATGATATCTGGCCCAGGGCGGGCGCCCATTGCCCGATCACCAGAATGCCGACTGTTTCGTAATTTGCGCCCGGTCCGGCGCGCACATTGATCTGCTCCTCCCATCCGGGGTGGACGGTGAGCATTGGACCAGGCGGCGTACCGGTCACGGTTGGGACAGCCACGGTGGGTTGCTGCGCAAGCACCCGGGCCGGTGGCACGAACACGAGAAAGCTACCCGCCAGCAGGATCAACCACCAACCAAAACCAAATTTCAAACCGCGCATCAAGTCTCCAGGCCAAAGATACCCGAAACGCACACAAACGGATTGCGTAGAAGAGATTATAATCTACTCTGTAACCGCATTCCGGAGGATATTTTATGGTAGGACCCCGCATTTATCATGGCGATTTGACCCCCAACGACATTGCCCGAGTATTGGTGGCAAAATTTAACCGCGGCAACCTGCGCGTCCAGCAGGTGGGGGACAGCGAGAAAACGGTAGTACAGATTGCCACGCGTGAAATGCGCGCCTCCGGCGGCCAGACGGCGTTGACCGTGACGATTAACAAGGTGGATGATGGCGTGGTAGTTCAATTAGGCAGCCAGGCCTGGATGGGTGTGGCGGCCAGCCTGGGGCAGACGGCGATGGCGGCGTTGATTAACCCGTGGAACCTGCTGGGAAGGCTGGATGATATCGCCCAGGATATCGAGAATATTAAATTACCTGACGAAGTCTGGCAGACGTTGGAAGAGGCGGCTGTGGCGGCAGGAGCGTCGTTGGAATTGTCGGAGCGGTTACGCCGGGCGGTGTGCGTATATTGCAATACCCCTAACCCGGTGGGCGAAGCGGCCTGCATTGCTTGTGGTGCACCCCTGGGGGACTCTCAGCCGCGCACCTGCCTGAGCTGCGGGTTCGTGGTGCGCACCGGCGAAGGGGTCTGTCCCAATTGTGGTAAAGCGATCCGATAGAATTAAGTCGAGCGCAGCATCCACAAGGTTTGGCGTATCTCGGGGAGCAGTTCACTCTCATCCTGTGTGGTAGGCGGTGGAGCGAAGGGCATGGATTGCTGCCCGTTACGCCGCGCTTCCAGGCGCGCCGCCAGGCGTTCGAGAGCAGGGACGGCTTCCAGAAAACCAACCTGACCAACGAAGTGCACTGCCTGCTGGCGCACGGGCAGGGGTGTCCTCCGGTCGGAAGCGATCTCTGACAGGTGGGTGCCGGCATGGGGGCAGGTATTGAGCAAACGGGTGATATGCGCTTCGAGATTGGGATCGGCAATGGCGGTCTGAAGTAAGCAGAAGATCGAGCGGGTGCGCATGTGTGCCAGGTAGGAGATCATATGCCGGCGGACGGCATCGGGAGCTTGATGCCCATCCTCGTCCACCACGAGTAATTCGCCCAGTGTCTGCACAATGCGACAGCGCAGGGTCAGGTCAGGCTCAAGGATACGGGTGGCTAACAAATAGCTGATGAGTGGCGAAAGGTGCGGCGCGCCCAGATCCAACAATCGGTTGAAGGCAGTCTTGCGAGCGCGCACATCGGGTGAGGTAATCCCCTCAGCGGCGCTCCAAACGGCAGGAAAAAGCTCCACCAGGCCGGAGGCAGTCTCGATCACCTCAAAAAAAGTCGGTTGTACGGGGGTCAGGTACAGCGTATCCAGGTCCATAGGTTTCTTCCAACCAATCTCCACTCCACACCCTGGAGGGAACGGTTATTTCCGCATCTCCACCAGCCGGGCGGTGATTACATCAAAGGCCTGCTGCAAGGCTGTGACAGGATCCACCCCCCGATTGAAGACGTCCAGCAAGGTTGATTCTAGCACACTCCAGTAAACTTGTGCCTCGGGATTTATCGGAAAAGTGGTGCCGTTAACAAAAGCTGCCATGGCTTGTTGAATCAAGCGATCCCGCACGGGAACGTTCAGCCCGGAGGGGATATGCCCCACTTCGGCCAGGATGCGCTGCACTTCGGGGGCGAGGAAATAGCCGGTGAACGCCAAAGCAGCTGTCAGATCGTTGCCGGACAGGTTGGCGTTCAGGTACACACTGTCAGCCAGGACGTAACCCGATAGATGCCCCTGACCGTAGGTGGGCCACGGGTCGATGGCCAGGTTTTCGGGACCGACCGCACCCGCCAGGGCGCGCAGGTTTCCGCTGGTCTCGACGATCAGGCCGGCCTGTTCCTTTTCGAATAACTGCCGGTCGCGGTTGCTGTTGAAGGTGGTGATACCAAGCTGGTCGAGGGATTTCAGCAGGTCGATCCATGCGATGCCGCTGGCGTTGTTAAACGCCGGGTTGCCGTTCTCATCCATCAATCTCCCACCCAGGCCCTCCAAATGCGCACCGGTAAAGAAAATACCACGGTCGATGGCAACTCCGACTGCTCCCACGCGGCTGACCGTTTGGCTCAAAGCTACCAGCTGGTCGAACGTGACGGCAGGTTGGGCAATGATGGATTGGTTGCGGAAGATCAGCACGCCGCGGAGAGCATGCGGCAGGCTGATCAGCTCCCCACGGTAGCGTCCCGTGCCCAGGGCAGCCGGGTTGAGCATGGCGAGGAAGTCGGGGTTTACGTAAGGTGTGAAGTCTACCAGCAGTTTGCTATTTGCAAAGCCCGGTCCCCATTCGGCTGGAGCGAGCAGCACACTTGGGCCTCCGCCCCGGTAAGCCTCGGAGGCAAATTTGTCGCGCAGCTCATCGGGCGGCACGTACACCAGGTCGAACCCCACGTTGGGGTACGACTCCTGGAAGGATCCGATGATGGTCCATAACGCCTCCACCTCGGTCTCATTCCAGGAATGCCAGATAGAGACGGTACTGACCAGTTGGGCAGGAGGCGGTCCAGCTGGCTCTGGTAGACGTTCAACGGCAGTCGGTGTGAGGGTGGCCGTGGTGGTCAGCGTGCCGGATGGCAGGATGGACGGAGTGACCGTGGTGGGGATGACCGCGGGCATGGTAGCCAGCAGGGTTGTTGTGGGAATAGGCGTTACTTCGACGGTCGGGTTGACTGTCGCCAGCGGGGGAGGATAAAGCTCGTCAGCCGTGAGGGTTACAACCGGCGTGATGACAGCTGGTGTGAGGCCGACTGCTGCGCTCGTACTCGAGATGGGCGTGGCTGGGATGGATCTCGTCCGCGTGGGACGTAGAAATGGGATGGTGGAGGTAGCCCTGGCGCGAGGGGAGCTGCAGGAGGAGAGGAGCAAAGCCGCCAGGAGAAGACAGGGGACTGGAAAAGGTCTCATTCAGATACCGGAGACGCCCAGGTCCGTGGTGGTTTTGGGGTTGCCATCGTTTAGATAATCCAGCTTGGCAGTGATGCCGTTGAAATCGCCGATGCCGTCGCCGTTGCTGTCATAAAAACTACGCACGAAGATCTCGTAGAAGACTGAATCGTTCCACCAGGGGAAACCGTCAGTGCCAGCTGGCAGCCCGGTAACCGGCTGCACAGCGACCGGCTTCGCTTTGCCTGTACAGGCAGCGCTGAAGAGGATGAGAAATAGGATGATGACAATTTACCGCTCAGGTTTCATAAGGGGTTACCCATTCGCCCGGCGGATTCTAATCCGCAGGGCATCGTTAATTTCTGTATTCGCTACCAGGATCAAATATCCTCCCCCACCCGCTCCGGACACTTTCCAACCCAGCGCTCGATCGCGGTATTGTTCGATCTGCTCGAGGATCGTGTGGATGATCATATTTGGGAACATGGCGATTTGCGCTTCGAATGCTTCCCGCATGTACCGGCCAAACTCGCATACATCATGAGCCAGGATAGCCTCCCAGCAGGCATAGGCTGCTTCCGAGAGCATCTGGGCGCGTTTTCTCGTGATATGTGTATTCTCCAGGACTGAAAAACCGGACTCGCGTGGGCCAAGCGGGATCAGATACAGGGCATTTTCGATGAACTGGAGGGTTTCCTCGTTTTGTTCGGAATCGATTTTATAAGGCCAATACTCGCCATCATAATGAGCAATAGCCAGCCCGGGAAAAACCAGCCCGATAGCATCCTGAGAGCCGGAGATTTCCTTCCTGCCGGGCGGGTTATCGTAACAGAACAGTATTTTGGCTATCTTTTCGTAATCTCCCGCGGGCATCTTTGGCCCCCATAACTCAGAGGCCTTGCGGCGGGTGCTGGTGGCCACGCCAGAGCGCTCGTTAAACTCGATGGTCGGCTCCAGCGAGATGGTGATCACCGGTCCAGGATACTTTTTCGAGACGAAGGGCTGATCGAGCCAGCCGCCTGCCACGTCGATGCGGTATGGCATCATCTGGATGGTGCGCAGGTTGGTGGTCGATCGGGGGGGTAAGCCCCGGTGGGGTTCCCGGTGGAGGACCTTATACTCAATGTGCAGCTCCTCACACAATGCCCGTTTATCTGGCGTGTTTCCATCTGTGTTGACGATGAGAATATCGGGTTTAATTTCCATCATCTCATGGATGAAATCCAACATCCCCGAGCCTCTCGAAACGATAGCATCTTTGACCATCGAAAGGGATTTCACCATGTATAACCGTTCATCTTCACTGTTGACCGGTTCACGACCCTTCAATTCAAATATCGTTTTGTCCGAACCGATGGCCACGTACAGGTCACCGTAATTCGCTGCCTGTTCAAAAAAGGCAATATGCCCACTGTGCAGCAGGTCGAAACAACCGCTGACAAAGACTTTCTTTCTATTGTTGGCTGTCACCGGCTGCCTCCTCGGTTGAGGTGTCTACCCGGTTTTCATCGATCACAGGCAGCCCTTCTTCCTCTTTTGGCGTCTCTACCATTTCCACGGGGATGGAACGTAGGGCCTCATCCATTGTCATCCCTTCGCGGCGCATCCCAGGGGCGGGTGTCCCGCAATAGGGGCACAGGTTCCACGGCAGCTCCATCAGCCTTCCACACACGTGGCAGGGCTTTTTCAGCTTGGTATGGCAGTTCGGGCAGACCTGCCAGGCTTCTTTCACCCGCCTCCCGCAGCCGGGGCATAGCTGCACATCCTCGATGGCTTGGAGCAGCGCCTCCTCTTCCAGGGTTTGCTGGTATTCGTCTTCGAGGGTACGCGCCGGGCGCAGGATCAGATATACCACGATGCCTGGCAGGAACAGGATCGCCGCTACCAGGATCGCCAGAATGCGCATGAAGACGTCGCGGGTACGCGACCGGATGTCCCGGTATACCCAAAAAATCAGGCTCAGCCACAGCGCTGCCAGGAAGGCGCCCGCCCAGGCGGTGAGTATCAGTACGTAGTTACTTAATGAAGATAAATCAATGTTCATAGTCCACTCCTACAGCGTTGATTATAGCAGAGACGGGGAGAAAATAGAAAGCCGAGAATCCAGCCTGCCGTTGCCGGCCATTTGCCGAGAGCATGGGAAAATGACGTGCTGAAGGTAGTCTTAACGCCTCACCTTCGTTATAATGTATGTGAATGGAAACCCTGTTCACGATTTGACCTCAAAAATAAGGCATTCCATGGATCAACACATCCTCACTTACCGCATTACTGACCTGCCTGAGGAGGAGCGCCCGCGCGAGCGGTTGGCCCGCCTCGGCCCACAATCACTCTCCAACGCCGAGCTGCTGGCGATCCTTCTGCGAGTGGGCGTGAAAGGCGAGAACGCCGTGCAGGTGGGTCAACGCTTGCTGCAGGACTTCGGCGGTCTGACCGGACTGCACCGCGCCGACTTCCAAGATGTGGTCGCTAAACACGGGCTTGGCCCAGCCAAAGCAGCCCAGATCAAGGCAGCTATCGAATTGGGCAACCGCCTGCGATTAGAAGCGCCCGACGAGCGCCCGGCAGTGCACAGCCCAGCGGACGCGGCGGCGCTGGTGCAGTATGAAATGAGCGCCCTCGAACAGGAAGAAATGCGGGTGATATTACTCGACACCCGCAACCGCGTGCTCGGGATAAAGCAAGTCTACAAGGGCTCGACAAACTCATCGCAAGTACGGGTCAATGAGCTCTTCAAAGATGCTATTCGTGTCAGTGCTGTCTCCATCGTCATCATTCATAACCACCCCTCCGGCGACCCAACCCCCAGCCCCGATGATGTAGCGGTGACGCGCGCCATCGTTCAGGCCGGTAAGCTGCTAGATATCGAAGTGCTCGATCACCTTGTGATCGGTCGCGGGCGGTTTGTGTCGTTAAAGGATCGGGGTTTGGGATTTGGATGAATTTATTCCGTCATCGCCACCCGAAAATTTAGAAACTCCCCCGTCGGTTTCTCCCAATCTGCCTTTACGGATGATACGAAGGCCCCGTGTGGACCGCGGCCTAAAGCATCCAGCAGCTTCTCCAGTACGGTGCACTCACCCTCGGCCAGCACCTCTACGGAGTCGTCCCAGCGGTTGCGTACCCAGCCATATATCCCCAGCAATTCGGCTACTTCTAACACGAAGTAGCGGAACCCTACCCCCTGCACACGCCCCTCGACAATGGCATGTAATCGGGCCAGGTTCGTTTCAGTCACGTGGCTCTCTTTGAATTTTCCGCCGGCTGTGACCGCCTGGCGCGACGGACTGTGTTGATAATTACCACGATAAAGGGGACAACCAGCACCACCCCCAGCACGGTTACCCAGGGCCAGGGGGAGCTTGCTTTGGTTGAAGCGGGTTTCTCGCCCAGAATCGTCTGCCACCAGTCGCGTTCCAATTGATTCAGCGTTACGCCCAGGGCTTGTTTGGTACCATCCTGACAATCCATCTGACTGTTCTGGGTATAAATGACTACCAGCGTCTCCAGCCCTTCCGCTCCGTACTGGTCATACAGATAACGGGTAAACGAGGCGGCTTGCGCATAAGCCAGATAAGCGCCAGAAGCGTCAACCGGGAAATTCAGGCAGATGTCGCTGAAGGAGAGCAGGCCATCTCGGGCAATCGCCTGGCTTAAAATTGTGTGATAGTAGGGGTTAGGATAAATTTCGTTGACAGATGCCAGGCCTTCATTCAGCCAGGTTGGCAGTTTGTAATAGGCCGGGCCAACGGTCAGGTAGAGCAAGTTGTGCATCAGCTCGTGGGGGATTAGCCGCTCCATTTCGGTGCTTTGCTCTGGCCCCGGCGGGAGTGAGACAACGATCAATTGCAGGTCAGGGTCGGCGTGCCCGGCTACCCAGTTCGTTCCCGCCAGCAACAGGGTGGAGCGCATCTCCTCTTTGCTGGCGTAGGTGTATATATTAATCTCATTCGGGGTGGCAACCGGCAGCCAGTTCTGCGCCTGCTGTAAGCCCCTTTGCGCCACATCCAGCAGCTCTTGCCCGAACGCGGCATCGCCATCGTACCAGTGAACGCGGAAAGGGCCAGACTGCATGATTTGCCAGATAAAGCGGTTGTCCTCGTAGTAAAACACTCCTGGACTGCTGCGGACGATTTCTCTGCTGTCTACCGTCACCTCAAACCAGTACTCCACGCGGGAAAATGCGCGCAGCGGGAAGCGCATTGAGTCATACTGGTAGATCAAAGCTCCCTGCTCATCCAGCGTAGCTGGGACTACATTCGCATCAAGATCCTCAGGCCGGCGGAAATAGAAACGTGTTTCCGCAACGGCAACATCCGACTGGAGCTCGGCGCGAAAGGTGATTTGTTGGGCAAATACATACTCCACGCGAGGATCAACCACCTGCGTTTCCGCTCGGGCTGGCAAGGGCCTGCTGGCCCCGAGCGCTAGCCCAGCCAGTAAGAGTATCCACAAGCCGCGCAGTAATCCGCGGTGCACGTCAACCTCCCAGGTAAGATAACAAGGGCGTGATAGTGAGGGGACTGAGTATCGTAGTCACGAATACCACCGATGTCACAAACGCCGGTTCTAAATCGAACTCGGTTGCAATGATAGTACTCAGCACTGCCGAGGGCATGGAAGCCTCAAGAATACTTGCCTGTCGTGCTGGGCCATGCAGACCGAAAAGAGCGCTCAACCCTACCGCGATAATTGGGGATGCCAACAGGCGCAGCGTTACCGCGGTAGTCAACGCCTGTGTCTGCCCGGTCCAGCGCGCTCGTTGGAGCTGTATTCCCAGCAGCACCAGCATACATGGGATGGTGGCGTTGGCTGCCATTGAGACGGCTCGATCCAGAAACAGAGGCAGCTGCCAGCCCTGGCGGGAGAACAGCACGCCAAGTACCAGGGCATAAATGGCGGGCATCTTTAGCAAGCCGAACACAGCCTGCCGCAGCCCGGATTTACCCATCGAGGCGATCACCACGCCCACCGTGTTGGTTAGCGAGGAATAGATCACAAAAATCAGCGAAGCGCGTACCAGCGCCGCCTCCCCAAAGGCAAAGAACGTCACCGGTAGCCCCAGGTTCCCAGCGTTGTCGAACATGCT
>Ga0315274_10011035_pt1 | contig 12967 bp, 11 predicted proteins | sample YL17G02_20_MG_FD_203700 | JGI IMG/M metagenome (GOLD analysis project Ga0315274, IMG submission 203700) | Sediment microbial communities from Yellowstone Lake, YNP, Wyoming, USA - YL17G02_20 | ecosystem: Environmental > Aquatic > Freshwater > Lake > Sediment | place: USA: Wyoming | collected... | reverse complement strand
TGCTGCTGCGCACCATCGCTTCACGCAATCGCGCGCCTGGGCGTTGTTCCATTCCCACGGCTGCCAGCAGGTCTCCCCCTCGACGGTCACGCAGTCGAACATCTCCTCGACCATCTGGCGGTAGCGGTCGGCGTCGCGGCCTTGCTTGCGCACGAGCCACTCGCCGGAGACAGCGGCGGCGAAGGGAAAGGCGTGGCGCGTCTGCTTCAGAGCGATCTGGGCACCGGGAAGAGGTTTGCCGATGGCGTCCACCACGCGCACTAGGAGGTCAGCCTTGCGGATCTTCTCGATACGTTCCAACGCGACTTTGCGCCAGGGAGCGTTGGCTTCACGACCGGGGTACGGGAGCGCGGTGAAGGGCAGTTCGCGCACGGTGCGGTTTGTGCCATAGTTGATGAGCCGCACGTCGGCGAGGTCCACCGTCTGAGGCGCGAAACCGAGCCGGACGGAAATGCGCGCCTTCCATGCCGGCAGGTCCTTCGGCGCCACACCCGGCACGCAAAACTGCTGCCAGTTGTCCGTCAGACCGCTGGCGAACGTGCGGATTTCGTCCCACGGCTCCTCGGACTTGTCCACGCGCAGTTCGAGGCGGGCCTCGCGTCCCATCGTGCCTTCACCGCGCGCGGCGAACGTGGCGAGGAGCACGTCGCCCTTGCGGATGGCCTGCGCGGTGAACCAATCCACTTCGATGTTCCAGGTATTCTGCGGCTGCTTGAGGACGCGCGTGCGCAGCGCCTTTGTGAACGGTTGATTCGTCACCGCCACCGACTCGAACTCCCTGGACTCCGGGTTCGGCGACTTGGTCGCGGAGGCGAATGGATCGTCGCCGCTCTGGACGTTCGTTGTCAAACACGGGACGCTGGATGGCGCTTCCGGGAGACCACGCTCCGATCGCTTCACCAAAGGCCCAGGCTCCCAGATCGGGCTGGCCGCCGGGCGCGTCTTCCTGGATTCCTGCGACTGCCACACCGGCGTGACGGAGAGCGGAATCGGCCCGCCGGAGCCGGAAGTCTCCTTGGGCCGCGTCGGCGAACTCAGTGCCGGGCACGTGGTCCTGGTTATGGTCAGCGGTGCTGCCGCCGGTCACGCCGAGGTCGCGATAAGCGCGGTGCTGCGCCAGGTTGTTGCGCGCCACGATGCCGGTGCGCCGGCCCTCATACCAACACGCCGAGACCACGCCGCCCGAGTCGGGCGCGTCCACGTAACCCCACAGGGTGTTGTTCACCACGAGAATGTTTTCCTGATGATGCCGGTTGCCGTGCAGGAAAACCGCCCAGCGAATGCCTCCGCCGGCATTGACAATGTTGTGGAGGATGACGGCGTGGTCGGTGCCGTCGTCGAGACAAATGCCAAAGCCTTTGTTGCCCCGCGCGACGTGGACTTGGCCGATGTAATTGAAGGCAATGATGCCGCCGTCGAGGGTGCGTTCGGCGCTCGGCGCGTCGTGGTTGCTGAGGTAAATGCCCGAGGAACCGCCATCCACGAGCAGCCGTCCGGTGTCGCTAACGTGATTGAGTCGAATCTCGGGGCGTTTCACCAATGTGTCGCCGATCTGCACCAGCGAAATGCCCATGCCGGCCGCGCGGTGGATGGTATTGCGCAGGATGCGATGGCCGAACCCGGTTCCGGAAATCGGCGCGGCATCCTGGCGGCCCTGCCAGTTGATGTCCTTGATGAGGCAGTTCTCGACCAAGCCGCATGTGCCCCGCAAGGCTACGCCCGCTCCCCACGTCTGGCCGACGTAGCAGTTGACGACGCGGTTGCTCAGGCCCGTGATGTGGATGCCGGAGGTGCCGTCCACCGGGCCACCGTAGTTGTAGGGTGTTTGGTCACCGTAACGATGACTTCCCCACGGGGCGTGGTGGCGGAACGCGCAGCCATCCACGACGCAGTTCGTGGCTTCCGCCATGAATACCGAAGCCGCCTGGATACGCAGGCCCCGCAGCACCACGTGGCTCCGCCCCGACAGGTCGAAGCCCCAGAGGCGGACCTGAGCCTCCACCCGGTGCGTGTTGGGATTCGCGTCCGTCGGAGCGCGCAACCAGAGTTGTCCGTTCTCCCAATGCCACTTGCCGGGGGCGTCGAGCACCTGGCGGTGGTTGATGATGTATCCCTTGCCGTCGCCGAAGAAGCCCGGATAGTTGCGCGCCATCTCCCCGGTGACCTCGGCGAGGGTGAGGGTGTGCTCATCCGAGGCGACGATGCGCCCAGAATTGGCGTTGTAGCAATTGTCGCCATTGACGCCGCTGTGTTAGCCGCCTTTCCAGAAATCCTTGGGCCACGAGCGTCCGTTCTTGAACGTGACCTTGGCGGTTTGGTCGCTCAGGTGCTCCAGGCGTGTGTCCAGCCATTCCTCGGCGTCGAGCAGGTCGCCATCTTCGTCGGGGAAGCGCGCGAGGTTCATGCGCCTGCCGTCCACGAACACCTCGCGCACCGTGGGCGGCACGGATGCGGTCCAGACGCGGCTTCCTTCCGCGGCGGGTTGCCATGCCGTTACTGCGTCGCAACCCGTGAGCACGACCGCCTCGCCGGGAGCGGCCGTAAAGGTCTGGCCGTCACGCGGACGAACGGTCTCGCGATACGTGCCCGCATGGATCACGCAGAGCTCGCCCGGCTGCATCCGTTCGGCCGCCTGTTGGATGGAGGTCCAGGGACGCGCCGAGGAACCATCACCGGCGGCATCCCGCGCCCGGGCGTCCACGTGATGGGTGGCTGCCAGGGCGGGAATCGGCCAAACCAACACCGTTATGAGGATCCATGGGCTGCGTTGTCCGCTCATCATGCAAACCGGTTCGTTTTCATTTCGCGCCGGTGTGCGGGGCCCAGCGTTCGCGGGGCGGGCTTCCGGCGTGAAACCGGCGCAGGATGTCGTCGAGCTGACCCGGGTGTTTCGCTGCCATCTCCGCGGGCCCTTCGTCGTCGCCCCAACCGTTGGAGAGTGCCTGCGGTTGCCCCCAGTGCTCGACGTTGACTCGATTCCAATCCGGGTGCTGGATGGGTTCCCACATGCAACTGAAGAGGACGTTCCGGTAATTGGGCAGAAGGTTGCCCGGCCAGGCCCCAGGGCTGCCGCCGGTATCCTGGTAAGTGCCATGCGCCACGAGTGCGTTGGGAACGGGAGGCTCCGCCAAACCGTATGGATCGGTGCCTTGGCTGTCCGAGACCAGAAAAGCCAGCCGGCCCCTCCCCAGCTTCTGCGTCGTCTGCACCAACTCCGCGACGAGCGTCATCATCGCCCGATCGGCATAAGCGGGCTTCCCCAGGCGCGTTTGCGACACCCATTCACGGCAAATGTAGAAGGTCTCATCCCAAACGAAGCCGTCGGTGTCGCGGCCGAACTTGCGGATCAACGCCTTGAGATAACTCAGGTAATGCCGGCGCACCGCCGGATGCGACGGGTCTTGATAGCGGTTTGTCCCGACTGTGTCTGGTCCCCGCCAGACGGGAAAGTTCGTGCGCCCGGCGGCGTCCACGTAAAACCGTGCGGGATCGAAACCGGGCGCCAGATCGTCCGCCAGCACGCCGTCGGCGAAGTAAAGCACCGTCCGGAAACCTCGTTCACGGGCGTATGCCAACCGGTGACGGAGTTCCACCACGCTCATCGGGATCCTGCGGGTCGAGGGGAAGGCCATCCACTCGCGGTCCAGGCGGCCGGTGACCTCATCGAAGGCGTAGCGGCCCAGGTAATCGTACCAACCGTGCAAACAGAGCAGCACTCTGCCGCGGTCCTCACGCTGCGGAATGCGTTTCGCCAGTGCATCAATGTCCCGGAACCACCCCTGGCCGCCATCGGACAGGTAATCGTAATAGACCAACCGGATGTCATGCAGCCATGCGGGGCCGGGCTGGATGTCGGGGATGGTCGCGTAGAAGGCGGAGAACAGGGCCTGGACCGGGTCGCAGGCAGACACCGCAACGACGGAACGTGACACTTCCTTGAGCGGGACCAAGCTCCCGGGGAAGGCGGTGGTCATCTCGATCCGCATTCGTCCGTCGCTCGCGGAGCCAGTCCGGAACGCAACCGCACAAAACGGATCCAGACCCAACCCCAGCGCCGGTCCGTGGGCCATCACCAACGCCAAAGCGGGCAGGGCGAGTTCGGTTGCCGGCATCGCGCGCGCCGCGCCACGTCCGAGGACATAGCGGGCGGGCCGGGTTGCCAGCTCATCCGAGGGAACCCTGAGAACCCTGCCGTCCATCCGCGGCAGGATCACCGCTTGCACGGCACGACCGTCCAATTCGATGCTGCTGGTGACCGTCACCTCGTGCCTCTGCGGGGTCGCGGAAGGTCAATGTCCAATGCTGGCTTGCCCCGACCCGTCTGCCGGCGGCTGTGGTCGCTGGCCCGAGGTCCCCGGGCGCACAGCGTCGAACCCGGCTGGCGAGCCGGCCGGATGCACCTTCCACCGTGGGTTCGTTGAACTGGACCTGGACACCGTCGATCGCCTGCGAGACGCCGGCTCTCAAACCCGTCGCCGATCCTGCGGCCAGCCAGCAAAGACCAAGCAGCAAGGCACGCATCAGTGATCGGATCATCTGTCCGATCACCTGGAATTTGAACTCTTTTCAGCACCAGGTGCTGATGCGGAATGCCCCGGCGACCCGAGACCCGACGGGCGTCACTTCATCGCTCGGTGCCCGCGCCCGGCGTGACTACAGGCACGGCCGGCACTTCGAGGCGGAGCGTGGTCACGCTGCGGACGCCCTCGGTGAAGTGGTCCGGAAAGGGATTGTCTCGCGGCGGGAGGTAAGACTCGTTGCCACACAGCGGCCCCCAGTCGCCGTTTTCCGCCCGCGTTCCTGCTGGGAGGCGTGAATTCGCGCGTGCCCTGCGGCTTGCTGGGCACACCTGCGATGGCCATCATCTCGGTGTTCATGATGTGGGAGCCGGGTCTACCTGGGCGACGACTGTTCTGTCCGGAGCTGGCAGGCCGCACTTCTGTGAGGGTCGGCGAGCGGTGTCCAGACTCGGTCTGGGCGACAGCGGGCAGGGCAGGGGAGGCCAGTGCGAGAACCAGGAGCAGGGCACACCGGGGGAGCCACGGGTTGCGGGATGAGCTGTTCATGATGGTGTCAGTTGGGCAATGATTCGATGCCGAGGGTGGTAAGGGCCAGCCGGTTCAGCGCGGGGAGAGGGCCCGTGAAGTGATGGGTGCGGTGCACGTGCACCTGGCTCTCGCTGGGCCCGAGTGCCGCGGCCGCGCTGGAGGTTTCCAATTCGTAGAACGGCCCCAGCACCGTGCCTGTGGTCGGGTCACGACCGTCGTTGTAACTGTTGGCGACATCTCCGCCGTAGGGGTTCTGCTGGGTTTCCCATTGGCTGTTCACATAGGGCAGGCGATGCGCCGCGCCCGGCAGGTTGAACGTGACCACCGTGAGCACCCGCGCGTCAGGATCCCAGGAACCCACCACGTTCCGGGCCCGCCGGGGAGAGATGCCGATCTTGGTGCGGCACGCGCCGTCGCAGGTGAACAGGGCATGATCCTCGCCCACCTGCAGGCGCTCCGGCGGGATGGCGCCGAAGTAGGGATTCACCTTGGGACCAAGCTGGGCTTCGTCGCCCGGCACGAACGGGGCGATGACATGGCCGCGCGGCAGCGGGTTGAACATCCCGAGGATCCAGATGCACAGCAGGCCGGTCTCCTGCCGCCAGGGCGCCGTGCCGGCGTTGGTCAGGGCGTTGACCGACCTCGAAGCCGACCCAGAGCAGTCCCGCCGGAATCGGCGCAGCCAGGCCCAGCGCCGCGCTTTCCGCATCGAGCAATCGGATCGTGCGCCGCACTGCGCAGGCGAACCGGGCGCCGGAATGGTTCGTGACCTCGAACTCCCGCGTCATCGTGACGGCTCGGGCCGAGGACTCGGTGATCTCGAACGCGCCGGAGTTGAACCCGGCCGGCGTTTGGAAGTCGTCGAGCGTGAACTGGTTGCCCGGCCGGAACCACAGGCCGAACCGCCCGGCCTCGGGGCCAAGCCAGAAGCGGTCCTCGCCGCCGTAATTGTTGAACTTGGGATCGTCGCGGCGCGAGGCAATGAACGATCGGTTGAGCCAGCCGAAGCTCGGACCGGTTTCGCCGCCCAACGTGCTCGTCATCACGCGGGCCTGCCACTCGGGAGTGACGATGATCCGCGCGTCGGTGCCGTCGGTCAGTTCGGTGGTTGGCGTGTGCGCGGCGATGAACTCACGGTCTTGGCAAGAGGTGGATGGATTCATAGGTTTACCCTCGAAGCGGAGGTTCGCGGAACACTTGCGGCCCGGGTCTGCGGCAGGGAGCGGTTGGGCCGGGCTGGCCGGTCGAGCCCGTTGTGCCCCGCGTGAAGCCCAGGTACAACCAGAGGCCGTAGGCGGCCAAGCCGATCGCCAAGGTCAGCTCGCCGCATCCGAGCGGGAACACAATGAGGTTGTGCACGGCGATGAGCGGCAGCGCCCACTTCGCCCACGGACGCATCCGGTATGCGGCCGGGCGATCGTGCTTCCGGTTGGCCATGAAGAACAGGTAGGTGGTGAAAGGCGTCTGGATGGCGCCCGTCAGGATGTTCTGGAACACGAAGTCCACTGGCAACGAGAAGATCACGCCCAGGCCAATGCCCCAGTACGGCAACGCCACGCGCAGGGTGTGAATCAAGCCCAGCAGTTTTGTGTGGAACCGAGCGGGGCGCGCGCCAGCGGCCTCGCCAGCTCTCCGACGTTCCTCAAGCCACCCATGCAGCAGAAAAATCGGCGCGAGCGAGAGCGGGCCCGTGAAGAGCTGATCCGCCGCGCCAAACCACGGTCGCGGCAGGTGCTGGCCCCACAGCCGAAATGTCCAGGGCCAAAACCAACTGAAGAACAGCGCCGTGAGCACGACCATGCCCAAGACACTCGCCCAGTCGGCGGCTCGCAGAAACCGGCGCGCCTCCCGAGTCGAGAACCGATTCCCGGACACCGTCCAGTGGAGCCACTGGCCCCAGATCTCGCCCAACGCCATGAAGACGACGTAGCCGATGCCCATCTGCAGCGCCGGCGAGGAGGAGACCAGCCGGGGCAGCCTCCAACGCAACCGGGCGGCGAGCGTGATCTCGAAGAGAGTGATCGCCGCAACCGTTCGCTATGCCGAGGACCACAACCCAAGTCCGCCGGACGTCGGCGAGGCCGGAGTGTCGTCGCGGGCGATGGCTGGGTCAGGCTGGGTCATCGGGGTTGTCCACCAGCTTGAGTCTCATCGCTTCACCTCCAGCAATAGCACCCAGTCCGAGTCACCCGAGGCGTTGTTGCCCGACGGTGTGAAGTCGCGCCGGCCTGCGGTCGGAAAGGGCGAGCCGTCCACAGGCTTGCGTGAACCGTCGGTGGGATCATACCAGGTCGCGGTAACCCGGCCGGTCAGTTTGCTCAGATCGTAGGTGACCAGGCGGTTGGTGGGAAAATAACTCAGACCGAAGCTGCCATCGCGGGCCCGCGCGGTCATCACGTATTCCTGTTTACCGAATATCTCCCGACCACTCACGGCGAACTCGTGGTTCTGGTCGGGGACGAGTTTCCACCAGGGCAAAGAGCTGAACAGGGCCTTGACCTGCGCCATCTGGCGGCTGCCTGGGTCGTTCAACGCCTCGCGCCAGCGCTCGCCGAAGCGCCAGAGCTGTTCGTGGCCATAACAATGCCCGCCCAACCCGCCGGCCAGGATCGTCTGGCAGGCTTGCTTCCGCATGCGGAGCGGTGCGCCACCGCGGCCATCGTTGCTCTCATGTTCGTAGCCGCTTTCACCCAGAATCATCGGACGCGGTCTGCCCACGCGGTTCCATTCGCCCAGCACGTGCGGATAGATCTCCTCGTAGGTGTAAGCCATGTTCACATCGAGCCAGTCCTGCGTGTCGAAGAACGCGCTGCTGGCGAACGTCGGGCGGTTATGGGCGGTGATCATCTGGTGCGGAGCAATCTTCTTGATGGCGCGGGCCATTTCGGCGACGGCATGCGAGCGGTCGATCGGATTCGCATCGCCCACCAGAATCCACATCAGGTTTTTGTGGTGCCGGTAGCGTTGGGCGATCCAGCGGCCGAAGGCGGCGGCATTGGCATCGGTGAGGTGATAACGCCAACCTTCCTGGTCGGCGCCGCCCCAGCGCAGCCACAGCGGCGCGAACGCGACGAAGAACCCGCGCTGTTCGGCGGCCTCAAGCACGAAGTCCACGTGTTTCCAGTAGGCCTCGTTGGGCTTGAGGATGTCGTCCGGCGGAGAGAACGGCTCGTGGCCGTAGCGATTGGTGATCGGGCCGGCCTCTCTCGAGAACGCCTGCACCTGGATCGCCGTGAATCCGCGAGCCGTGCGGTCGTCGAGGTAAACTTCCGCCTCCTCGCGGGTCAGTTTCTTGGTGATCTGCCAGGCGGTGTCGCCGTGGTAGAAAAACGGCTTGCCCGCGGCGTCCACGAGGTAGCGCCCGTCAGCCGAGGCTTTGAGCGGGAACGACGGGCCATCGCGCGCGATGAGCGCGAAGCGCGCCGCGCAAAGAGCCAGAACCAGGGACCAATGTGCTTTCATGGCGGCCCGCCTATGACGAAAGAGCACGGATGAGCACCTCGCATTCCATGTTGGAGCACCGAGTTATGAGGCATTCTCCGGTCACACCGACGTAATAACGCACTTGATGCCCACCGAGAGCGCCAGCGAGGATGCCGGTTGGGTCAGGTGCGGTGCCCGGTTTTCCGTTGCTTCGACTTGCCGACTCTGTATGGCGGTGGTTTTTCGCAGAGCCGCAGGGCTTTGGTTTCCCCCACCCATTCCTTCCACTGTTCGAGGACGCCGTCCAGGTCGCCCCGGAAAGGTTCTTGCGCGAGAAGGGCGAAGTCTTTGATGACCCGGTGATGGACGGTTTGCTTCGGCACCGGTTTCGCGGTCTCGTCCGGCCCAAACAACGAAAGAGTCTCGCCGCATCCTGCGTCTCTCTCGACCGATTCGAGCTTGGTAACGAAATCCCCCATCGGCTCCAAGCCCTTGCCAAAACGCCGAAGCGTCGCGCTGATGGCCGCGCGGCTGTTGTCCACGCCAATCCAACGACGGCCCAAGTGCGAGGCCACGTTCAAAGTGGTGCCGGAACCAGAGAAGCAATCGAGCACTAGATCGCCGGGATTGGAGGAAGCTTCGATGAGGCGCTTGAGCAGGTTCGGATTCTTCTCGGTGGGATAGCCGGACACTTCGATGTTCTGGTTGTGGGCGTCCCGGAAATCCAGCCACAAGTCCTGGACAGGCACACCCTCGCTCTGGTCGAGGTAAATCTTCCTGCGGGGATTGCCCGTGGGCGACCAGTAGATTTCGCCGCGTGCGTCCATTTCGTCGAGGGTTCGCGGCGGGTACTGCCAATGTTTCCCGGGTGGCGGTTTCATGCCGCGCCAGGGTTGGCCCGTCTCACCGTTGCGCACGCCGGGCGCGTGGACTGGCACCTTCTTGTACCGCCGGCCCGTGCCCGTTTCCACATACTGGTATTCCTTGGCCGCACGCTCTTCGGTCCACGGGTCCACCGGACGGTGCCAGACGTAGTTTTCTCTTTTCGTGTAGAAAAGGATGAAGTCAGCGACATTGCCGTAGGCTTTCCGCGTGTAGTTTTTAGGATTGCACTTCTTTCGCGTAATCCAGTTGCGGAAGTTAGAGCGGCCAAACACTTCATCCATGACCGCTTTGGCGAGGAACGCCATGTTGTCGTCGAGATGGACGTAAATGGAGCCGTCGTCGGCCAGCAGTTCCCGGAGAAGAATTAGACGCTCACGTAAGAATTCGAGATAGAGGGCGCCCTCCAGCAAGTCCATGTAAGCGTCGGTCTGATTGCGGGACTGGAAGACGCTATTGGTTGCGTACGGTGGGTCGATATAGACGAGCCGGACTTTGCCGCAGACCTCCGGCTCGCGCGTGAGGGCGGCGAGAATGGGCAGGTTGTCTCCGAAGTAGAGGCGATTGCGGGCTGGCTCTCGGCAGTGCTCCGGCCAGAGTTGACGAGAATGCGCTGGCGGTGTGAGGAGGATGTCGCGCGTGGGCCTCTTGCCTTCGTAGGTGAGATGCACGTCGGTGTTCCCGGCGTCGTCTCCGTTTCCGCCAACCGGAGGCAGGGCGCTCTGCCATTTGGTCCTAGGAATTCCGGTGGCCATAGCAGTGTCACGATAGCAGCCACTCGCGCGTAATGCGCTCGGGAACCATCCGCAGCGTGACGACAAGAATTCTGCCCATCCGTCTTCCTTCCAGGGCAGCGTAGTCGTCCCACATCGAACCGAGGAGCAAACCGGGACCGTCGTTGACGAAGATGACCTTGGTGCGCAGTTGCCGCTTCTTCGCGTAGTTTAGGATTTCGTCGGCGCAATTGTGGTAGCCGCCTGTCCGGTCATCTTCCTGAGCGCCGCCTCGGTTGGAATCGTAGCGAGCCAATCCGATAGCCAGGATCTCCTCTTGGGACTTATCGAGTATTACGAAGTCAACTGGCCGATTCGGCCTCGGGTAGTTCTCGAACACCTTTCCGAGCGGGACATCCTTGCCTGCCCGCTTCGGTCCTTTCGGTCCTTTGATGGAAAGATCAGGGAAAGTAGCGTGGAAGAGATCAAACAGTCGTTCGGTAAAGTCGTACCCTTCCTTGCCACGGTTCTTGTACTCCCAGAGCAATGCACAAAGAGCTTCATCGGGAATTGGACGAGAAGTGAAGGCCTCTTGCACCTGATGGATCGGACGGAACTCTTTGTCGAAATCCTTGCAGATTCGACTGGCCTTCCGCTTTCGCCGAAACATTTCAACTGGCAGGGACGGGCAAAGATAGCGGCGAAAGACACGCGCGAGTTGCACCCGCATCCAACCGTTGGACTGCTCTGCGATTTGCAGGAACAATCGGGTGGAAGATTCCGAAGATTGCAGAAGCTGACCGAACAGGACGAGAACCGGCTTGTAGAGTTCGCAAGCGTCTTTGAGGATGTCCGGATAATACTCGCCCGTGGCGAGGGTGATCCAATTCTTCGCGTCGGCCTTGTAGTCGGCGAACATCTTCGGCTTATCTGATGGCGATTGCTTCACCGGCAGATAGCCTGTCACTCTGGCCCCGCCGAATCATGCACGACCACCGGGACGACCACCGGCGAATCCGCCGAGGGTCGGATCATCAAGTCAAAGCAAAGCCCCCGTTGCTGTTCGTTGTTCATTTCGATTTCGTTGGTGGAACTGCGCCCATGCTAAAGCCACTGCACCTTAATCTCCTTCTCCACCGCCTTGAACTCCGGGTCGCCGGTGACGAGGTCGGCCTTGTGCTTCTTGGCCAGCGCAGCGGCGAAGGCCTCTGCGAGGCTGAAGCTGACGCACGATTTGAAGTCTGCCACCAGGTCGGCCAGTTCCCGGTCAACCGGGTGGAATTCGATCGGCAGGGCAATGAGGACCTTGGCGGCGGCTTGCCCCGCGGCGGCGCCGTCCTTGCGCAGGATCATGTATTTGGCCTCGGCGTAGTTCACTTCGGTCATGTGAACAGGCTGGTCGGTCTTGCTGGCTTTCTGGAGCAACTCTTTCACCGGCACGCCAGCCGGTTCGCCTCGGAAGTAGGCGATGAGAGCAAAACTATCGAGAACCGTGGCGGGCATACCTGGCTTCCTCTTTCTCTCGTTCCTCGCGCTTGTGCTCGGCCCATTCCTCCGCCAGCGGCTTCCCGCCCGGCTTGCGCTTCAGCAACCCGAACCCGCGCTCAATCATCGCCGCCGTGACCGGCTTGAGCAGGATGCCCTCGGTGGTGGCCGTGATGATGGCGCGGGTCCCGTCCTCGATGTGGAAGAGCTTGCGGAAGCGCAGCGGGATGACCACCTGGCCCTTGGTGGTGAACCAGACGGTATCGGCTTGTTCAGTTGTATTCATCGCGGCAAGTCTTACCATAGTTCAGAAGTCCGTCAATTGACTCTTGTCAGAATGTGTGTTGAAAGATGGATTGTCGGATGAGCCGAACGAGGACGCCGTGACGACGCACAGTCAACTCACGCGGGCTTCAGGAACACGTCCACGTTCTCCCGCGTGACCGTGTAGGTGCCGGTGTGAATGACTTCGGGCGCGGGGAAGATGCCGGCCTTCTTGTCGTCGGCGCTGAACTTGACCGGGCTGTGGTTGAGCTCGAAGAGGACGCGCAGGCCCGTGTAGGTGAACAGCTCGCGCTTCTGGCCCACCGCGGCGGTGATGACGCCTTCCTTGATCAGGTTGAGATGTGCGGGCTCGGCATCGACACAGGTGACCACGATCTTGCCGGTTTCGCCGGCCTCTTTGACGGCCAGGCCGATGCCTGGACCGCTTTCGGAGTCAAATCCCGCCATCCCGACGAGGTCGGGCGTGGACTGGATGATCGAGCTGGCCACGCGGGCGGCGGTGGCCTGGTCGCCGCGGTCGTGTTGCGGGTCCATGACCGTCACGCCGGCTTTGTCCACCACCGACCGGAAGCCGGCGAACGCCTGGATATCGATGTACTGCTCGATCATTCCGAGCAGGGCGATCTTGCCGGTGCGGCCGGCGAGCGCCTTGACCATGGCTTCGCCCTGGCGCACGCCGAGGTCATACCAGTTGGTGCCGACGAAGGTGATCCGCTTGCTGGCGGGTGCGTCGGCGTCCACGGTGATGACGGGTACGCCGGCCTCCATCACTTTGGCGATCGGGCCGATGGTGGCCGAAGGATCCCAGGCGTTGACCATCATGCCGGCGGGGCGGCGGGCGGCGGTGGTCTCGATCATGGTGAGGAAGCTGGGCATGTCCGTCGTGCTGGGCCCGGTGAGGGTGACCTTCACGCCCAGCTCGCGCGCGGCCAGTTCGAGCGCCGGGTGATCGTGCGCCTTGTAGAGCGGGAGGTTGGCGTTGGGCGAAATCCAGACGTATTCCTCGTTCGAGTAGTCGGCCTTCGGCCGCGGCGCGGAATCCGGCGCGGGTTGCGAGGACGGACTGCATGAGGAGAGGCCGCCGGCGCCGCCGGCCAGGGCCAGCGCTTTGAGCCAGGTGCGGCGCGAGCT
>Ga0315274_10011034_pt1 | contig 12968 bp, 9 predicted proteins | sample YL17G02_20_MG_FD_203700 | JGI IMG/M metagenome (GOLD analysis project Ga0315274, IMG submission 203700) | Sediment microbial communities from Yellowstone Lake, YNP, Wyoming, USA - YL17G02_20 | ecosystem: Environmental > Aquatic > Freshwater > Lake > Sediment | place: USA: Wyoming | collected... | reverse complement strand
GCCTTCCGCGCCGCGGGACCGCCGCTCTCCTCCCTGCAGGACAAGGACCGACGCGCCTGTAGGACAAACGCCGACAACAATATCAGACAGACACTGACAACGGAATCAGACGAGATCCACTTGCGCGGCGCCCCGCCTGATTCCGCTTAAGCGGGAGCAGGCACGGGCCGGCGCCTCGCGCTCGGCGCGGACCGACACGGGACTCCGCGTCGAAACGGCGCGGAGCCAGTCTGTTCCGCCCGCTGGCGCGGCTACGCTTGCCCACTCAGCGGCGGCGCCGCAGCTGACGCAGATCAACGCGCGGCACAAGAGGACGAACGCCAGAATGCCTCACGCTCGTAGTTGCAGAAGACGAAAGATATCGCGAACGACGCCACTCGTATGCCTGCTTTTGAGCTGCGGGTTCAGCGCCTTCGCGGTCACGCTCAGCGCCTCGCCCGGGGTGAACGCGGATGGTTTGACGAACACTCTCTTGAGCGGGAGTTCAGGCATTGCCGTCACGGGCTCCGCCTACACCGGGCCCCCAAGCGCCTGCGGCGCCTTCACCAACGGCGACGCGGCAAACCTTGAGTCTGAGAGCGGCATCATCTTGACCAGCGGCAACGTAAGCAATGTGGGGCGCTATGTTGACAATCCGAGCAACAGCGCGATAGATGCTGACCAACACGTCCCACGAACTCAGAACTCCGCTGAACAGCCTGCTGGTCCCAGTCCAACTGCTCTCGAAGAAAAAGGACGGCAATCTAACGGAAAAGCGGGTTGAGTATGCGCAGACCATCTGCGCTTCGGGCGACGAAGTTCTTACCCTCATCGAGGGCGACGTCCAGGCCGGGCCAGTCGAAGGCCTCGATCGTGCCGGTCGTCGGGACTTCGGCGCCTTCCGTCGCAGCACCCGTCCTGCTTATGTGCAGCGTTGGTTTTCTTTGCCTTCGTTCCCTCGCCCATGCCTCACGCCAAGGCTTCTCCGACTTCATGTCAGAACCGTCCGTAGGTGGCCTCATGCTTCTCTCGCGCGAGGGCGGTTTGGCGACGAGATTGGGCCATCCCAGCCCCCTCTTCGATCACGGCTGCCATGTTTGGGTCCGATCCAGGAAGAGCACGAAAGGCGTCCTCCCATTCCTTCCACATGCTCGATTCGTGGCCTGACCATCCCCAGTAAGTGTGGTAGGCCGCGCGGGCGACTTCATGCGGGCGATAGCCGGCGCTGAGGGCCAAACGCGCCTTCTCGACCCAATTGCCATTTGGGCGTCCCCGGAGCGGAACCAGATGCCAGCACCCCCACTTTGGGTCCTCCAGGAATTCGCCGTATAGCTCCGGCTCCGCGACCAAGGCCTGAAGACTTTCCTCCCAGACATAGTCGGCGGGCAGTCTTGCCAGGAGATCCCGTCGTTGCGGGAGGGAAAGCCCCTTGATGACGTCGGGGACAATCTCCGAATATCGACACACAGCGTCTGGATCGCTCTCCAATCGCGCCAGCAGCCAGTCGAAGGCTAGGGTTGCATCGCCCTCGAAGATTTCCTTGAAGTGGTTCGTTGTTCCCGCGCAGCGCAACACCGCATCCCGCCACGTCTTCTGGATTCCTGCTCGAACCGGGCGTTTCGGGAAGACATGGAACTCCCCCACGACCGCGTTTTCCACTACAGCAAGGTTTCGGTGGGTCAGAAGCTGGTTCATGATGTTCTCGGGGACGTCATTGAAGCGCGTTGTGAAGCCGCCTATGAGGTTGGGATCTTCGCCAATCCTGGCCAGCACTGCATCGATAAGGGTCTCAGAGGGGACGGCCTGTCCGCATAAGCAGAACTGCAGCACCGTGAAGCGGTACAACGGAGCATCTAGGCACCGCAGTAAGTCGGACTGCCATCCACGCTTCCGCTCCGCGACGATGCGCCGCAGAAAGGGGAACACAAGGTTGGGCGCGACCTTTTTCGAAAGCAGCGCCTTGAGCCACGTTCGCGGTCTGAGCGCTTTTGCAGCGATCTCCTCACAAACCACCGGCAGCATTCTCGGCCAACGGATGTCGGCGAGATCGGCCTCGCGCTCGAAGTGCGCTATTCGTTCTGCGGTCGGTCGCGGCGAGGTGGAAGCCCATCGCCGGCCCAACTCCCGCGCCTTCTCGGCCAGCGTTTTCTCAGCGGCGCGCCATTCCAGCCCAGGGCTTTTTGGGCACACCGTGTCGAAATCAGGATCCAGGTGGAGGCTCACCTTCATTCTGAGATCTGCTGCCAAAGATCGGATGGCATGCACGAAGCCCGGGTGATCGTGGACCATCTCGGCCAAATCCCGAAGCATCGTCCTGGCAATCTTGCGCATGGTCAGATTGAGCTTCCTCGTCTCCCGGCCATCGATGGGACGCGGGGAAGCCCAGGCGCGAACCAGGGACACCAGCGGCTTCCAGTCTTCAATGCGGGAACTTCGGATGACGGGAGTGCACTTGGTCCAGAACGCACTCACGTCCTTCACGTCTGAGGGAGTGATATAGCCGTGGCGCATGGTCCAGCTCATTCCCGAGCCCGGATCGATCTCGTTCGAGCGGAACTCGGGCGTGAGCGCAATGGTGAGACCGCCCAAGCCGGCCCGGGTGTCATTCCCCTGCTCTAACCAGGAAAGGACGGCGTCGAGCACGGCTTTCCTGCGGCGAAGAACCCCTGAAGTGCCGGGACGTGCCTCCATAACCCAGTCCTCAATCGGCCGCAGAACATCATCCGGACTGGACAAGGACGCATCGCGGCTGGTCTCTGTGTGGGCCTTGAGATAAAGGGGGATCACGAGTTCTGGGACAAACTGCAATCCGGGTCGAGGCCTTTCCAGGGCAATGTCCGGGTGACGTTCGAGGAGAGTCCTGGCTTCCGCTCTGCCGAGCCAGGCAAAGCCTTCCCATGCTTCGGAGGATGAAGCTCTTTCGAGCATTTCAAGCAAGACATCGTCTGGGATCGCTGCTCCGGCGTGCCTCGCGCCGACAAGGACGAGGGCAGATTCCTTGGGATCGGGGCTTTGCCGCAGAACCGGGCCCACGTCGAGTTTGCCGGGACCTTTGAAGAAAGTATCTCGCACCAGAACCCATCTCAGCTGCCTGGGCTGCACGCGGATGCAATCGCGCAGGTCTTCTATGACACCCGCGGCCGCGAGCTTCGACAGATCTTGTCTGAGATCAATATCGGGTGTGCCCACGAGTCGCGCCACATCTTGCATCCTCATCCCGCGCCTGCCGCCGATCGCAAAGTGGGCAAGAACGTCAAACGCCTTGTCGCCCACGACGTCTCGGAAACTTGTTCTGATGTTGCGCAGCAGGGCGTCGCCCCTCGAGACATCTGGGACGCCACCGGTGAGACAAAGATCGGCCAACGTTACTGCCAGGCCGGGGCAGCCCTGGGCCTGGTCCACAATCTGGGCAACCAGTGCCACCAGCCCGGCGATCCCCGCGTCCTTCACTACATCGACGATCTGGTCACGCGTCAGCAGCTCCAGCTCCCGCATCTGAGACTCCGGGAGATGGAGAATCCCGGCAAGCTTGTCCCTATATGTCGGCCACGCGGTCGCGAGAATCGAATACTCGGCGCCCAGTTGCCTTCTCAAGTGACCCAGCTGTTGGATGAGGTCCGGACATACGTGGGCGTCATCGACGATGATGACTCCCGGCCTGCACTCGCGCAAGGACGCTGCTATCTCATTGAGATCACCCGAGACCACAAACAGGGCTTCTTGCCTGCGCACGATCTCCTGCAAGAGGAAAGTCTTTCCCGATCCCGGTTGGCCAACCAGGAGCCGGTCGCCCCGCGTGTTCTCAAGCCACGCCAAGTCTTCCTCGCGGCCGATCATCTTCATGTTCCGTTGAGGGCGGGAGATAAGAGGCAGAGCGGAAAGCGCTGGAGGCTGGCCTGTCAAGCCAAGGAGTTCCCTTGTCCACCGGGGATCACGATACAGAAGATCGGCCAGAGCTTCCTGCGAGTAAACCTGAACAAGATTGAATCCCTTTTCGCGGGCGCGGTTCTCAAGATTCCGACGCTCCCTGGCGGTTAGGTGGCGGGAAGTCGCAAGAATGGCCTTCCTCCGTGTCCCACCCCCCTTGAGATACGAGTCCAGGCTCTTCGTGAGGTTTGTAATGACGCTGCCTTGCGTTGTACAGATCAGTGGGAAGGCTTCGGCTTCGCCGTCAAATACGGCGCCATCCATCCCAGCGTCTTGTCCTCCGGGAATAGGCACGACCTTGACGCCGTCCTTGCCAAGGAGGTCGCACACACACTGCTCGAAGAGCTTTGGGTCGAGTTCTGCGCTGAGTTTTTCCGCAATCTGGCGATAAAGGGGGTCGTGTCTCATCCTCAGCCCCTTCTCAGGCGACGAGTTGGCGGAGTCTTATGGTGAGAGATGAGCGGTGTCTTCCCGTGGAGTCGCATCGTAGTGCGCATCCGGTATGAAATGAGCACTGTCGGACAGGGGTGTCAAGGCTTTCCTGGTCGCGGGTTCCTGATTTTCCGCTTGTCGAGCGACGCAGCGAACGGGGCCGTCGGAAGGGCCGCATTCCCGTCGTAAGCCCTCTTCGCGGAAACTTTCAGTGGAATTGCCGGCGCGTTTTCTGTATGAACCAGAGCTGGCGGTCGGGTCTGGGAGGATTTTGTCTCCGTTCGTATACGGAACCAGCGTCAGCCCTTCGACCCAGTTTGAGCGCCCCCTCCCTTATCTGGCGCCGGCGGGCGGCGCGGAGCCGGCCGGAGCCCCGCGCTCCAGGAGCAAGGCGACATGGTCAACGTGATGCACTACCTCCAGCGCAGCGATCTTTTCGTTGGCCTGGATCCCAGCACCCTCGCCCGCGTGGCCGAGCGCTTCCGCCCGGTCTTCTTCCGGCAAGGCGACGTCATCTGCGCCGAAGGGGAGCCCGGCGACAGGATGTTCATCGTCACCAGCGGCGAGGTGGTGGTCCTGAAACTGATGGGATGGGGACAGAGGGTGTTGAAAGAGATGAAGGAGGGCGAGATCTTCGGCGAAATGGCCTTGATCTCCTTGGAGAAGCGCACCGCCACGGTCAAGGCCCTCACCGACGTCGAGTGCCTGGAGATGGGGCAGGCCGATTTTGGCGACCTCCTCGACCAGACGCCCATCTTCGCTCAGCGCGTTCTGCGGGTGCTGACGAAGCGACTCCGGCGCGCGGACGAGATGGCGACTCAGGATCTCGTCAACGCCTACCAGGCGCTGATCTTCTCTCAGGCCAGGCTGGCTGAATCGCGCGACCTCCAGACCGGCATGCACCTGCACCGGGTGCGCGACTACTGCAGTCAGCTGGCCGGCCACATGGCCCGCCATCCCCGTTTCCACGGCGCCATATACCCGGGATTCTCCCAGAGCATCGATTTCGTCGCCCCGCTCCACGACATTGGCAAGGTGGGCGTTCCCGACAGGATCCTCCTCAAGCCGGGAGCGCTCACGCCAGATGAGTTCGAGGTGATGAAGAAGCACACTGTCATCGGGGCAGAGTCCCTGAAGACGGTCTTGGATTACTGCGATCACGAGACCTTCCGCATGGCGTGCCGCATTATCCGCCACCACCACGAGCGCTACGACGGCGCCGGGTACCCGGACGGGCTGGCCGGGGAGGGCATTCCCGTCGAGGCGAGGATCATGGCCCTGGCCGACGCTTTCGACGCCATGCTGTCAAAGAGGATGTATAAACCCGCCTTCACCTACGAGGAAGCCCACGAGCAGATCAGGAGTGGGAGAGGGACGCAGTTTGACCCGCTCATTACCGAGATCATGCTCGCCCATATCGAGGAGTTCGATCGAATTCACCGACACTATTGCGGACACCGGCGATAGGAGCTCCTTTCTGAGCGCTCGAGGCGTTCTGACGACCCCGACGCGGGCGTTGGGCGTTGCCGCGCGGACATTTTCGAGTTTATGCGCATCGGTCATCAAGGAATGCGGACCTTTGACCAGGATCCGGCGCGATTGACGAGGAAGCGCGCAATCCTGCAGGAAGAGGCGGAGATCCACGCGCGGGGCGTTTTCGCGCACCGTCGCTTTCTCAAAGGCGTGCAATTCTCAGGCGACCACGAAGGGATCGCGGAGCAGGCGTAGGTGGAATCCGCCGCTCCGTTAATATCGCGGCTCTCATCTCCGGCGGGGTGCGGGGCATCGTGTCGAAGTGAGGCCGTCAGCCTTTACGCGCAAGGAGGCCGAGGAGAACAATGCGCTGGTCTTGGAAGATCGCACAGATAGGGGACACCGAGATCCGGATTCACGTTACGTTCGTGCTGATCATCGGCTGGATCGCAATGGCCCATTGGGCGCAGGAGCGCAGCTTGCCGGCGGCGGCCGCGGGGGTCGCGTTCATTCTCGCCATCTTCGGCTGCGTTGTCCTGCATGAGCTCGGACACGCCATGGCGGCCCGAAGGTACGGAATCAGGACGCGAGACATCACCCTCTACCCCATCGGCGGCGTCGCGCGCCTCGAAAGAATGCCGGAAAAACCCCTTGAGGAACTGGCGGTGGCGATCGCCGGCCCGGCCGTGAACGTCCTCATTGCTTTGAGCCTTTGCGTGGTTCTCGCGACGACCGCGGCCTATCAGCCCTTGCCCGAGATGGGCATCGCCCAAGGCTCGTTCATCCAACGTCTCTTGATAGTGAACCTCTTCCTGGCCGGTTTTAACCTGCTGCCGGCGTTCCCGATGGACGGCGGACGGGTCTTGCGCGCCCTGTTGGCCACGCGGATGGACTACGCCGCGGCCACTCACGCGGCCGCAACCGCCGGTCAGGCAATGGCTCTCGTTTTCGGGTTCGTGGGTCTGTTCTCAAATCCCTTCCTGCTGTTTATCGCCTTTTTCGTTTGGATCGGCGCCGCGCAGGAATCGGCAATGGTTCAGATGAGACGCGCGCTCGGCGGCATACCCGTCGCCCAGGCGATGGTGACGCAGTTCCGGTCGCTTTCCACGACGGACACCCTGAAAAGGGCCATCGACCTGATTCTCTCGGGAGAGCAGCAGGACTTTCCCGTTCTCGAAGGCGGCAATCTGGTAGGCGTGTTGACGCGCGGCGACATGCTCAAGGCGCTTGCGGAACGAGGCCAGGACGCGCCGGTCCCGGAAGTCATGCAGCGGCATTTCCAACTCGCAGGCCCTCTGGAAATGCTCGACGCCGCCTTCGAGCGACTCCGTGAGTGCTCGTGTCGCACATTGCCGGTCGTTCACAGAGACCAACTGGTGGGCCTGGTCACCATGGACAACGTCGGCGAGTTTCTGATGATTCAATCCGCCCTGAAAGGGTCAAGAATCCGGCCGGCTTCCTGAAAACCCGCCACCGCCTTGACTTCCGCCCGCCCTGGGACTCGCCAGGGGCACGGGCGATCCGCAGAAAGGAACCCATCATGCAAAGAAATGAACCTTCGCGCGGACGACGGCCACGGATCGTGATTCTCGGCGGAGGATTCGCCGGCGCCTACTGCGCCCAGCGCCTTGAGAGAAAACTGAGAGCCGACGAAGCCGAGGTGCTCCTGATAGACCGGAATGATTACTTCGTCTACAAGCCTCTTCTTATCGAGGCCGGCACGGGGAGCCTTGAGCCGCGTCACACCGTCGCTCCCCTGCGGTGGTTCGTTCGCTCGGCCGGCTTCCGCATGGCCGAAGTGCTTGCCGTGGACACGCTCAAGCATACCGTGACCTGCCAGGTAACAGAGGACGACGCCGTGGACATCGTCGAATACGACCATCTTGTGATCTCAGTCGGAAGCGTCACGCAGTTGCCGGAGATCCCCGGCCTGCGAAAGCATGGATTCCAGATAAGGAGTCTCGCCGACGCGGTCGGGCTTCGCGATCGAGTCATTCGGATGCTCGAGCGTGCCGACGCCGCGAGCGACGAGACTGTGCGCCGAGCCCTGCTTCACTTTGTCGTGGTTGGCGGGAGTTTCACGGGGGTCGAGTTCGCCGGCGAGTTCCACGCCTTCCTGCGCAACGCGGCCTGCGTCTATCGCAACGTCGAGCCCCAAGAATGCAACATCACTCTCATAGAAAAGACCGACGGCATCCTTCGAGCGCTCGACGATCCGGACCTGTCGGCTTTCGCCATGAGGCATTTGCGCCGACGGGGCGTGTCGCTTAGGCTCGAAACGTCCGTTGAACGGATCGAGGCTGATCGCTTGGTTCTCAACTCAGGCGAAACGGTCTCTGCGCGCACCGTCGTCTGGTGCGCCGGCATATCGCCGAATCCGCTGCTGCGCAATCTCGGCCTTCCAACGGACGAACGCGGCTACCTTGTCTGCGAGCCCGATCTGAGGGTAAAGGGAACGCGGGACGTATGGGCAATCGGCGACTGCGCCGTGAACGTCGGCCACGGGGGGCGCATCTTGCCCGCAACGGCCCAGACAGCGGTCAGGACAGGAGCGCATCTGGCCCGCAATATCATCTCCGCTCTGCGCGGCCGGAAGACGACGCCGCCGGATGTCGCGCCTCTGGGCACTCTGGTGGCGCTCGGCTATCGTTCCTGCGTGGCAAAGATACTGGGGATCAAGATCTCGGGCTTTCCCGCTTGGTTCCTGTGGAGAACGGTCTATCTCATGAAGATGCCGGGGTGGACCCGCAGGTTGCGCATCGCGCTCGATTGGACGATCAACCTTTTCTTTGGCTGTGACTACGTTGAACTCGGCCTGTACCACGAACGGAAATGAGGAGACAATCGGCTCGCTCATCCATCAAGGCGATCGCGCGCGCCGACGCGCGTCGTCGCGACGGAATCCCGCGTCGGGGCCATCTCTCAGACAGGAACGCGTCCTCTGCACACGGCTACGATCATCCGCCTCATCGCCATCCCTCTAGTCTCCGCCGCGACGGGGTACGTGACCAACTACATTGCCGTGCGCATGCTGTTTCGTCCCCGGCGGGAGCGACGGATTCTGGGCGTGCCTCTGCACGGGCTTGTGCCGCGGCGCCGGTCGGAAATCGCCCGCAAGATCGCCGAGACCGTCGAACGCCACCTGATATCCCACGACGACATCCGCCGCGCTCTGGCCGAGCCGCGCGTCAACCGGCGCATCCGCGACTTCCTTGACCAACGCGTTGCTCGACTCCTCGATGAGAAGCTCGTCGGTTTCAGCCCGATGGTGAACGTCTTCTTCACCGAGCGTCTCCGGTCCAAGGTCAGAGACGCGATTATGGAAGAGATCCTGCGAACGATCCCTCCCATGACCGAACAGATCATGGACGCGCTCGAAGAGAACCTGGATTTCCGGCAGCTGGTCGTGAAGAAGATCGACGAGTTCGACCTGGAGGCGTTCGAGCAGATTGTCCTCCAGATCGCGGCCCGGGAGCTGCGCGCCATCGAGATCCTCGGCGGCGTTCTTGGCTTCTTCATTGGGCTGATCACCGATCTCTTGCTGTTGCTGTGACCGGGGCTGCCTCACGATGCGGGGGGACCGGCGCAGTTCTGACACGGAGCGCCATGGCGATCGAGTTGGCCGGCGTCACATTCTACACACCGAGGGATCTCTCCGATGCGGGGATCAGGAGATTCTTCCCCGCCGTGCGGATAGGAACGGAGAGCTTCGTGTCCGAAGTGGAACTCGGGGAATACCGAGACCTGCTCGCCCAGGCCGATATCGAGACGGACCGTTTCCTCCCGCTGTCGGAGGCCGCGGCGAGGATCGGCGTGTCGCGAGAGGAGTTCGAAGGACTCCTGTGGAAGGACAGCCTCGTTCCTTTCGCCAACACCGTGGCGTTCGAAAACCGGTGGTACGTTTCGGGAGATGATCTCACGCGTCTGGACCCGCGATTCGACACGGAAAACTACGTTTCCTTGCATGAGGCCGCGCAAGAGATTGGGACGAGTCCCGTTCTGGTTGATGAACTCATCCGCCCGGAAGAGAGGTGGCCCGAGAGGGTCAACGGCGAGTGGTATGTCCTTCGATCCAGCGTGAGAAGTCTCGCCAGGTCGCCTCGCTTCGACAAGGAACGCTACATTTCCGCTTACGAGGCATCCCTTGGATTGCGCGTGTCCACGGATGAACTCAGGAGGGGCATGGAGAAGGGCCGAATCCCGGGACGGAAAGTCGAGGCCGAGTGGTATCTTCCTCGAGAGACGTTCGAGACCCTTCTCGCCCAGAAAGCCGCCCCCGAACCGGGCGCCTAGAGCGGCTCTCGAGATCCGTGTCCGAATGGCGCGCGTTCTGCGCCGTCTTCGCCTACTCGTAGAGCCGCTTGTTGGACGCCAGGAGATCGCCGGCGGATTTCGTGCCGTTTGTCGAGTCGTATATTACGTCCAAGTAACCCGTTCCGGAATCGAGTTCGCGCCACATCTGGATGTTGTTCCAGCCGAAGTCGTTGTGCTGAGAGTATTCGTCTGGCCCGGCGGAACTCATCCAGTACTTGATCCCGATGGCGGAGAGCTCCTGGGGCCACTCGCGCACGCTCCCTCCCGCATCGACGATCAGCTCGGCGCTATAGCCGAAAACGTCGAGGAAACCCTCAGGAAAGGGAACGTTCTTCGCCTTGTAGGGATTGCGCAGGATGCTTGTGATGTAAGCGACGGGGGTCGTGAGCTGAGACCAGGTCACGGGCTCGTAGTAGCTGTGGTCGGGGGGGTACTTGTTGTGATCGACCATGTAGGCTTCCATGGCCGTTCGGAGCGAGCGGATGTCCGCCTTGGTCCGAGCCAGCTTGGACCGCGTCTGGGCCTCGAGGAAATTGGGAACCGCGATGGCCGCCAGGATCGCGATAATGGCAACGACAATCAGGAGCTCGATGAGGGTGAATGCCGACTTTGATCTGAACATCGTGGGAGTCCTCCGACATGACGTTTGCCCGCCGAATCCCGCGTCGCGCAATCCGGCGCCACCCGCTCGCGTGAAGCGTCGGCGGGCAACGCCCTTTTCAGAAGGGCGCAGGCTCAGTTTGCCACGTCAGGAGGAAATGTCAACCGTTCTGGAGACGGCAAACCTGGCCTGCCTCCTGGCAGATGGCGGCTCTTGACTCGAGGTCCATGCATAGAGGAAGATAGCCTCCGTGTCCGGATGGCCCGCGAGTGGGAGGGCCAGTCAATCCCTGCAGCAGACGCGCCATGAGGCGCCGCGGATCTCGACGTGATGCCTCACAAGGGTACGCCATTGCGGTGATGGCCTCCCCGTGGAATCCGTGTCGCGACGAGAAGGAGATTCTGGGACAGGCGATGAGTCCGTTCTACGCGAGGCAATGACGCCAATGGCCCGAACAACTGCTCAGATGCCCCCGGAGCTCTTACGTTCCATGCGCAAGAGGGGAGCAAGATGAACACGCGGAGGACTCTCGGATCGGTTCTCGTTTTCGCGCTTGCCTTCTGGCTTGGCGTCCCCGACTGGGTCCAGGCGGCGGACCAGGGCTCTTCGGACTCTCTGAACGCGGAACGTCGCGTCGCCAAGGCGAAGCCCGCCGACGCCTATGGCGCGCCGCCGCTGACGATCGAGTGCCGCTGCCGACTGCTCGACGCGGGCCAGTATAACATCATCATAGCTCACGAACCCAAGTCTTCGGGCGCGCACTGGGAGCTCTTCACCCCGCCCGGCTCCGGATTCCTGACGGCCTACCTGCCCGGGTTCGAGCCCGATCATGTAAGGTCAACCGTAAGCGTAACGGACGGGAAGTGGCGTCGCATCGCCTTGGTCCTCGAAGAGACTCACGCCACGCTGTGGATAGACGGGAACGATGTGGCGAGCGCCCGCCTCAGACGCAGGAGCGACGCTCGGCGGGAATCGGGTCCCCTTGTCTTCGGCGAGATCGTGTCCGGCGGTCTCGGGTGCAAGGGCGAGATCGACGAGGTCCGCATTTCGGAGATAGCCCGCGATGCAGGCGTAGCGCCGGATCGCGCATTTGAAGCCGATGTCCATACGATCGGCCTTTGGCGCTTCGACGAACTGGAGAAGGGAAACGTCTACCGTGACTTCTCCCAAGCGGCGAACCATGCCGTTGTGACGGAACCCTCCGCGTCGCGGCAGACAGTCGCCTCGCCGGCGCCATTCCGCCCGACCCAAGGCCAGGTGGGAGTCATCGCCCCGACGCCTGACCTGCCCGCGGCTCGCCGGATGTTCCGGCAAGCGCTGGCCGAGCTCAGACTGCCGTCTCTCAGGGATGAAAGTGAACTGAGGGAAGGGCTTCTCCGCGAGTGGGAAGAGCAGTACTGGCACATCGAGAACCAGGTCGCGGGCCGCGAGACGCCGCCGGGACCTCCCGAGCAGGCCTTTGACGCGCATGCTTTGGTCTGGGACACGGACGGCGATCCTCTCGGCGTCGCGCTTCGGCGCACACGAGCTCTGCTGAAACGTCTGGAAGATATGCCCGATGCGCCCGATCTTTCGAGGCTCAGGCGGGACCTGACGGCCTTGCAGTCGGCCGCGGACGCTGTCGGCACAGAGGACGCAACGACTCGGAAGAGACTCTTCCTTGTCGCCTGCGCCTTGCGGCGGAAGATCGCGTTCTCCAACCCCCTTCTGGATTTCGACGGGATCTTGTTCGTCGCTCGGGGCGTCTACAACGGGTCGCGACGCAACGGGCTGCAAGGCACGAACGACGCTCAGGGACAGCATTTCCACACGCAGTACTACGCCTTCAACAGCATCCCCGGAGGCGGCCTGTTCATGGTGAAGAACTTCAAGACGCGCCCGGAGATCATCAACGTGGTGGAAGGTTCCGTTGTGCAAAACGGCCGGCTCAAAGGGCGGCGGCTCGAGGGGGGCGCTTACCTGTCTCCCGACCTCTCCTACGACGGCAAGGAGATTCTCTTCTCTTGGACCGAGAACGCGGAACACAAGTGGGTCTGGTCGGAGCGCACGACCTGGAACATCTTCAAGGTACAAGCGGACGGTTCGAATCTGACTCAGCTGACGGATTCTCCCTACAATGATTTCGACGCCATCTGGCTCCCCAACGGGCGAGTCGTTTTCATCTCCGAAAGGCGAGGCGGATATATTCGCTGCTTCAGCAACCAGCCCGTGCCCCAGCAAGTGATGCATTCAATGAAGGCGG
>Ga0315274_10011032_pt1 | contig 12969 bp, 10 predicted proteins | sample YL17G02_20_MG_FD_203700 | JGI IMG/M metagenome (GOLD analysis project Ga0315274, IMG submission 203700) | Sediment microbial communities from Yellowstone Lake, YNP, Wyoming, USA - YL17G02_20 | ecosystem: Environmental > Aquatic > Freshwater > Lake > Sediment | place: USA: Wyoming | collected... | reverse complement strand
CCACCAGGACAACGGGGCCGACCCCGAAAAGCTCAAAGGTCTTGTAAACCGGGTCCGTGGTGGTTCCTGGAATCTCGGAAACCAGGGCCGCGTTCTGCCCGCAAAGGGCGTTCAGGAGGCTGGATTTCCCCGCGTTTCTCCGACCCAAAATGACGACGTGCGGACGTTCGCTCTTAGGCAGCATGGCGTTCTCCTTTCAGGCTGTGGCCGTAATCCCGGCTGACCTTCCGGCCCAGGTTTGTTATACGCTGTTTCAAACATTCTGGACACCGCTCGGCGCTCTCCTGAACGCAGATGCGGTTGGGATAGATTTGGTATTTTCCCCGGTATCTCAAGGGCGTCAGGCAGGCCATGACCACGTTAGCCCCTACCCTGAGTCCCTTTTCTCTTCCTTCCCTCTCCGCGGTTCCCAGGGCCGTGGTCGCAGGAATGTGGACCTCGCGGAGGATAATCCTGGCTACCGCGATGAACCGGAGAACATCCCGGGCATCCCCCCCGAGCTCGTGGCCCAAGGGGGTCTCGGGGTGCGGGATGAAGGGTCCGATCCCGACCATATCCACATCAAGAGATTCAAGCAGCATCAGATCGTCCACGAAATCCTCGGGCTTCTGTCCGGGAAGCCCGGCCAGGATGCCCGAACCCACCTGATAGCCCAACGACTTCAGTAAGCGCAGGCACCCCAGGCGCTTCTCCAAGGTGGTCTCCGGGCAGAGACTGCCGAAGAGCTTAGGATTGGCGGTCTCATGCTTCAAGAGGTAGCGGTCCGCACCGGCTTCCCTCCATTCTCTTAATTCCTTTTCTCCCCGCTCCCCGATGGAAAGGGTGATGGCGCAGCCAGCCCTTTCCTTGATCCCCCGGATGATGGCGGTTACCCGATCCTTGGTATACCACGGGTCCTCGCCGCTTTGCAGAACGACGGTCTTGATCCCCTCCTCAGCGGCTTTCACGGCAAGTGCCACGATCTCTTTAGGTTCCATTCGGTATCTTTGAAGGCTTCGGTTGTCCCGACGGAGGCCGCAATAGAGGCAGTTTTTACAACAGTGGTTTGAGAACTCCAGGATGCCGCGAAGGTGCACCTCGTCCCCGCAGACTTCTTGCCGGACGCGGTCCGCTTCCCGGAACAAGAGCTCGTCCGGAGTCCCGAACAGCAGGTCCTCGATCGTTGCTTTAGTCCACATCGCTTTTAACTTTGGATTTTAGACTTTGGGTTTGGGATTATGGCGACTTTTAAAAATAAAGGTCTCGCTCGCCATCCGTTAAACGCGCCAGCCGTGTTTGCGTTTCTTCAAGCAGAACCGGCGAGCCGATTTCACGCAGATACCGCGAAATCACCCGCTCTCCCCTGCCCTTCGTCTCCTCCGAGGCATAGTCCAAAAGGTACTCTTCTAAGGTCAGGATCGCGTTGGGCAAACACAGATCCCCGATCTCGCCGGGCCAGGCCAGGGCCATGAACTTCTCTCCGGTTCGGCCCCTGCGGTAGCAGGCGGTGCAGAAGGATGGCAATCCGTCCTTTTCGCAGAGGTCGCAGATCACCTGATCCAGGGAGCGATGGTCATCAACCTCGAACTGCCCCTCCCCTTTCTTCTCAAAAACATACCCTCCCACCTCCGTCCTGGATCCGGCCGAGATCTGGGAAACGCCCAGTTCAAATAGCTTCTCCCGGAGAGGAGCTGGCTCACGGGTAGAGAGGATGATCCCGGTGTAAGGAACGGCCAAGCGCAGAACGGCCACGATCCGCATCAGGTCGTCATCCTTGACCGGATAAGGAGCCTCGGAAAAACAAGCCCCGTGTGCCGGCTTAAACCGCGGAACAGAGATTGTATGCGGCCCGGCTCCGAAGACCTCCTCAAGGTGCTTGGCGTGGGCTAGGAGGGCGAGAACCTCATAGCGGTAGTCGTAGAGACCAAACAGGGCGCCGATCCCCACGTCTTCGATCCCGGCCTGCATGGCCCGGTCCATCCCTGTAATTCTCCAATCGTAGTCGCTCTTAGGGCCTGAGGGATGCATCCGCTCATAGGTGAGATGGTGGTAGGTCTCCTGGAAAAGCTGGTAGGTCCCGATTTTCGCCTCTTTGAGTCGCCTGAAACCATGAACCGGAAGTGGGGCCACATTGACATTGACCCTGCGGATCTCCCCATGCTCTGGCTTGGTCGCATAAACTGTCGAGATGGCCATTTCGAGGTAATCCAGGTCACCCCCCTGCCCTTCCCCGGCGACCAACAGCAAGCGCTTGTGCCCTTGCTTGATGAGCGCTTCGGTTTCCTCAGCAACTTCATCAAAGGTGAGGGCCTTCCTGGCGAGGTCCCGGTTATCCTTCCGGAACCCGCAATACAGGCAGTTGTTCGCGCAGCGGTTGGAAAGATAAAGCGGCGCAAACAGGACCAACCGTTTCCCGTAGACCTTCTCTTTAACCTCCCGGGCGACCTCAAACAGAGGCTCGGGATCCGGGGAAAGAAGGATGGCTGCCGCTTCCTCCAGGGTCAGTCCGGAGAGAGAGCGGGCCTTATCCAAAAGATAAAGCGAGGCCCCCTTAGGGGTACCTCGCTTTACCCTTCTCAGAACTTCGTCTACATTGAACCTCTCAATCCAGATCTCCGCTTACCCCACCCCCTATTTCTTGACCGTCAGAAAGAGGTCCACGAAGTAGTCCCACTCCGCCTCGGCGAACCGTCCCGCGATCCCCGGTGTGATCGCTCCGCCGTCATTCATGGTAGGCGTCCCGGCCACTGAGACCGTGGAGAAGCGGTCCAGGAAGCGATCCCGCTCCCCGTCCATCCACTCCTGAGCCTTGGCCCCCTTTATCAGAGCCTTCTGATCTTCGTCCAGCTTGGAGGGCTCCACCTTGAAGAGCCAACCCGCTCCGTAGGGGTCCTTGCCGGACTTGTCCGCTCCCCGGTTCATGGCTACGACCTTGCCGGTCACAGGAGAGGTCATCCTTCCGATCCGACCCTCCTGCTTGACCGCGAAGGCCTGCTCACCCTGCCAGACATATTTCCCGACCTCAGGCAGGATCGCGTCTTCCAGCCCGCCCAGGAGCTTTTCCACGAAGCTGTCCGCGCCCACGGTCACGGTCCCATCCTTCTCCACCCTCACCCAGGTGTGGCCCTGGTGGAAGGAGAGGTCGCTGGGCATGGGGAACTCTTTCACGGTCTTGCGACGCTTGGCCTGGGCCAGACGCTGCTGGGTGAAGGGATGGTCCGCGATCACGTCCTGCATCCGCTGATCCACCTCGCAGTGGAAGCACTCGTAGTTTCTCGGGCAGATCTTATAGGCCACGTCCCCGGTGAGCATGTACCGGCACTGGCGTTTCTCCGGAGGGAGGGCCCTTAAAGTCGCGAACATGTCCCCAGAAGCCTGGCTGTAGGTCCCGTCCAGCATGGCTTGGGAGAATTCGCAGGATGTGCAGTCGAACTCTAAGGTGCACACCCTGTAGGAGACGACTCCCGCTTTTGCCCAGATGCATTGTTTCTCACTCTTCGTCGTCGCACCCGACTCGGGAGTACCGCTTTTGTTTAACATCTCACTTACCTCCTCTTAAGAATGTTTTCGGGTTTATTAGTCCGACTCCACTCATTAAGAGTAGCAACTGCCATGCCAAGTTATAAGAAATACAGAGATTTCCGCCCATTTATTGCAAGCCTTTATATTCCAATGAGATATATTACAAATCATTTTGTTGATATTATCAACAACGTGTTAAAATAACACTTGATTATGTGGAAATATCTACACTTTATTTAATAGGTCTTGTAAGTCTATTTATATCAATATATTATAGATGTTGTTATTTTCAACGCTATTTGTAGTTATATCCTTCACTGCTCCTTTTCTTTGGCGACGCCGTATTCTTTCATTCTCTTATACAGCGTTGTCCGATCAATTCCGAGGATATCCGAGCACTTTTTCACGTTCAAATCGTTCGCCTTAAGTACTTTCAAAATATGAGCTTTCTCAACTTCCTCGAGTGTGGCGGACCCGGAAATTGAGGTAATTTCCGAAACTCCCCTCACCGTCACCCCGCCCTCCACGGTCAGGTTCTCCAGGTGAACCAGGCTTCCCGCGGCCACGATCACTGCCCGTTCCACCGCATTCTCCAACTCCCTCACGTTACCGGGCCAGTCGTACTTGAGGAGGAGCTCCATCGCTTCCGGAGAGAAATCGTTCAGATGCTTCCCGTTTTCGACCGCGTACTTCTTCAGAAAATGCAACGCCAGGAGGGGGATGTCCTCCTTCCGCTCCCTGAGGGGAGGGATGTGGATTGGGATCACGTTCAGCCGGTAGTAAAGATCCTCCCGGAACTTCCCTTCCTGGACGAGCTTCTTCAGGTTCTTGTTCGTGGCCGAGATGACCCGGGCCTCGAGTCGGACTAGGGCCTCCCCTCCCACCCGGCGGAACTCCCTTTCCTGAAGCACCCGCAGGAGGTCCACCTGGGACTTCAGGCTCATCTCCCCGATCTCATCGAAGAAGAACGTGCCGTCCTCGGCCTGCTCTAATCGGCCGCGCTTCTGGGCCGTGGCCCCGGTAAAGGCCCCCTTCTCGTAGCCGAAGAGCTCGCTTTCCAGGAGAGTCTCCGGGATGGCCGCGCAGGAAACTGCCATGAAGGGTTTCTCCCTCCTCAGGCTGGAACGATGGATGGCCCGGGCCACCACCTCCTTGCCGGTTCCGCTCTCTCCGCTGATCAGGATGTTGGCGGTGGAGTCCGCGATGGTCTGCACGGTCTCCATGATCTCGTGCATTTTCCGGCTCTTCCCGATCAGATTCTGGAACTCGTGCTGCTTGCGGAGGGCCTGCCGGAGGGCCACGTTTTCCTCCAAAACCTCCTGGTGGGCGATGATCTTGCGGATGGCCAGACCCACCTGCTCGGGATCGAAAGGTTTGGCGATATAGTCATAGGCCCCCTCCTTCATGGCCTGGACCGCCGTATCCACCGTGGCGTAGGCCGTGACCATGATGATCGGAAGCTCCGGGGAGATCTTCTTCACCTGCCGGACCACCTCCATCCCGTCCATCCCCGGCATCTTGAGGTCCACCATCAGCACGCTCCAGGGCTCGGACTTCACCTTCTCCACGGCTTCGGCGCCGCTGGCCACGGCGATGACGTCGTATCCGTCTTCGCGGAGCCAGTCGGACAGCGAATCCCGCATCACCTCTTCATCATCGGCGATCAAAATGCGCGTATGAGCCATCAGGACACCTCCAACCATTTGGAAAGGATCGGCCAGCATGCGGAACAGAAATCCACGTCCTTGTCATCCACGTCCCGGAGGTTAGGCGAGAAATACATCACGCAGCGCTCGAAGGTGCAGTGCACCATTCCGAACATGTGCCCCAGCTCGTGGACCGCCTCCTTGGCGGCCCGGGCCAGGAGCAGGCCTTCGTTCTCCGGCCGTCCGTAGAAGCCCTCTCCCAGGCGGGCCAGGGAGAGGAGGCCGAATCGCCCGTCCAGCTGGGCCTCCCCGAACACGAAGGTCAGGACCGGGGTGGCCAGGTCCTCTTCCGTGACCCCAAGGACCTTGCGGTAGCGAACCCCGGGCTCAGGCCAGGAGGCTTCGGTGAGGTCGCGGAGAAGGACATGGGAATAATACTGATTCCGCTTCTCGACGAAGGCTGCGGAGGGAACCTCCCGGCAGGCCATGATCACAGCAGGCCAACCGTAGACCCTCTCCACCTCCCGGGCCACCCATCTCAGGACGTTCTCCGGAACCTTCCCCATGGGAACGAGACCGATGGTCCTCATCGTCAGCGGGGACTCTTGACCTCACCCCCCGCTCAGGGCCTTGGTCAGGGGCAGGTGGATCGTGAAGGTCGAACCTTGACTCAACTCGCTTTCCACCTCGATCCGTCCGCGGTGCTTGGCGATGATGTTGTAGACTACGGAAAGCCCCAGCCCGACCCCGCCTCTCCTCTTGGTGAAGTAAGGCTCGAAGAGCTGGGAGATGTCTTCCTGGGGGATCCCGCATCCCGTGTCGATGATCCTGAGGAGGACCTCCTTTTGGGCCTGGTCAACCGCAACCGAAATCTCCAGCTTCCCTCCCTCGGGCATGGCTTGAAGGGCGTTCAGGGTGAGGTTAATCAGGACCTGTTGGATTTGGCCAGGGTCAGCCCATATCTGAGGCAAACTTTCCCCTAACGTCTTAACGATCTCAACCCCTTGGAGGGTTGCCTGGTTTTGAATCAGGGCGACCGTCTTGTCCACGATCGGCCCCAGGTCGCACAGCTTCATCGCCGGCTCGGTGGGACGGCCCACGTCCAGGAGGCCGCGTACGATGTTTCCGCAGCGCGTGGTCTCGCGCTCGATCGTGGCGAGATATTTTTTAAGATCCGTTAGTTCCTTGCCCGCGGGCGGGCCCTTCTCGAGGCGTTTCAGGAGCAGTTTGGTGTAGGTCAGGATCCCGGCCAGGGGATTGTTGACCTCGTGGGCCACCGAGGTGGAAAGCCGTCCGATGGAAGCCAGCTTCTCGGACTGGATGAGCTGTTTCTGGGTCGCCTCGAGAGTACGATAGGTTTTTTCCAGCATGGCATAGGACTGCTTCATCTCTTCGTGGGTCTTCCCCAATTCCTTGAAGGCCTCTTCGGTCTTGTCGATCAGGTAGGGCAGGCACATTTCCAATTCCGCGATCCCCTGGTAAACGGCCACGGCCTTCTCCCGGCAGGAAGTGTATCCGCAGGACCCACAGTTCAGTTCGTCCTCGGGCTTGGTCTTGTTCACCTTGGCCAGGATAGCCTTGATCTCCTCCTCGTTGGGCAAGGGCAGGGAGGTGCGCAGGTCCACGAAAGTACGACGCATATCCACGTCGCGGTATCTCAAAATGTCCCTTTCGGTGGAAGGCTCCTTCTCGCGCGCTCTCTCAGACAGGAGGTATTCCACGACCTTGTCCTTGCGGGTAAAGAGATTACCCTCCTCCTCCAAGATCGGACCGTTGATGCACCCCTCGCAGAAGAGCACGTCCAGAAACTTGGCTTTGAGCCTCCCCTTTCTTACTTCCTCGATCACCTGAAGAAACCGATCTTTTCCTTCTGTGATCACGATGTCGTTTTCCAGAATATCGGTCGAGATACCGGCGGTTTTTAAGAGCCCCCCGGAGACAGGAAATATCCTTCCCGTGGATGGTCTGGGGCCCGCGAAATCCGCCTCGGGCATCTCAAGAAGGTCGATTCCCTTCTTCTCGAGAAGGGTCCTCATCTCGGTGAAGGTTAGAACGGCATCGACTACCCCGGCGACCTCGGAATCCTTCATCTCACGCTTCTTTCCGATACAGGGCCCGATGAACACGACCTCGGCCTCCGGCGCGTACTCCCATTTGATAACTCGACCTAGGGCGATCATCGGAGACACGACCGGTGCTAGATAGGAGATCAGCTCCGGAAGGTGCTTTTGGATGTAGTAGATGACCGCTGGGCAGGGAGTTGTGATCAGGGTTCGTTGGCTGTTGTTTTCAATAAGCCGGGTATATTCCCGGGATACTAATTCCGCACCAAAGGCCACTTCCATGACCTCGCTGAACCCCAATTTCAGAAGACCGCCCACCAACTGTCTCGGCTTAGCTTCTCTGAGGCAGGCCGGAAACGAAGGCGCCAGAATGGCGATGACCTTTTGATTAGAAGCCAGCAGGGCCTCCACCTGCTCCACCCCGCTCTCGATCTGCTTGGCCTTCTGGGCACAGACCCTGACACAACTGCCGCAGCGTATGCAGCGCTCGTCCAGAACCTGGGCCTGGCCCTCCTTGACCATGATCGCCTTGGCCGGACAGTTCCGGACGCAGGCATAGCATTTCCGGCATTTCGCCTGGATGGTGGAGACTTCCCCCATCGAACCTTTTTATCCTCCTCCAAACTCCCTTTTCAGGATATCCACGACAATTCCGGGAACCGACTGTTCCACCTCTGGGGTCATTCTCTCCGAAAACGTATAGGGATCAAGGACTTCCACGGCATAGATCCGGATATCGTCCGGCACCTTCATTCCCAGCTTCCGGCCCGTCTCCAACGCCGTGAAGAAATCCACCCCATGCACGGAGGCCAGCCTCATGCTCCCGATATAATCACAAGCCTTAAATGTATGCAATGTCCCGACTTCCGCCCCTGTCTTTATGGCATCAATCACAATTACATTCTCATATCCGCATACGGCATCCAAGAGGGCCAGCCCTCCGGCGGAGGCTTCTAAGAAATCAACCCCCTCTCCTCCACAGGCTTCGAACACCTTTTTCCCTACCTCGATACCAACACGGTCGTCGGTAAGGATCGTATTACCCAAGCCGAGGATCAAGGTCGCTGCCTTGGACATGAGGAGATCGGTCCCTTTCGAAGGTTTCTAAGGTGGCAACAGCGAGGCCAAGCAGACTTGACCTCGCTGTCTCAGCCTGGCGAAATCGGGCTATTCCGGACGCTTTAAAGTCTGGATGATGTCTCCCTGATGGTTACGGATCTCTACGGTCATCGGCATCTTGCCCGGCAGGCTGTGGGTAGCGCAGCCGAAGCAGGGATCGTAAGCCCGGAAGGCCATCTCCACCATGTTCAGGAGCCCCTCGCTGACCTGGGTCCCAGCCTTGATGAGGCCCTTGGCCGCTTTCTTCACAGCCATGTTAATCGAGCCGTAGTTGTTTGTTGTGCCCACAATCAGGTTGACCTTTTTGACGATTCCCTTCTCGTCCGTGATGTAATGGTGCGTCAGGGTCCCGCGGGGGGCCTCCACGATCCCCACCCCTTCCGTAGGGGTCTCGGTCGGGATTGTCCGTACGTTCGGGCTGGTGATCTCCGGGTCCTTGGCCAGCTCCAGAGTCCGCTCCGCCGCATAGAGCAATTCCACGAGCCTGGCCCAGTGGATCGCCAGGGTGGCGTGCACCGGTTTCCCGCCCAGGGTTTTATACATCTTGTCGTACTGCTCCTGGGCCAGCGGGGTAGCCATGCCGTCCGAGGCGTTCAGGCGGGAGAGCGGGGTGGCCTGGTAGATTCCGGAATCCTTGCCGTCCACGAGGCCCTTCCAGCCCACTTTCTTGAGGAACGGGAACTTCAGGTAGCTCCAGGGCTCCACGTGCTCGGCCAGATGCTGCAGGTAGTCCGCGGGCTTGTACTTGACGAACTCCTTTCCGTCAGGGTCCACCACCCGCACCTCGCCGTCGTAGAAGTTGACCTTGTTGTTCTTGTCAACCAGGCCCATGTAGTAGGTCCTCTGCTTGAAAGCATCCGACAGGATGAGGTCCACATAGGCTTTGTTCTTGAGCACGATGTCGTCGAAGAGCTTGAGCGAAAACTTGGCGAACTCCACGAAAAAGGTCGCTGACTCCTCGATGGTCTTCCGCTCTTCCTCGATAATCGCCTTGGAGACCCCTCCGGGAAGACCACAAGTAGGATTGATCTGGCGTCCCCCGATGATCCGGGCGATGTCATGCTGCAGGGCACGGCACTTGATCACCTGCCCGCCGATCTCCAGGCCCACCTTGCCGATGACCCCCAGGATGTTGCGTTCCGCAGGATTCGATTGCGGCCCCATCACGAAATCCGGCCCGGCCAAGGCGTAGAAGTGAGTGCAGTGATCCCCCACGAAGAAGGCGTTGTACAGAAGTTCGCGGACCTTCCTCCCCGCAGAGGGAGGCTCCACGTGGAACACGGCGTCGCAGGCCTTGGTAGCGGCCATGTGATGGGCCTCCGGGCAGACCCCGCAGATTCGCGGGGTGATCCGGGGCAACTCCTCTACCGGTCTGCCCTCGCAGAACTTCTCGAAGCCCCGGAGCTCCGGGATCTGCAGATAAGCGTTGGCCACATCCCCTTTGTCGTCCAGGAAGATCTCGATCTTGCCGTGGCCTTCCAGCCGGGTGATCGGGTCGATGCTGACTTTTTTCATAGGTTTTCTCCTACGTCCTCGCCCGTCTGAGGAGCGAATCCGCCAAGGTGAACCGGTACAGCGTGCCCATCGGGTCTTCGATCTCGGAGACCACCTTCTTAATTTCATCGGAATCCGTGGAATCCACGATGGCCCCCAGGGCGCCGAGCATCTTAAGCCCCATATCCTCCACGCCCTCGGCCGGGCCGTAGCAACCCCGGCAGGGCATGTTGGCGCTGGTGCACTGCGCTCCGCAGCCCGCCTGGGTCGCCGGACCCATGCATACGATGCCCTGCTCCAGGAGGCACTTCTTGGGGTCCGGGATGATCTCCCAGGGCCGCACGAACTTCTTGACCTTCTTCTCCTCTTTGGTCTTCAGACACTCGTCGCAGCAGGTCTTGGGCAGGGTCCCCACGGTCGCCCCCTTGGAAGGCAGCTTGCCCGAGAGGAGGACCAGGATCACATCCCAGATCCGATCCGCGATCGGGGGGCACCCCGGGACGACGTAATCCACATCCACCACCGACTTCAAGGGCAGTACCCGGTCGTAGAAGCTGGGGAGGGTCAGTTCTCCCTCCGGAACCTTGTAAGACGTCTGAGGAAGGGTTTTCTGAGGATTATCGGTAGACGGGGTCTCGAAGTAGGCCCGCTCCAGGATGGACTCCCGCTTGAAGCCGTTCGCCAGACCTGGGATGCCGCCCCAACTCGCGCAGGCCCCGAAGGACACCAAGACCTTGGATTTCTTGCGGAGCAAATGGGCGATATGCTCGTTTTCAGAGGTCCGGATGCCGCCGTTGAACAGGCAGAGGTCAATCTCCTTGTCGGCCATGGCCTCCACGTCCTTGTACTTGAAGTCCACGGCCACGGGCCAGAATACGATGTCGAAGGCCTCCGCGACCTTGAGGATCTTCTCCCGCAGCTCCAGGACGGCGATCTCGCACCCCCCGCAGGAGGCGGCCCAATAAAGGGCTAACTTTCCCTTGCTCATGCTGCGGCCTCCTTGGCGATGACTTTCTCTTTCCAGTTGAGGGGACCCAGTTTCCGTATGGTCTCGGTGATCTCGCCAACCACCTGAGCGTAGCGGTCCCCCTCCGAGGCTGAGATCCATTCCAGCCGCACCCTGTCCCGCTCGATCCCGAACTGATCCAGGAGTTTCAGGAGCAGGTTGAACCGCCCCCAGCAGCGGTAGTTCCCCACGCTGTAGTGGCAGTCCCCGGGATGGCAGCCCCCGATGAGCACCCCGTCCGCGCCCTCCACCAGGGCCTTAATGACGAAGGTGGGGTCCACCCGTCCCGAGCACATCACCCGGATCGGGATGACGTTGGGAGGGTATTGGATCCGGCTGGTCCCGGCCAGGTCCGCCCCGGTGTAGGTGCACCACCGGCAGAGGAAGCCGATGATCCGGGGTTCGAAGGTTTGGTTGGCCATCCGTCAGTTCTCCTTCCCGTAGATGGTAAACATCGTCACACCCCCGCCCCGATGGGCGTGAGCAGGGCGCCCTCCAGCTCCGCGAAGATCTGGCTGTCGCGGAACCCCCGCTGCTCGGAGGCTCCGGACGGGCAGGTCGCCACGCAGGAACCGCACCCTTTGCACAGGGCCTCGTTCACCACCGAGGATTTCTTTCCGGCGTCGTAGGACAGGGCTTGGTAGGGGCAGACCGCGAAGCAGGTCTTGCACCCCGAACACTTGGTCTCGTCGATCCAGGCCGTGATCGGCTCGATCTCCACCACCCCGTGGTCGATCAGGGCCAGGACGTTCATCGCCGCGGCCCCGCCCTGGGCCACGGTGTCCGGGATGTCCTTAGGTCCCTGGCAGGCCCCGGCCAGGAAGATCCCGTCCGTGGCCGTGGATACCGGCCCCAGCTTGGGATGCTTCTCGGTGTAGAAGCCCGTATCCCCGCAGCTGATCGAGAGGATCCGGCCAAGGTCCTTGGCGTCCCTGCCCGGCTCCATTCCCGCGGCCAGGACGACCATGTCCACCGGGATCCGGCGGACCATCCCGAGGAGGGTGTCCTCGGTCTTCACGACCAGCTTGCCTTTCTCCTCCGGGGTCTCCGCCACGCGGGTGATCTCCGCACCCTTGCCCCGGACGAAAATCACACCCTCCTTCATCAGGCGGCGGTAGAACTGCTCGTAGCCCTTGCCCGGGCAGCGCATATCGATATAGAGCTGGTAGACCTGGGCACCGGTCTTCTCATGGATGAGGTGGGCGTACTTCAGGGAGTACATGCAGCAAACCCGCGAGCACCACTCATTGAAATGCGTATCCCGGCTCCCCACGCAGTGCAGGATGGCCACGCTCTTGGGGATTCCCCCATTTTCCATCAGGACCTTCCCCCCGGTCGGGCCCGAGGCGTGGCAGAGCTTCTCAAACTCCAGGCTCGAGACCACGTTGGGCAGGACCCCGTGGCCGAAGGCTTTCATCCGGGAGCAGTCGAATACCTGGAACCCCGTGGACACGATGATCGCGCCCACGTCCACCTCCTCGATGGACTCCTTCATGCTGTGATCGATGGCCCGGGGCTCGCAGACCTCGGCGCAGACCTTGCACCCGTCGGTCTTGAAGTGGATGCAGGTCTCAGCGTCGATCCGGGGCTTGTTGGGCACGGCCTGCATGAAGGGCGTAGCAATCGGCTTGTAGGGCCCCAACCGGGCTTCGTGGTGCAGGACCGAGCGACCGTGAAGGTCCTCTACCGTGATGTGTCCGGTCGGGCAGACGTAGGCGCAGGCTCCGCACCCGATGCAGGCCTTGGGATCAGCGCTGAAGGGCAACGATAAGGCCCGATCCACCCCCCGGCTCGAGAACCCGATGGCCTTGGCGCCCACCACATCGTGGCAGACCCGAACGCACATCCCGCACAGGATGCAGGTCTCCTTTCCCTTCCCGAACCTGGATTCCGTGATCCCGTACTCCCGGGCCAGTTTCTTGACGACCTCGACCTCGGAGCAACGCCCCAGAAGCCACTCCAGGACCATCTTGCGGTTCTGGATCACGCGGTCAGACTTGGTCTTGACCTCGATCCCCTCCTGGGCCGGATAATTGCAGGACGTGACGATCCGGGTGCGCTTGCCGCGGATGACCTCCACGATGCAAAGCCTGCAGACCCCGTAAGGCTCCAGGATGTCGTGGTTGCAGAGGGTCGGGAT
>Ga0315274_10011030_pt1 | contig 12970 bp, 7 predicted proteins | sample YL17G02_20_MG_FD_203700 | JGI IMG/M metagenome (GOLD analysis project Ga0315274, IMG submission 203700) | Sediment microbial communities from Yellowstone Lake, YNP, Wyoming, USA - YL17G02_20 | ecosystem: Environmental > Aquatic > Freshwater > Lake > Sediment | place: USA: Wyoming | collected... | reverse complement strand
GGAAACAAAGGAAACTCCTGAAGGCCCCATGAACCGGGCTTCGCGTTCTTCGGTGGCGGGACCGGAAGATCATATCCTTGGCGGCCTTGGCGTCATGGCGGTTCAAGGTTTTTCTCGGATCAGAGTTAAGATTTTCGGGGCAGGGTTCGTCGGCCGAAGAATGGCGAAAGGGCCGGCTCCCCGGAGTGAACCTCCCGTTCTGGAAGGCCTCTCCGGGGTCCCGGCCCTTTGGCAAGACGCGGACCTCAACCCTTCCGCCGCTGGTGCCGTGTTCGCTTTAGTAACTTCTTGTACTTATGTTTGCGGATCTTCTTGCGGCGCTTCTTGACCACGCTTCCCATGACATCCCCCCTTTCACTCAAACGGTTGCTTGCTCCCACGTCTGCGGCACACCATGCCGGTTCACTCCGCCTCTTGCCCCTCGGTCTGGGCCGTCGCCTCGTCCCCCTCCCGGCGGATCTGGAACTTCTCCAGCCGGTACTGGAGCGTGCGGTAGCTCAGCCCCAGGAGCTTTGCCGCCTTGGCAATCACCCCTCCCGACATCTCCATGGCCTGGAGGATGAACTCCCGCTCGACCTCTTCCAGGTTAACTCCTTGCGGTGGAAGGACGTAGCGATACGCGCCCTCTGCCCCCGCAGGAGACGCGGCGGCGCCCGCTTCGCGAGGGGGCAGGGACGAGAAGCGCACCTCGATGGGCAGGTCCATATAGTCAATCGCTCGGCCATCCGAGAGGAGGACCGCCCGCTGCAGGACCGTATCGAGCTGCCGGACGTTCCCCGGCCAGTGATAGCCTAAGAGCAGGCGCATGGCCTCGGTCGTGATGGCCATGGGCGATCGCCCCGCTTCCTTGCAGGCCCGGGCTACGAAGTACTCCGCCAGCTGCGGGATGTCCGTGCTCCGTTCCCGGAGGGGCGGGAGGTTGATGCTCACCACGTTGAGCCGGTAGTACAAGTCGTCCCGGAACGCCCCCCGCTTGACCTCCTCCTCCAGATCCTTGTTGGTGGCGGCGATGATGCGGACGTCCACCTTCAGGTCTTCGCGGCCGCCCACGCGGCGGATCTCCCGCTCCTGCAGCGCGCGCAGCACCTTGGCCTGCACGTTTGCGCTCAGCTCGCCGACCTCGTCCAGGAACAGCGTGCTCTTGTCCGCGGCCTCGAACAACCCCTGGCGGCGGCTGGCCGCGCCCGTGAAGGCCCCTTTCTCGTATCCGAACAGCTCGCTCTCGATCAGGGTCTCGGGGATGGCAGCGCAGCTCACGGCCACGAACGGCCGGTCCTTCCGGGGGCTGTGGCGGTGGATGGCGCGGGCGATCAGCTCTTTCCCTGTCCCGCTCTCCCCGTTGATGAGGACGGTGGAGTTGCTGCCGGAGACTTTGTGGAGCTTGTCGAAGACCTCCAGCATGCGATAGTGGCTGCCGACGATCCCCTCCACCCGAAACCGCTCCTCCAGTTGCTGCCGGAGGAGCCGATTCTCCTGGATGAGCCGCATCCGCTCGAAGGCGCGGCCCACGGTCAGCAGCAGCTCCTCCCGCCCCAGCGGCTTGGTCAGGTAATCGAAGGCCCCTTGCTTCAGGGCCTGCTCGGCCGAGTCCATGGAGCCGTAGGCGGTCATGAGGATGACCAGGGTCGGTGGATCCTCCCTGGTGAGCTGCCCCACCAGGGACAGGCCGTCGGTGCCCGGCATCCGGAGGTCGGTCAGCACCAGGTCGAAGCGGGTTCGACCGCTCTTGGCCAGCGCCTCGGCCGCGCTGCCGGCCGCCTCCACCCGGTAGCCCTCGGCGGTGAGGATGGTCCGCAGGATCTCGCGCTGCGCCCCCTCGTCGTCCACGACCAGGATCTGTCCCTTGCTCATGTCCCGGGCGCTCCTGTAGGAAGCTGGATCCGGGCGACGGTGCCCTTTCCCGGCTCGCTGGTCAATTCGATGCGGGCGCCGTGCTGCTCCAGGATCTGCTTGGTGAGGGCCAGGCCGAGGCCGATCCCCACCTCCTTGGTGGTGAAGTAGGGTTCGAAGACGCGCGGGAGATCCGCCGGCGCGATCCCCACGCCCGTATCCTGGAAGCGGATCTCCACCCATTCTGGAGTGGGCAGTACGCAGTAAGCAGTAGGCAGCCCCGAAGGTTCGCGGCTTTCACTGCCTTCTGCTTTCTGCCTACTGCCTTCTGGTCCCTCCCCGGTTGCCGGATTGCCGGATTGCCCCGACACGCGTCGCGCGACCACGGTCAGCGTGCCGCCGCCGGGCGTCATGGCCTGCAAGGCGTTCAGCACCAGGTTCAGGAAGCAGGTCTTGATGTGGGGTCCGTCCACCCAGACCTGTGGCAGGGTGGCGGCGTAGTCCCGCTCCACCCGGATCTGCTGCGCCTGCGCCTTCTGGGCCGCCACCTCCAGCACCTCGTCTAGCAGCGTCCGGACGTCCGTGGCCTGCCGCTTCAACTCTAAGGGCTTTCCATATTTTAGGAAGGTCTCGATCATGGCGTTCAGCCGGTGGATCTCTTGCTTGATGATGGACGTCAGGCGCGCGAACTCTTCCTGTTCCGGGGGCGTCGTGCGAGCAAACTGTGCCCCGAGATGGTCGATGATCAGGCTGATGGAGTTCAGGGGATTCCTCACCTCGTGCGCGATGCCCGACGCCAGGTGGGCGATGGCCGACAGCCGCTCCGCCTGGTGCAGGCGCGCCTCCAGCTCCGCCTTCTCCCGGAGGCGCTCCACCATTTCATTGAAGCTGCGGTTCAGCTCACCGATCTCGTCGCGGCGGTTCGTGGGCAGGCGCTCATCCAGCTGGCCCTGCGCCACCCGGCGTGCGGCCTCCACCACGCGGGAGATGGGCTTGGCGTAGGTCCACGCCAGGGCAACCGCGCCCACGCTGCCGACGGCGAAGACGAGGATCGTAGCGATGAGCCGCTTGATGAAATTGACGCGGACCAGCTCGGCGAAGTCGTCCAGGATCATGCTGATCAGGATGTAGCCGCTCCGCTGGTTGCCCACCACGATGGGGACGAAGAGGTTGTACGTCTTCTGGCCAAGGCCCCCCACGTTCTCCTCGCCCAGGCGTGCCGTGATGAGCAGGTCCTTGCGCCTCGGATCCACCCGGGCCCCCACGCGACGGGGGTTAGACGAGGCGATGACCTCCTCCTCGTTGCTGACGATGGAAATCTCCCGGACGCCGCGCCGTTGCAGCCGCTGCACGTAATCCTGGAGGCGCGCCTCGCTGGTCCGGCCCTTGGATGTGAGTTGCTCCACGCTGATTTGGATCGCCGTGGACAGATCCGTCGTGTGCCGCTCGACCTGGGTGATGAGCCGGTTCTCCGCCTGCCAGTACATGAAGAACAGCGTGGCCAGGACGAGCATCAGCAGCCCGAACATCATGACGAGCAGCTTGCCACGCAGGCTCAATTTCCACCCGGCCCTACGCCACATCTACCCGACCTCCATTACTGAATAGTCTATCCAAGGTCGGCCTCGGCTGTAAAGGAGGAAACAGGGTTCGGCAGGGGTGGTGAAAAGCGTTCGACCGTTCGGCCCACCCACGCCACGGCGGTGGGCATCCACCGCGGTGCCGTGGGTCCCGGGTGTTCGAACGTACAGGAACTGCCGAACCGCCGAATCCGCCTAAGGCGGAAACCACCGAACGCTTTTGGGTTGTGTATTACGAGGCGTCAGCGGACAGTGGGCTCGTCAGACGGGCGTAGCGCCCCCGGAAATGCTGCAAGGGGGACGCGGCGTCATCGAGCGGCGCCACGCCGGTGCCGACGACCTCGCCCAGAAAGATGGTGTGATCGCCGCTGGGGTATCGGGCCTGGACCCGGCATTCCACATGGGCCAGGACATCATCAAGGATGGGCGATCCGGTGATCCCCGGGCGGTGCGGGATGCCCTCGAACTTTCGAGCGTCCTTCCGGGCAAACTGTCGGGAGAACCCTTCCTGATCCTCCCGGAGAAGATTCACCGCGAAGGCTTCGGCCTCCTGGAAGGCCTCGTAACACTCCGCCAAGCGATCAATGCAGACCAGGATCAGCGGTGGCGCGAGCCAGACGGAGCAGACCGCGGTGGCCGTGAGTCCCCGCGGTTTCTCGTGCCGGTCCCGCGTGGTCACCACGGTCACCCCCGCCGCCCGCAACCCCATCACCTTTCGGAAGCCAGTCGCATCGACTATCATTCGTTCTCCCGCTCCCGTCATACCTGCGGCGGCCGGATCCGCTCGATCCACTGGCGGTAATCGCCCGGATACCCAACGCGCGCCTGGAGCGCCCTCGCCTTGGCCAGGAGGTCCGCCACGCGCTCTCCCGGGAGCGGCGCCTGTCCGGTCAGCCGATCGGCCACGGCGCGCACTTTCTCCTGCGCTTCCGTCGCCGCACCCGCCAGGACCTCCTCATAGCCGCTGGCCGTCCCGAGCAGATAGTGTTCCAGCATGTGCTGCGAGACCACGCGACCGTGCTTAAGCGACGCCAGGATATTGCCCTTCCCGGTCACGGCGTTCCCCACAGCGAAGACGCTGTTCAGGCCCTCAACCTCTCCGGTCCGCTGGTCCCTAATCCGGTACATCTCCCCGCGCATGTGGACGCCGTGGATCGGCTCCGGGATGCTGCCGATGGAGCTCACCACCAGCCGTGTCGAGACCTCGTGCGCCGTCCCCTCCAGGGTCACCGCCCGGCCATCCTTCACCTCGGTGGCGGCCACGGTGAGGCCTGTCAAGCGATCGCCGTCGGCCAGGAACCCGACGGGCACGCGCTGGTCCTGGAAGGCGAACACGTACTTCTCGGCAAAGTTCTGGAGGAGTCGACGCCGCGTCGCTTGGGCCTTCTCGACTTGTACCGGCGTGGCGTCCTCGGGGATCTCCGCCAGCGGCATGTCCTCGACGCGGCGGCGGTAGATGAGGGTGCAACCCTTGAGCCCGAGGTCGGACAGGGTCTGGCCCAGTTCACCAAGGACCTTCTGGATCCCCCGGCGCTCCAGCTCGTAGAGGGAGATGGTGTGCCCTCGCGCCGCCAGCGCTCGCGTGGCCGTCTCCAGCATCAGGATCTTGGCCACGTCCAGCGAGGCGAGACCGCCCCCCACCACGATCGCCCCATCCGCCAGTTCCACTTCCGGGCCGCGATAGCCTTCTTCCGGGTGGTGGTTGAACCAGCAGACGAGCGGGTTCTGATAGTAAAAGCCGTGCCCAACGAACCGCTCGATGCCCGGTAGCGGCAGAGGACGATCGCCCCACGCCCCGTTGGCCAGAATCACGGCGCTCAGCCCCCACCCCAGGAGATCCTCCAGAAGGATATCCCGGCCCAGCTTCGTCCGGGGAACGAAGTGAACCCCCGGGCGGGCCAGCTTGTCGTCGATCTTCTTCTCTTCCTGGGCACGGAGGTTCACGTGCCAGCGGGGCAGGCCGTCCTCGATCTTCCCGTATGGGCGATCGTTTTGCTCCAGCACGATGCAGAGGATGCCCCGCTCGGCGAATTGGAATGCCGCCTCGGAGCCGGCCACGGCTCCCCCGACGATCAGGACGACGTGCTGCGGACTTGGATAGGACATGGCACCCCTTTAACGACCATTTGTGATTGATGATTGAGGATTGCAGATTGAAATTCAATCAAAAATCCGCAATCACAAATCTCAAGTCCCGGGCGCCTCGCGCCCCCAGCGAAAGGCGGGGGAGACCAGGCTTAGGACGAGGGCCCCAACGAACCCGGCCGCGGCCGCCAGGTAGCACCCACCGGCGAACGATCCCGACACGTCCTTGATCCAGCCGGTGGCGATCGGGGCAACCAGCGAGCCGATGAAGTTAATCGTGTTGTTCAGGCCGAACGAGGTCCCCCGGATCCGGGCCGGCGTGAGGTCGGCCAGAAGCGCGAAGACCGGTGCCCACACCCCCCAGATGCAGAACCCCGCGGCAAAGACTAAGAGGGCCAGAACGATGGGATGGGCCCTGGCCGCGACAGCCACGCCCATCAGGAACATCGCGACCGCCATGCCCAGCAGGATGAGCGCGGCGAGACCCTTGCGCCCTTTCCCCCGGCTGGCCAGGCGATCACTGATGCTCCCCGTGAACAGGAGGCCCGGGATGGCCGAGACCCCGAGGAGGCTGGACAGCAGGGATGACCGCCCGAGTTCCCTCACCCCGATCTCGATGAACATGGCCGGGGCCCAGATTCCCACCACCCACAGGCAGTAGATCGGCGCCGTCCCGGCGAGGTAGGTGAACCACAGGTCCCCCCTTCGGAGGGCAGGCTCCTGGCGCACCAGGCAGAGGAGGAAGGCCACGGGAAACAGCAGGGACAGCCACCGCAGGAAGGGCCAATCGCCCGCGAGACCTCCCAGCAGCAGCGGCGCAAAGGGAAGCAGCAAGAGCCACATCCACACCGGGAGCTTGACCCCGCCCTGGCGGGGTGGCTCCTGGATGGTCGGCCACACGATCAGGCCCGCCAGGAGCGACGGGATGGCGAAGAGCAGGAAGACCATCCGCCAGCCCCACTGGTCGGCAATCAGGCCGGCGAGGGAAATGCCGATCGCCATCCCCGCTCCGAGGCCCGTGAACGAGACCCCCTGGCCGAAGCCCATCTTCTCCGGCGGTGTGTAGGCGGCGATTACCGGCCGGTCGTTGCCGAAGTAGGTCCCCTGGCCCACGCCGGTCAGGAAGCGGGCCAGGAACAGGAAACCGAAGGTGGGGGCCAACGCAGTACCAAGGGACATCGCTCCCCACCAGAGCGGCGCGAGGACGAGGATCTTCTTCTTGCCGATCCAGTCGCCCAGGACGCCGGCCGGCAACTGCATGAAGGTGTATGCGTAAAAGAAAGCCGTCGCCAGGAGGCCGGCCTGGGTAAAGGTGAGGTGGAACTCGCGCATGATGGGGATGAGGACCGGCGACAACCCCATCCGCACGAGGTAATTCGTGATCCAGGCAAAGATCAGCACCGCCCAGACGGTATGGTAATATTCCCAGCCTTTCAGCTTTCCCACGTCGTTCGACACGCACGTACCTTGTTTGGCCAAGGCTGACCGTCAGCCAATCGGCTTTAAGCTCATGGCTCATGGTTCTTGGCCATCAGCCATGAGCTATCAGCCATTTCGGAGGCGGCGCATTCTACCCGCGATGCCCCGGGCCGTCACGCGGAATCGACTGAACCGCCAATCCACCTTCGGCGGACAAGATCGCCATGGGCAGGCAATCAGGCGACTCGGCAGTTTGACGATCAGGGATTTCAAGTTGCCGGGTACCCTCCGGGTGCGCCCGATCGCCTGATTGCCTGTCGGCAGCGACCCTGGCGCACCAACGGCGGTGCCGTTGGTACCGGCGGTTGATTGTCCGGGCAAAAAAATGCCCCCGGTCCGATCGCTCGGGCCGGGGGCCTGGTCGCGGGACCGGGGAGGGGGGGAGTCGGTCCCGCGACTACAGCTTATGAACTCCGGGGCTCGGCCATGAGCAAGCTGCCGTGTTGCCCGGTATGATGCACGACTTGCTCTATAGGATAAATGGCAAGCCCCGTGCCACACGGCCGTCTCCGCACTGAATCCTGCGTGTCCATCCGAGGCGATCTTAAGTCACCAATTTTCCGGGTCGTTCCGGGTTTCCGAAGATCTTCTGGATGATTCCGACCGTGAATGTGCCGGATGTCGGATTGAGCCACTTTGTCTCTCGAACGCGATTGGCAATGAGGCAATCCGGACCACCCTTCGGAGAACACGAATTGCCCTCTAACCCCAGATGCCCGAGCCGCCTCGCGATTCTACGAATCCCCTCTGCCCCTCCCGTCTCGCAGGACCCGCTTCAGGAACTGACCGGTGTAGGACGCCTTGATCCGGGCAATCTCTTCCGGCGTCCCCGTGGCCACGACCTTCCCACCCTCGTCGCCTCCCTCGGGGCCGAGGTCAATGATATGGTCCGCCGTCTTGATGACATCCATGTTGTGCTCGATGACAAGCACGGTGTTGCCGGCATCCCGCAGTCGGTGCAGCACGTCCAGCAGTTGTTGGATGTCCGCGAAGTGCAGGCCGGTCGTGGGCTCGTCCAGGATGTACAGCGTGCGCCCGGTGCTCCGCCGGGAAAGCTCCCGGCTGAGCTTGACCCGCTGTGCCTCGCCGCCGGAGAGCGTCGTGGCCGACTGCCCCAGCTTGATGTAGCCCAGGCCGACGTCGTACAGCGTCTGGAGCTTCTCCTTGATCCGCGGCACGTTCTCGAAGAAGCGCAGGGCCTCCTCCACCGTCATGTTCAGCACGTCGGCGATGCTGGCCCCTTTGTACTTGATCTCCAGCGTCTCCCGGTTATACCGCTTGCCCTTGCACACGTCGCAGGTGACGTACACGTCAGGCAGGAAGTGCATCTCGATCTGGATCAGGCCGTCCCCCTGGCACGCCTCGCAGCGCCCCCCCTTGACGTTGAAGCTGAACCGACCCGGCTGGTAGCCCCGCATCCGCGCCTCGGGGGTGAGGGCGTACAACTCCCGGATGAAAGTGAAGACGCCGGTGTAGGTGGCCGGGTTGCTCCGCGGCGTCCGCCCGATGGGCGCCTGGTCGATGTCGATGACCTTGTCAATGTGCTCCACCCCCAGGAGCTTGTCGTGGTCTCCCGGACGCTCCCGGCCGCCGTACAGCCGGGCGTCCAGCGCCTTGCGCAGGATGTCCGCCACCAGCGTGCTCTTGCCCGAGCCCGACACGCCCGTGACGCAGGTGAACAGCCCCAGGGGAATCTCTACGTCGATGTTCTTCAGGTTGTGTTGCCTGGCCCCCACGATGGTGAGGTACTGTCCGGTCTGCGGCCGCCGCACGCGAGGCACCGCGATGGAGAGTTCCCCGGCCAGGTACCGCCCCGTCAGCGACTGCCGGCTGGCCATGATGTCTTGCGGCGTCCCGGCCGCCACGACGCGACCGCCGGAGATCCCCGCCCCCGGTCCGAGGTCGATGACGTAGTCCGCCGACCGGATGGTCTCTTCGTCGTGCTCAACCACTAGGACCGTGTTGCCCAGGTCGCGCAGGCGCTTCAGGGTGTTCAGGAGCCGGACGTTGTCCCGCTGGTGGAGGCCGATGCTCGGCTCGTCCAAGATGTACAGCACCCCCACCAGCGAGCTGCCGATCTGGGTCGCCAGCCGGATCCGCTGTCCCTCGCCACCCGCCAGCGTCGCGGCCGTCCGGTCCAGGGTCAGGTAATCCAGGCCCACGTTAATCAGGAAGCCCAGTCGCTCCTGGATCTCTTTCAGGATCCGGCGGGCGATCTCCCGCTCTTTCTCGCTCAAGGAAAGATCCCCGTTCCCGGAGGAGGCCCCACCCAGAGCGGCGAAGAATGCCGAGGCATCCTTGACCGACTTCCGGGTCAGCTCCGCGATGTTGAGGCCCCCCACGCGGATCGCCAGCGATTCCTTGCGCAGTCGCGCCCCCTGGCACTCGGGGCAAGGCCGGACGCTGGCCAGCCGCTCCACGTACGTCTCGATCTCCTCCCGAACCCGCGAGGACTGGGTGTCCTTGTAGCGCCGGTCCAGGCTGCCGAGGCTGGCCCCGAAGAACTCCTCGCTGAGGAGCCGCAGGCTGCTGTCGATTCCCGCCGACGAGCCCTCCAGCTTGGTCCCGAGGCCGTCACATGCCGGGCATGCCCCGTGGGGATTGTTGAAGGAGAATATCCTGGGGCTGATCTCCGGGTAGCTCACCCCACACTCGATGCAGGCCATTCGTTCGGAGAAGGTGAGGTCCTTCCCCGTGTCCGGCAGGTTGATGGTCACGATCCCGTCCGCCAGCTTGAGCGCCGTCTCAAGAGAGTCGGCCAGACGCCGCGGGATGTCCAGCGTGACCACCAAGCGGTCCACCACCACCTCGATGGTGTGCTTCTTGTTCTTGTCCAGCTCGATGGGCTCGTCCAGGTCGTGGAGCTTCCCGTTCACCCGCACCCGGACGAAGCCCTCTTTCCGCATCTGGGTGAAGATCTGGCGGTACTCGCCCTTCCGGCCGCGCACGACGGGCCCCAGGACCTGGATCTTGGTGCCCGAGGGAAGCGCCAGGACCTGATCCACGATCTGGGTGACCGTCTGGGAGGTGATAGGCTTGCCGCAGCTCCAGCAGTGGGGCCGGCCGATGCGGGCGTACAGCAGCCGGAGGTAATCGTAGATCTCGGTGACGGTGGCCACCGTGGAGCGGGGGTTCTTGCTGGTGGTCTTCTGCTCGATGGAGATGGCCGGGGACAGCCCCTCGATGAGGTCCACGTCGGGCTTGTCCATCTGCTCCAGGAATTGCCGGGCGTACGCCGAGAGGGACTCGACGTACCGGCGCTGCCCCTCGGCGTAGATGGTGTCGAAGGCCAGGGAGGACTTGCCCGAGCCGGAGACCCCAGTGATGACGACCAGCTTCCCCCGGGGGATCTCCAGGTCGATGGACTTCAGGTTGTGCTCTCGCGCGCCGCGGATGCGGATTGTTTCGATGGACACGCTTTGGAACTCCTCTTGCCGGGTATCTGGAGATCGAATCGCGATCTAGTGCTGATCCGAAAAAACCATTGAACCGCCATGACGCCAAGGTCGCCAAGGATGCGATGTTTCGAACTCTCGACCGAAGAACGCGAAAACCAGTTTATGGGGCATTCAGGAGTTCCGTTCCTTCCCCCCAATCAGCCATTTCGGTCTTGGCGTTCTTGGCGCCTTGGCGGTTGAGAATTTCGGATTGGGGCTAGTATTATATCCCGTCACGCCCACCCCGCAAGGGGGGTGAATCGAGCCGGGACGATCCCGGGCGGAACGCCCCAGCGGGGTGTCGCTTGCCCTCCCCCAAAAAACACATGGGCAGGCCCAAAGGCCTGCCCATGTGTTTCCCTGTGCGCTGGTTCGACCCAGCGCTGGCACTCAACGCACTGCCTTACTGCTCCGGCTCCCCCGCCAGTGCCCGATCCAGCAGCATGTCGACGACATACCGCTCGATGTTCCCCTGCTCCTCCGCGGACAGGTCCAGGAATTGAATCCCCATGCCCGCGGGGTAGCCCTCCGCTGTGTCGGTGGGGCTGCTCCAGACCACCCGCCCGACCACCTTGAATGGATGGGCCACCCCGGGCAGCGTGAACCGCACCAGGATGTCATGCCCCACAGGGAGGACCTGGGTGGTTCGTACGAAGACTCCCCGGGGCGAGACGTCGAAGCTGTTCCCGGTCGTGAACGCCTTCAAGGCCTGGAAGTCCACCGGGACCTGGATCCCCAGGCGAGGGACACCGCGCTTGGCCGTCTGCCCGTGCTCCAGCATCCCCAGCTTCAGGAAGCGCACCAGCAGGCTGAGCGTCTCCCATTCGTCCAGGCTGCTCGCCTCGACCAGTTGCGGCAGCATCCGGGTGCCGTCACATAAATCCACGAGCTGGTGAAATTCGCGAGGCAGGGCCCGGTGGAGCAGCCCCCGCCGGAACCCGGGGAACATCCGGATGGGCCCCTCCAGCGGGGCGAGGGCCTGCCGGAGGGCCGCAACCTCGTCCAGCCGGCGCACCCCTTCGAGGAGCAGGGACTGGTTCGGTTTTGTCACGAGCGCCTCGAGGGGGGCAGTGCCCGAGGCTGGCTCCAGGGCGAACTCACCCTCCTCCCAGGTCAGCATGCGGTACACGGCCGCCTCCCCCTGCCGCGGTCCTTCCATGGCAGAGGCGATCCGCCCCTCGACGAGCAGGATCTCGCCGCGGCGCCCCCCGGACCTCACGCGGAGCGCACCGGTCCGCCGCTCCGCCTCCAGCGCCTGGATGATGTTGGGCAGGCTGATCATCTCCAGCCGCCCGCGCATGAGGGACGTCTCCGCTGGCGCGGGCCGTCGCGCCTCGGCCCGCCGCAGGACGTTCTTGACCCGGGCCAGCAACTCCTCCCGCTTGATCGGTTTGATCAGATAGTCATCCGCCCCCAGTTCCAGCCCGCGCACCTTGTCCTCGTCGCGCGAGCGGGCCGTCATGAAGATGATGGGAATGTCCTGGGTGGCGGGGTCCGCCTTCAGGGCCTGCGCCACCTCGAAGCCGTCCAGTCCCGGCATCATGGCATCCAGAAGGATGAGGTCCGGCTGGATTGCCTGGGCCTGCCGCAGCGCCTCCGGGCCGTCCCTGGCCACGGACACCTCGAGCGGAAGCTCGGCAAGCATGTCCACGGTCATCTGGGCTATGAGCGCCTCATCCTCTGCCAGCAACACGCGCCATCGATCCATGATCCGCCCCTGTCCGCCGTCCGCGCCGCCTCCGCCGGCCCTCCACGAAGGCCTTGGCGGGTTACCGGCGTTCCTCCGCGCTGCTGACCTGCACCGCGATGGCCTGCGCCAGGTGCCGCTCGATGGTCTCGCGATCGCCCGCGGCCACCTCCACGAACCGGACGCCCATGCCCATCCCGCCCGTCTTGCTGGGGTCCGCATTCCGCCACACCACCTGCCCGATCACATTGACCGCGGCCTCCTGCCCGGGCAGTTGAAACCGGAGGATCACCTGCTCGCCCATGTCGAACGGGACCGCGGTGCGAATGAACACCCCATGCGCCGACAGGTTGAATGTCGTACTCTTCTGGAACGATCGCAGGCTCTGGTACTCGATGGGCGTCTCGAGGGAGAGGCGCGGGCCGCCGCGCCGCTCGGCACTCAGATCTGCGGGTCCGAGCGCCCGAACTCGCCGCAATGAATCGAGGATCTTCAGGGTCGCCCAGTCATCCAGAGGACTCTGGGCGAGGACCTGGTCCAGGTCGCGCGTGCCATCCAGCAGGGCGACCACGGCCGCCGCCTCGGGCCGCGCCTGCGCCTGGATGGCGGCGCGCAAGGCCGCCAGCACGTCCAAGCGAACCGATGCGTCGGAAATGCCCGCCCGCAACCTTGGGATCTCGTCCAGGCGCTGCATCCCCTCCATGAGGAGGGCCTGGGTCGGCGCGTCCATAGTCTCGCCGACCTGGCTCGAGGCCTCGGGCGGCGCCATATGGAAGGTCCCTTCCCGCCAGGTGAGGAGCTGATACAGGGCCGCCTTCCCCTTCCGGGGTCCCTGCGCCGCCCGGGTGCTCTTCCCGTCCTCGAAGACGATC
>Ga0315274_10011028_pt1 | contig 12971 bp, 10 predicted proteins | sample YL17G02_20_MG_FD_203700 | JGI IMG/M metagenome (GOLD analysis project Ga0315274, IMG submission 203700) | Sediment microbial communities from Yellowstone Lake, YNP, Wyoming, USA - YL17G02_20 | ecosystem: Environmental > Aquatic > Freshwater > Lake > Sediment | place: USA: Wyoming | collected... | reverse complement strand
CTGCACGCTTCGTTCATCGCGTAGTCACTGGCGACCCCATTCGTGATGAAGGTGTACTTGGCGTCCTGTCCCCCGATTTCAAAGATAGTGTCGACTTCCGGGTCGAAATGAACCGCCGCGGCGGCATGTGCGATGATCTCGTTGATCACGCCGTCCGTCATGGCATGGAGGCCGGCGATCCGCCGGCCCGAACCCGTCACGCCTAGCCCCTCGATTGCGATGGGGACCCGAATTTGCTTTGCCAGGCTTTCGTACACGCGCCGTGAAGCGCCCACGGGGTCGCCGTTTGTCCGAAGGTACTCGGCGGCCAGGAGGACCTTGTCCCTACGGCGCATCACCACGCCTTTGGTGGTAGTCGAACCGACATCGAGTCCCAGAATGGTGCGGTCGCCCGGCTCCGCCTCGCCGTGCGGATGGTGTTTGAAATGGACCATGTGCTTAAAGGAGGACAGGGGTTCCAGAAATGAGAGAGAAGACTTCCGGCTGCTGAAAATGCGGTCTAACCCTTGGAACGGCCGTACTTCGTTGTCCATGGCCCACAGCGCCGCACCCAGGGCCTCGAACCAGGGCGCCGCGTCGGGGATATACAGGTCTTCAATCTCCTCGCGGAGATAACGGACCATGGATGCGTTCTTGCTGCATCCCCCGATGAGCATAACGGACCGTTTGGGAAGTTTCCTCAGCAGCTCCAGCGCCTTTCCGGCCAACATGCGCGAAAGGCCCGCCACGACTTGCGCCTTGGGAATGCCCTTGTTGAGGGCATGGGTGCAGTCGCTCTTACAGAAAACCGAGCAGCGACCGGACACCTGGTGAAGCGCCTCGGGCGTCTCCATTCGAGCGACCTCCTCGAGGGAGAGGTCCATACGGCCCAATTGTTGCAGGAAGAACTCGCCCGTTCCCGAAGCGCATTTGTTACCCGAGTAAATGCCCTGAATCCGGTTGTCGCGGTCGAGGTGGTAGACCATGGACGTCTCGCCGCCTGCGCTGATGACGACGCGGTAAGGATGGTTGTCCGGAAGAATGTGGCTGACGGCCCGTTCCACGGCCTCGGGCTCGGAGATCGCGGAGAGTGCGACATGGTGGCGGAACTTGCGGCCCGTGGCCGCAATGCGGGCGTTCTCAAGGCCCTCAACGGTCTCAAGCATCCGGCGTAGGACGCGTCGAGGATTCCCCTCATGGACCTGGGTTTTGGCCCACATGAGGTCCGGATCCGGACCCTTATTCCGAAGGCGGACAATGCCGATCGTTGACGCGCCCAGGCAGATTCCCAATGATTCCGCTGGCAAGATCATTTTGTTCGCCACGCCTCAAGTAAGCCCCACGTGCTCCGCTGACTGACAAGGATAACACTGGGGCCACTATCTCGTTGTGTTAGTCTGAGCCTCTAAGCGGGGGAGGCCATCCAAGCCGTGCGCCGAACTGCTAGAAGACTTCTTCGGATTCTTCGGCGGCGACTTCCGCGGCAATCACGCTGTTCACATCGGCCTTGACTTCCTCGACAGCGGTCCGGATGGCGTTCGCGATGTCTTTCCTCTTCGAGTTCCCGTGGGCGATGATGGGCGTACCTTTCACGCCCAGCAATATGGCGCCGCCGGTCTCTTGCCGATTGATCTTGCGGTACAAGAACTGGGTCACTTTCCAGACGGGGCCAAACTTCCTCGCCAAGGCGTCTATGGCGCCCTCGGCCGCTTTCAGTGCAATATTGCCCAAGAGCCCGGGACAGACAATGACGTTCACGTTCTTGGTGAACAGGTCATTGCCTTCAACATTGCCGATAAAATTGAGGGAACTCTCGCGCAGCAATCGATGCGCCAACTGAAGCGTGTCGTTGCCCTTGGCCGGTTCCTCGCCCATGTTGAGCAGGCCGATGCTTGGATTGTCGAGATCCCGCGTGCGCGTGTAGATCGACCCCATCTCCGCAAAGTGGAGGAGGTCGTTCGCGTTGGCATCCGGACTCGCGCCCGCGTCAATCAAAAGGCAAGGCCCATGGACGTTTGGCATGGGCAGAGCGATCGCGGGCTTGAGGCCCCTCTTGAGCCGGCCCAGGACGGTGATGCCGAGTCCGACCATGAACTTCGTTTCGCCGGACGAAACGAAAGCGGAGAACTCGCCGCACTCCATTCCGTTGATGCCTACATTCATGGAGGAATTGCGTTTTCGGGCCTGGAGAGTGAACTCCTCGCCCATCCGGATCGCCTCGGTACACGTCCGCCATTGAATCGGCGGGAACTTCTTGCCCATGGCCCGTTCCAGGGCTTCCGGCGTGCCAATGGCGACAATCTGCTCGGGCTCGACAAAGCCCTTCCTTATGGCGGTCTTAATACCGTCGGCAACGGCCCTCGGGCCGTTCTCTGCCATCAAGTCTACTGCGATAATCATCGTTCGTTGTTGCCCTGTCAGAACGTGCTGCGCCCACGTGCTATTCACGCTGCCCAGATCATGCGACAAAAGCATACCGGCTGCCGTGGTTGATGTCAATCCACCTTTTGATTCCCAAAATCCGCACGTAAGGTTTTCGCGTGTCAGCCCAATGCGTAGTATTCGCGCCACCGTAGAAGCGGCATCCCTGCCGCTTTCCATCAAGCGACGCATGCCCAAATCGCGCCCGGGGAAAGCGGCAGGGATGCCGCTTCTACGTTCACCGGAAACCGGGTGTGGGTGCACATCACCCTATTGTTACGTGCGGATTCTGGTGATTCCTCCTCTCGCCTTTGATTCCCTTCCATGCGCAACCGGTATCGGGGGCTTGTTAAGCGTCCATCCCACTATACCACCCGGAGTTCGACGTGAGCGTTTCTCGGTTGTCAGAGACGAAAGCCGAACGTATAATGCCTGGCGCAACCTCCAGACCTGAAATGAGAGAGGAGATCCTATGACGGGCGAGTCGCAGTGGGCAACTGTTCCTTCGGATATCGGAGTGCTCCGCGAACTTGGCAAACATAAGGCTGAGATCGCGAGTGACCCGGCAAATCTCGAGCGGCGGCGTCTTTGGTACGCGCTGGATGCGGGTCGCGCCGAGAGACCCATGGTCTTGACCGAGTCGTGGGTTGCGTTTGAGGATCTCCCTGCGTCACGTTGCGTTTGCCAAGAGGAGTGGGCGCAGAAGATTGAGAAGGACCTGCGATTCGAAATCTGGCAGTTCGAAGAGGTTCGAGACGACCACGTCATTGAACCATCGCTCAGCGTGAATTGGAAAATCGACGTAAGCGATTTCGGGGCTGTGTCCAAACAGCAATATGCCGACCGCGTCAGCGGAAATGTCTCAAGTCGGCGCTGGGACCCGCCGATCAAGGATATCGAACGGGATTTCGAGAAGCTGCATCCAAGAACATTTTCCGTTGACCGCGACCACACACTGGCGCGGAAATCACATCTGGATGCGGTATTCGACGGTATTCTGCAAACTCGAGTCCGCGGCGGTTTCTACTGGACCTCCGGCCTGACGGGCACGCTCATCGATCTCGTCGGCCTCCAAGAAATGATGGTGTACATGTGCACCGATCCCGAGGGGGTGCATCGCCTGATGGCGTTCCTTCAGGCCGATTTCCTCAGGTTCATCGAGTGGCTCGAAAAGGAGCGGTTGCTCTCCCTAAACAATCAAAACGACTACATCGGGTCAGGCAGCATGGGATGCACACGTGCGCTGCCGCAACAGGACTGGCGAGAAGGCGATCCGGTTCGGACAAAGGACCTCTGGACGCTAACGGAATCGCAAGAGACGGTGGGATGCAGCCCCGACCAATTCGAGGAGTTCGTCTTGGGCTATTACCGGCCGATTGTCGAGCGATTCGGGCGGACGTATTACGGATGCTGTGAGCCTGTCCACGATCGTTGGCACTACGTCAAGACTCTGGCGAACCTCAAGCGGGTATCCATTTCCCCGTGGTGCGATCAGCAGGCGATGGGCGAGATACTCGGCAGGGACTATGTCTTCAGCCGGAAACCTAAACCCACTCTCGTCAGCACGCCGGAATTCAGCGAGGATCTGATTCGCGAGGACTTGCGCAACACGCTGACCGCCGCGCGCAACTGCAACCTTGAGATCATTTTGAAGGATGTCCATACGCTCTGCGGTCAGGCACAGCGCATGGCCCGCTGGGTCAAACTCGCACGGGAGATGATTGAGAAGTGCACGTAGTTTTCCCGGCGTCAGGCTAAGGCGGCGGCTTTGTGTTCAGATCGGGGTAAGTGGAGGGAGCCATGGCGGAGAGCGTGGAATCATGCAATCACGTTCGGATACGACTCACGTATGAACGGTGGGCGCATGTAACGGAAGAGCATTCCGAACTGGCCGGGATGCGAGACGAGGTCCTTCGCGCCATCGAATTCCCCGAGCGGGTCGTTGCTGGAAATGCCGGCGAGCTTTTCGCTTTGCGGCATATCGAGCCGCGAAAGGTTCTTGTGGTAGTATATAAGGAGATTGACGCGCATGACGGGTTCGTCATCACAGCCTTTGTGACTACACGCCTCAAGGGACTGGACAGGAGACCCCAAGTATGGCCGCCTCGAGCGTAATTGACATGGATAAGATAGGGGCAATTGCGGATTTAGTATTGCGTTCTCCGCACCAGTACTTGCTGTCAAGCTATGATCCCGAGGCGGATGTTGTCTACATCAATTTCAGAAAACCCGCCCACGCGACGGACAGCGAACTGACCGACGATGACATCATTGTCCGGTATGACGGCGACGAGATTATTGGCGTGACGATCCTACATGCCAGCAAACGGTAATATCCCCAACCAGCCCCTTACTTCATTTCCTGCCCGCCAGTGACGTTGATGGCCTGACCGGTCATGTAGCCGGCCTCATCAGAAGCGAGGAATACGAGCACATTTGTGACGTCGCGACAGGTGCAGCCGCGCTTCATGGGGACTTGGTCGATGTACTTCTGCCGGACTTCCGCTTCGGTAATTCCTTGGTTCGCGGCGTACTGCTTGAACAGGCTGTTGACCCACAACGGTGAATCGAGAAGGTTGCCGGGGCAGATCGCATTCACACGGATGCCCTTCTCGGCAAACTCGAGCGCAAGGCTCTGCGTCACGCCGATACCTCCGAACTTCGATGCGGCGTAAGCGCTGTTTCTGAAGCTGCCTTTCTTGCCCGACTTCGAGTTGACGTCGATGATGCTGCCGCCGTGGCCGGAGGCGATCATTGCTCGTGCGGCTTCACGCGCACAGATGAAGTATCCGGCGAGGTTCACATCGATGACCTTGCGCCACTTCGCGATATCGAAGTCGATGGCGTCGCCTGAGAACAGGATGCCCGCGTTACACACGATGATGTCGAGGCCGCCAAGGAAAACCGTGGCTTTGTCCATGGCAATGCGAACCGCGTCCGCATCCGTGATATCAACTTGGTCCGCCTCGATCCGGCGGCCGGACGTTCGCGCGATACTCTCTGCGGTCTCGCGCGCCATCTTGCCGTTCACATCCCAAACGACAACGTCGCACCCTTCCCCGGCGAGGCGTTCCACGATGACGGCGCCCAGACCCTGTGCTCCGCCCGTCACCAATGCTTTCTTCCCCTCCAGACGTCCCATCAGAGATACATCTCCAGCAAGGCTTCCTCGGCCTCTTTCGTCCATTCTCCCTGCGGGCCGAGTTTGTCTTTCAACCCCGGTATCCGCTTCGGGATCTCGTCCAATGCCATCAGCGGCAACTCGGGGATCTGCGTATAGATGACGGTTTTCCCCGGAAACCGTGCTGACTTCACGCCTTCCAGCCCTTCCCGGCCCGCGGCGAGACCGCCGATAGCCGCAACGCTCATGTTCGTGTTGAGCTGCCCGGCTTCGACCATCTCGAGCACCTTCTGCAAATCGCGGATGCGCGACCCGCTCGATCCTGCGATCTTCACACCACGGCACAAATCCTCAAGCGGGATGTCGGCCATGCTTCCGATGCCCAAGCCGGCAAACACATTGACAAAGGCATGGTCGGCGGCAAAGGGCATCGCGCTCGAGACGAGCGCCGCCACGGGCGCCAGCACTATCACATCATCGTAGCCCTTCGGCGCCAATACCTTCAGGACCGCATCCATGGCCGGCTTTGAATTGAACTCCGAAGGCGCGAACGTCTTCAGTTCCGTGCCCTTTTTCTGCGCAAGTCTCGCAAAGCGCTCTTGAATGTGGTCGAGACGCGAGCGGTCCAGGTCCGTCACCACGACCCGCTTGGGCCCGTTTTCGATCTCGAGTGCGCGCTGCACATGCATCTGCCCCATCGGCCCGCCGGCGCCGATGAAGAGTGCGGATCCTCCCGGGAGCAGGTCGTTCCGGCCGTTGACTGCCGCCACGGACGTCATGTTCTCGCCGCCGCCGTAAAAGCGAAGGTGGTCGTAATGAATTCGGCCCACATCGATAGACACGGCGCCCTTTTCCGCCGGAGTTCCTAACAGAAACATCTCGCCGTTCTTGCGCAGGCGCGGCGCAAGGAAACCCACGATCACAGGAGTCGGCGCGCAGACAATGATGTCATCGAATTTCTCATCGGTGAGCCCTTCGAGCGTACGCGGCACGATCATTGCAAACGGGTTCGCCTCGCGCCAATTGACCGGATCGTCATCCGTGACGATGAGGAGTTCGCCGTCGCCGGGACTGAGCCGGTCCTCGAGGCAATACGACATTTCGACACATGCCCACGGCTCGGCGAGGGCGGCCTCGCTGTACCCTGTTTCCGCCTTCACCGGGATTAAGTAACAGCCCTCATCGCCCGCGAGAGCGCGCTCGTCTAAATAACAGTATTGCTGCATGCCGCCCGGAATCAGATATCCAAAGGCGTAACCGACGCCGTTCACATAAATGTCCGCCTGAACGACGTACCGCTCACCGGCGCGAAACGTGTCTTTCCACTGCTGCCCGACTTCGACAATGGTCACGGAACATTCGTGGCCGAGCACGGTGGGCTCGACGGCCAGATCGCGTCCGCGGAGCCGCGGATGCGCGCTGCCTTGGCTGATGATCTTGATATCCGAAAGACAAAGGCCCAATACATCCACGCGGAGCAGGATCTCGTTGTCCTTGGGCTCGCGCAGTTCGAGTGCCGTGGGCTTGCCATCCCTGCCGAGGTTCTCGAATCCGGCGCCATACACCGGCCACGCCAGGTATTCCCGAGGCCAGGGCCCTTGCGCCTTGCGGTATCTTTCCAACTTCGACACGATAGACTCCTTCGTCTAGAGGCTGCAGGCCCGAGGAGCGCGCACGCTTTACTCTAGCCTTTCTTCCTCTCTTCCTCCAGCCTCACCATGGCCTTCTCGCGATACTTCTCGTCGGGCCGGGTATAGATTCGGTCGATATCTTTCGGCGTCATGAAGCGAGGTCCGCCGAGGGCGTAGGTTCCCACCATCACCTTCGAGATCTTTTCCGCCATGTCGGTGATGCTCTTCACGGCTTTCGGAGAATCGCCCGCCGCGATCAGTCCGTGGCCTTGCATCATGATGGCGCGCGGCAAAACGCCTTCCTCCTCGACGTACGCTCTCACGCGACGGCGGATCTCGCGCGCCAACACCAGTCCGGGGTCGACATAGGGGACGAACACGCTCTTGTGGCCCATCACCACGATATGATCCGGACAGATCCGCCCCGCCACGGCCTCCTCCGCGCGCGTCGAGCACAGAAGCATGTTTGTAAACGCAGGATGCGTATGGCCAATGAAGTTGTACTCAGGGTAGCTGAGAAGCACGGCGTGGAACATCGTCTCGACTGATGGACGGCGCGTTTCGTTCTTGTCAACGAGCGCCTCCTTGAGGACTTGGGTGACTTGCGCGTCGCCAGCGGACGCATCGTCGAGGATGCCCAGGACCTTCGACATCGATACCGCGACAAAACCTCTCTCATCGATGCCTTCAAGTGTGAACCCGGACGCTTTCACATAGAACGTGTCCGCATCAATGCGTGCGGACGTGTTCCCTTCGCCCAGAATGACGTACTCTCTAGCTGGATCGCCGAGATACCGCGACATCTCGACCAGTTGCCTCAGCACGGCCTCGTTCATGAACGGTTCTCTTGTGATCGCCTACAACCTCCGCCAGTATACCAATCACCGACGCATAAGGGCAACGGGCGGGCCGTCTCGCCGTCTCGGCTACGATACCCGGTTCAATCGTTCGCCGAGGAGGGGCGGGGACGCGCTGTAACACTCGTTGAGGTCGACGACGCCGACGCCCCAACTGACGCCTCGATACAGTCCTTTGACCTGGTATGCGATGGGATCGCGAGTCAAGACGGCTGCGGCCACGACGGCGCTGGGGACCAGCGCGGCCTCGTGCGCCCGAAAGAGCGAGTCGCTCAAGAGCAGCCGGCTCGGGCCGGCAGAGAAACATGCTACGGTGGCAAATGCCACCGGTTGCCCTTCTTTGTTCACGTAAGTCAAGGCGCGGACCGCCGAGAAACGGGCGAACTTCTCGACCACGGGACGCGGCATAACCGCAAACTCGTCGGAACTCGTTCCCAAGTTGAACTTGGGAACGAGGCCTAATCGGCGCGCTACGACGCACCGGATAAAATCACATGCGTATCTCCCCCTGCTCAGCGACGCCTTCGGGGACACCGATTCGATGCGAATCAATCCGGCGGCGCGGATGCTTGTGTACGCGTTGTACCGGAAGATCGGAGAGCGGTTGATGAAATCCACGCGATCTCCCGAAGTTTCGAATCCGAGAAACGTGCCCTGAATGCGCCACGTATCGAAGGACTCCGTGATCACGGCCACGCTCACCTTGTCGCATGTAAGGAGGTTCTTGCGCGTCTTGTTCATCAGGAACTCGCCAAAGACCAATGTATGATCATCGTAGAGTGTGGTTGTGGTGACGGGGACGCAATTGGGAATGCCCTTGTCATCGAGGGTGCCCATGAACTTGGGCGTCATCTCGTTCGCAAGAGCGCGCGCCAGATCTGCATCAACCATCACAAGGCACTTTCTTCATGACTGAATGCGGTAGGGTCGGCCCGCTCCAATGGACGTTGGGCGACCCCTCCTCGCGAGCCACTTCGACAAGGCGCTCCATGATCGTTGCGGTGAGAAGCGGCGCATCGACGAGTGCAAAGGGGCGGCCAAGTTGGTCGTACTTTGGGCGGCACAGGTTCGAGTATGCCAGGAGGTCATGCCGGTCACAGTGATGGAGAGTTTCCCGGACGAAACGCGAAACGGCTCGAAGGTCCTCTACATCATCCGTATAGCCGGGGATAACCGGCGTCCGGACCCACACGGGGATGCCGCTCCGGTTGACGATGTTTGCGGCGGCCGCCACTAGTTGAAACGGCATTCCCGTGAAGTGCTCGTGCTTGACAACATCCACAGTCTTGACGTCGAAGAGCACAAGGTCTGTCGACTCGAGCGCTTCTTCAAGAGCGCGCTGTGGCGCGGCACCGCACGTATCGAGGGCCGTGTGGATGCCCGCGTCCTTCAAGCGGCGCAAGAGTGCAACGGCAGCCTCGGGTTGGGCAAGGGGTTCGCCGCCCGAAAGGGTCGCGCCGCCGCCGGAGACGTCATAGAAAGTACGGTCTCGGATCACGCGTTCGACGATTGCGGTTACGGGGGTATCTCGACCGTAGATGTCGAGGGCTTCGGAGGGGCAGTATTCAACGCATGTACCGCAGTTCGTGCAAAGACGGCGATCAATGCGAATGCCTCGTTCGGCGGACGTGATGGCGATGGCCGGGCAAACCTCAACACAACGATGGTCGCCCAGACACCGGCCCGCATGCCAAACTACTTCCGGATCGGAGCGCATAGCCTCCGGGTTGTGGCACCAGGGGCAGTGCATGGGGCAGCCCTTGAAAAAAACGGTGGCGCGTATTCCCGGCCCGTCCTCCGTCGAGAACCGCTGGATGTTCACTATCGTGGCTGCCGTATGGGGCATGGCTATTGTCCGTGCACTGTCCGTGCGATGATCTCGTCCTGCAACTCGCGCCCGAGGTCGACGAAGTACGCGTTGTAGCCGGTGACACGCACGAGGAGGTTTCGGTACGCTTCGGGGTATTTCTGCGCCTCGCGGAGCGTGTCCGGGTCGACCATGTTTATCTGGAGTGCGGTGCCGCCTTCGCGAAGATAGCCGCGCAGGAATGCCGCGAGCTTGTCCAGGTGTTCCTCGTCGCGCACGAGGCTTGGGGACAGAGTGATCGTGTGCGAGTCGCCGTTCGGCACGACCTCGAGACCCAAGCTGCCGACGCTGCGCGCGGCGGCCGTGGGTCCGGCGCGGTCCGCTCCCTGGACGGCGGCTACCCCATTGGCCAGGAAGGACCCGCGCTTCCGGCCGTCCGGCGTAGCGGCTGTGCGCGGCGCATATGCGACACCGTAGTTCCACGAAAGGTAGCCCGCGCGATACCGCTTGCCCGTTACGGGCGTGACACAATTCCGGGCTTCCTCCGCCCACCAGCGTGTGATATCGCGCGCCGTGTTGTCGGCCTCGGGTTCGTCATTGCCATACTTGGGCGCCTTATTGACCAGCAACTGCCGCAAATATTCGGCGTCCTCGAAGTTTTTCCGAATGGCAGCGATCAGTTCCACCATGGCCACGCGCTTCTTCTCGAATACGAGGCGCCTTACGGCCGTCAGCGAGTCCGCGGCGGTGGCAAGCGCAACGCCTTCCACTGTAATGGAGTTGTAACGCGCCCCGCCCATCGTTACATCGACGCCTTTCTCGATGCACCCCCCGACGATGCTCGACAGGTACGGCGTGGGCTGGAACAGTGCGCGGACGGTGTCGGCCCGATCATTGAGCTCGATAAGCCGCCGCAGACAGAAAGACAACTGCTGCCGGAATGCCGCCTCGAACTGCTTCCAGTCCGTCATGTCGAGCGGGTCCTGGGTGCGAGGGCCGATCTGCATGCCCGTCTGGAGGTCGCGGCCCTTGAAGAGGGTAAGCTCGACCGGCTTGGCAAGGTTAAAGTTCACATCGACTGTGCCCGATCGGTCGTCGCCCTGGCGTGTGTTTTCAAGACACCCAACCGGGGCGTAATCCCAGAGGTCCTCTTTCGGCAGCCCCTGCCAGGCAAGACCTCGAATCGCGTTCTCATCGAAGTTCAAGAGGAATGGCGCGCCTTGTGATTTTGCCAGCATCTCACACACGCGGCTCAGCAACTTCTCGGGCGTGCGCGCATGGAGGCGGACGTTCGGTTTAGGCTCGAGCAGGTTCATCTCCTCGATGACATCGAGGCAGAGATATGTAAGATCGTTAGATCGGTCCTCGGCGTCGGGGCCACACCCGCCCAGCGTAAGCAGTTGGCCAAAGGACGAATTGATCCCTTGGTTTCGACCGACGCGGCCCTGAAAATCGTAAGCGTAATTCGGCTTGATCCAGAAGCATTCAAGCAGTTCGCGAGCTTCGTCGCGTGTCAGACGCCCCGTTGCCACATCGCGCCAATAAAAGGGGTAAAGGTACTGGTCGAACCGCCCGAAGGAAACGCCCGGACCGGGATACGATTCACAGACCATGACCAGCATGTGCGTGAACCACAGCGACTGGAGCGCTTCGTGGAACGATTCCGCGGGTTCCCAAGGGACGCGCCGGCAGATTCGCGCGATCTCCGCCAGTTCTCGGGCGCGAGCGGATTCCGCGGACGCGGCTAGACGCTCCGCCTCATCAGCATAGCGCATGGAAAATGCGCGCGCGGCCCTGCACGCGATCGACATCGCCTCCAGTTCCGCACGCGATTCCGGATCATTGTAGGTTCGAAATGACTTCGGACCTAGATGCTGTGTCTCGATAGCGGCGTCGATCTCTTCCGCTATACCTTTGAATCCGAGGCGGAGCACCTTTGGGTAGTCGGGGATCAGGTGTCCCGGCACGGCGCCGCAGTTTCCAATGCCGAGATTCGAGACTTCTTTGATCTCGGCAAGAAAAGCGTCCGCCAGTTTTCTTCTGCGTCGCCCTTCTCGTTTGTTCAGACACATTGAAAGGGCAACGTTGAAGTGCGCCCCCACGATAAGTTCGCCGTCGAGAATAGCAACAGGGAGGTGCAAGCCAAGGATCTCAGAGAAGAAGAGTGCCACGCGAGCCGCCAAGGGCTTCCGCCAAAAGCCATCGGGGAGGGGAACAACCCGTGCAGCCGCCAGCAGGGAATCCTCATATGCCTTCAGAAAGGGCATCACCTCAGGCACGTTGGTCCAGCTCGTGCACGCATACACCGTATCCCAACGGGCGCCCGTTGTGAAGGGCAAGACCTCGTTCCGAAACGAGCGCGTCTCGAAAGCGAAGTATTCGGCGCGAAGGCGGCTGACGCGCTCGGAGAGACGACTCGAGGGACTCCACAAACGGGTTCTCATTCCTTGCTGCGCCATTACCCTCGCCTCTGACTCGCAGAAGTGATCATGATACAAGCCCATTTATTCCAGACCCTTACACAATCCATGATACAAGGAAACATCAGGGAAGTCAAGGCCGATCTGACGTATTGACAAAACCTGACGATTAGTCATATACTAACGATATGTTGAAACTGACCCGGAAGCAGAGAGAGCTGGTTCAGCGTGAGGAGCTTATCCTGGATGTAACGCGCGACCTCTTGTTGGATCGCGGGTATCATGGCCTGACAATGGATCGGATTGCCGAGGCCATGGAATACTCGAAAGGCACGATTTACCAACATTTCCCGTGCAAGGAAGAAGTTCTGACGGAATTAAGCACGCGGATACTTCAAGAGCGTCTCGAAATGTTTGAACGGGCGGCGCAGTTCGACGGACGGACCCGTGAGCGAATGGTTGCCATCGGCGAGGCGGGAGAGATTTTCGTTCGGTTGCATCCAGATGACTTCCGCACCCTTCAGATAATCAAGGCTGAAGTGATCACGCGCAAGGTATCCGAGGAGCGACTGCTGAAGATGAAGGACGCCGAATATCGCGTATTGCTCCTTATGAACGGTATAATTCATGAGGCGATTGCCCTGGGAGATCTTACACTGTTGCCCGGCAAATCCGTCGAGGAAATATCGTTCGGCCTGTGGGCGATGACTGACGGCGGATACGGCAATATCGTGC
>Ga0315274_10011027_pt1 | contig 12972 bp, 13 predicted proteins | sample YL17G02_20_MG_FD_203700 | JGI IMG/M metagenome (GOLD analysis project Ga0315274, IMG submission 203700) | Sediment microbial communities from Yellowstone Lake, YNP, Wyoming, USA - YL17G02_20 | ecosystem: Environmental > Aquatic > Freshwater > Lake > Sediment | place: USA: Wyoming | collected... | reverse complement strand
CGGCCGGTAGAACGTCGAGTTGACCTCGACGGTATCGAACCACTCGGACAGCAGGGCCAGGGGATGAAGGCTCTTCGGCATGTGCGGCGGGTACACGATGCCCTTCCAGTCCTCATAGGACCACCCGGCCGGCCCGACACGGACGCGACCTTTCGTCTGGCTGTTCATGGGCGATCATTATCTTACGCGAGGCGCCTCGGAACAAATAGGGTCTCGGGGATCATGGTTGATTCCTATGGACGGCGGATGGACAATGCGGAGGAAGGATGACAAGGCTGGAAGGTGCTACCGGGCATGCCTGATGCGGCGATCTCTGAAATCATTCAATCCGCGCGCGTCGAGTATTGCCGGGTCTTGCTTACAGAAACCGCTGGGCTCTTCTGGATTCTCGCTGAGATATGCATTCTCTTCGCGGTACGTGTGGGGCGGCGGCTCTTGGATGCGGAAGGGCTTTCCCTCGAATCCATACAGGTCAGATTTGAGAAGACCAGAGCGATGATCTGGGGCGGTCTCTTTCTTCTTTTTTCCGCGGTGCTGCTCGGACGTCATCTCTTCGACTCGCCGCTCCACCGCCAATTAGTGCAGGTCGCGGCCGGAGGAGACGGCGTTGACCTGGGACGAGCCCTGAACGCACACGTGTCTCTTATGCGCGCCCACTACGCTGTTTGGGCGTCTTTTGTGACGTTGTGGGTGATTCTGGAGGCCGGTATTGTCTACAACGGCTGGCGTGGGTACCGCCGCCTGGCTGAGCTTCTCGCTGCACGCCAACCGCCTCCTTCACAGATGGGCGTTCTCCCGTTCATGCTTGTGGGCGCGGCGGCGATTGGCTCGTTTATTGCCTTCGGGGCGGCGCATGCCTCTGAAATGGGCGCGGATACCCTTCGCCGTATGCTGGGTGAAGCGCACGCGGCGAACACGGTCTACCGAAATGCCCTGTATCTGTATTTGAGGCTCGCAGGCGTGGTTTGGATTGCCGTCGAGTGGCTGGCCGCGTTTGTGCTGTGGCGAAGCTTCAATCTAATCGCAGGCGTCATGCGCGATCAGGAGACGCGGGAATGATTCAGGCGGTGATCATGTGGATGGGTTCGAGGTTCTCGCCGGAGCAGTACATTTTCTGGACGCGGATACAGTGCACGGCGTGGACGCTGGCCGATATCCTGATCGTGTATTACCTGCTGCGCATTGGGGATCTCGCGCGGTCGTTCTTAAAGGTTGAGCGGCACAAGGTGTGTTATGTGATCTGGCTTGCCACGCTTCCCTTGTCCGCCACAATTCCCTTTCTGACGCGCGGGTATTACATCTTCGCCGTGGAACTGCTGGTGACCCTACCGCACTTCTTGATCATTCTGTACGCGTTGGCGGCGGATGGGCGATACTTCTTTCTGACCCTCTCGTTCCTTGTACGGTCTACCAATTCAGCCAAGTGACGCCATCTTTGCCGGCGCGGAGTTTTCTGGCGCGGATACTCGAGTTGTCGCCCTCCTCGTAATAAACGATCAGGATGCTGCCGTCCTTGAGCGTCACCATGCTGGGATAGGCGCCACCGCACGCATCCACTTCGACGTTTGGACTCCAGCTCTGGCATTCGTCGAGGCTGTAATGGAGGCTGGTGTTGGGCTTGCGGTGCGCGCAGAGGATGATGTCGCCGGGGGCGCGGTGCAGGTATGGGCAATGACCGGGAAAGCCCATGGGTTTCGAGACGCTCCACGTGAGTCCGCCGTCGTCGGAGATTGAGTAGCGCATGCTTTCCTGTGCGGTGCGCTGCGCGGCATAGAGTCGACCGTCCTTGAGCTGTATGACATCGGTTTCGGCATCGAGCCGGAGGCCGCCGTTGTCGATGTCAATGGGCGCGGACCACGTGCGTCCCATGTCTTTGGAAAGGGTCACAGCGCCATTAGCGGTGTCTTTTGTCTCGCGGTAGAGGCCAAGGATGAGGGTTTTGCTGGGCAGTTCGCGGACGGGTGAGCTGCAGTAATACTCCGGGTTGATGGGACGCGGCGCCGACCACGTCTTTCCCGCATCATTGGATTCAACGACCCAGCTTCCGAGTCCGTCCCATTTGTCTCCATCCTTCTTGCGCAGGGAGAAGAAATTGCAGAGGAGCCGGCCATCGCTCAGTTGCGCTATGGATGGGTCGCGATCATCATCGGGGCCGTCGTAGATGATCTGCGCGGGCGTCCAGGTCTTGCCCTCGTCCGACGAGAAGCAGCCGGCAATTCCGCCGCCTTTCGGATGCGCCTCGTTGGGCAGCGAGACGTGCCCATACCCGGCATAGAACACGCAGAAAAGGCGACCGTCCGCGAGGCGGCACACGTCCGGGAATGCCTCATAAGCGCCAAGGCCGGCATCCGTGCAAACCATGACGTGGTCGGCGCCCTTCGCATTTTCGGACGGTTGTGGTGCTTGCGAAAACGCACATAAGGACATGCTGAGAACAACAACAAGGACTGCGCCCATCCACCCGTAACACATTTTGGATTCTCCTCTCCAAGCCTGGCCTAGCCGGCCCCTTTTGCTGGACAGCATAGGGGCTCGGTTCAAGAGTGTCAATCGGCGCCATCGGGACTCTAGCACGAAGATTCGGCGCATCATGCAAGTCCCTCTTCAAAGGGGGACTAGAGCCTCAGGTCCTTCATCGGACCCAAATAGCGATCTCTTTATACGACGCCTTTGACCTCGACGGTCGCGCCGACGCCCTCGAGCGCTTCCTTGATCTTCTTGGCTTCGTCTTCGTTCACGCCTTCCTTCACGGCCTTCGGGGTGCCGTCAACCAGGTCTTTGGCTTCCTTGAGGCCGAGTCCGGTCAGGGCGCGCACCTCTTTAATGACCTGGATCTTCTGTGGGCCGATTTCCTTCAGGATGACGTTGAAGGAGGTGGGCACTTCTTCGGCCGGAGCGGCTTCCGCGCCGCCCATCATCGGCATTGCGCCCATCATCATGGGAGCGGCCGCGGTCACGCCGAATTTCTCTTCAAGGGCTTTCACAAGCTCACTCAGCTCGAGCACGGTCAATCCGGCGATCTTTTCGATGATCTCGTTCAGTTTCTCTGGCATTGTTCGTTTCTCTCCTCTTATGCATTGGGCACCGCGGTTTCTAGGCGGCTGCGGCTTCTTCTTTTTGTTTACGAATCTGATCCAACACGTTGACCAGGTTACGCGGCATCGCGTTCAACACTCCTATGAAGTTCCGCAGAGGCGCGATGGCGGCGCCGGCGACTTGCGCCAGAAGCACCTCGCGCGACGGCAGGCTGGCCAGGGATTCGACCTGTTGTTTCGAGATTACCCGGCCCTCGAAAACGCCCCCGTTCATCACGAGCGCCTTCACCCCTTTGGCGAACGCCTTCATGACCTTCGGCGGCGCTACGGGATCGTTCGAGAACGCCCATGCCGTCGGCCCGGCAATAAAGGCATCCGCGGCGCCCAAACCGAGTTCGTCCAAAACACGCTTTACGAGGGTGTTCTTGTAAACCTTGAACTCGATGCCCTGCTCGCGCAGTTTGCGGCGGAGTTCGGTCACCTGCTCAACCGTGATTCCCTGATACTGCGTTGCGACAGTGAGCACATGGCTTTTCAGGCGGCCGCGGAACTCCTCGACCGCTTCAATCTTCTTCTGGGTCGGCAATTAGGTTCACCTCCCTTCAGTGTCGGGTTTACGTCTCCAAATGCCACAAAAAAACGTCCCGCACGGTCCAAAGACAGTGCGGGACGCAAAATCCTTTTACAGAAGTCTCGCTCCGCGTCTCGGCAGGCAACATTAAGGCTCTGAGCCGCCGGCTGTCTTCGACACGCTGCAATCTCTCGATTACGACACAAACCTTAGCAGAAACCCGAGACCCAAGTCAAACCCAGTTTTGACACGGCCACGTACGAAACTAGCGATTGGCCGGAGGCTTTGCTAGAATCTGAGGATTGACCGGCGGAGAATGGCCGTTTTTCTGGAGCGAACGCTATGGGCCTCTTCTCATCTCAGATATCGGTGAAGACGCTGGTGCCTGTGTGCCGGCAGTTATCGACGTCGTATGGCGCTGGGATCCCTATTCTGCGGTCGCTGGACATGGTGCGCGGCAATACGACGAACACACGGGTTCGGGAAGTGTTCGCGGACATGATCGAGCGCATTCGTAATGGCGCTACGTTGGCGGACGCGGCCCGGAAACAGTCGGAGCATTTGCCTTCTCTGCTTATCGAGCTTCTTGCGGCAGGGGAAACGGGCGGGCACCTGGACATCACCCTGCGGGAGCTGGCTGATTACTATGAAGACCGGCTGGCCATGCGGCGGTCGATCATCGGGAAGATGGCCTATCCGGTGTTTCAGCTTGTGGTGGCCTGGTTTCTCGGCACGTTTGCGCTTGGACTTGTTCGGAATCTGAGTTTCGTTGCGCGGAACTTCACTTTTTCGGGCTATTTGCACTCCTATCTGGCTTTCCAGGGGGCCGCACTCTTGTTTTCCGGCACGGCGGCGGTTGGATGCATCATCCTTGCGCGGATGGGATTGTTCCAATGGATCTGGGGCTTCATCGCGACGCATCTGTGGCCGCTTTCGGGCGTAACGCTGCGTTTCGCTCAAGCACGCTTTTTCAGAAGCTTCGCGTTGCTTATCTCCAGTGGCATTCCTATGCATCACGCCGTCCAGCGCGCCGCCGCCACCTGCGCGAACCCCTATGTGGAGCGGGATTTTCTTGCGGTGATTCCCGCGATCAAAGACGGACAGACGCTAGTGCAGGCGTTTGCTCCGGCGAAGTACTTGTCGCGGGCGGCGCGTGAGATGTTATCCGTGGGAGAAGAGTCGGGAAAGCTCGATGAAACGCTGCTGAAGGCCGCCCAGTACCAGATGGAAGAAGCAACGCACGCGGTAAACGTGGCGACTCGCGTCGGCGAGATTGTCATCGGCTTGGCTGTGGCCGCGCTAATCGGGTATATTGTGATTTCCTTCTGGTCGAATTATTACGGAAAAATGATGGATGAGCTCAAAATTTGAACCTCTCGAAGAGCCGAAGGATCGGACGAAGCTGATCTGGCTCGGCGTCTTCTTGCTGTTAGGCATCGTAGTCGCGGCGTTGTGGGTGATGAGCGCGCAACGGGGCGATGTGACGCGGGTTCGCGCCAAACATATCCTGATCAAGTGCAAGAAAGACGACCCCGTGGACCGCGCGCGCGCCCTCAAACTAATCACGGAACTCCGGGACCGCATCCAGAAGGGCGAGAGCTTCTCGAGACTTGCGAAGGACTACTCGGATGACGAGATGAGCTCGGCGCGCGGCGGAGACTTGGGCTACTATCCGAAAAGTACGTTCGATCCGGCGTTCGAGGCATACGTCTGGTCAGCGCCCGTTGGGGAGTTGAGCGATGTCGTTCAAAGCAGCTACGGCTTCCACCTGATCATTGTCGTTGATCGGCATGTATCAAAGGCGGACCAATACGAGATGGAACTCGAGAAAAAGGCCAAGGAGAACGTTGGTTCCAGCCCGGGGGAGGGCTCGGCGTCACCGAAGCAACCTTGAGCGCGCGGAGTGCACGCCACCGCATTTTGGATTTTAGATTTTGGATTTTGGATTCATCGCCGCGCGCAGGTGGTCATGGCAGTAATGCGAACGAGGCGCCTGCCTTTTGCATGAAGTGGTTGCGCCGCTCCAGATCGACGCTGACAATCCAGAATCTAGAATCCAAAATGGATATGGCACATGGACGTATTTGGAACACTTGCACGGCCCATCGTGGATGCATTTGACGGCATCGAGGCCAGGGATCTGCCGTTCGTCGCGCCGCCGAACCTCGATCTGGGCGACGTGGCCTTGCGGACCTTCGAGGCCGCGCGCAAGCTGAAAACAGGGCCGACGCAACTGGCAACGCGCATTGCGCAAGAGGTGGCGTTCGGTCCGGAGGTGGCGGCTGTCTCGACCGCGGGCCCATACGTGAATTTCCGACTCAACCGAAGCCTTTTCGCGCGCCGGATCGTCGCGGGCATACTTGAGGAGGGGAAGCACTTCGGATCGAATGGTTCCGGCGTGGGCAAGCGCGTGCTCATCGAACACACGAGCATCAATCCGAACGCGAGCCCGCATCTGGGGCGCGCGCGCAACGCCATGATCGGCGACAGCGTCACGCGGCTGTTGCGCTTCGAGGGGTACGACGTCGAGGTCCACTACTACGTGAACGACGTGGGCCGGCAAATCGGCCTGCTGGTGCTCATTTGCGAGGACGTTGAGCATCTGACGTTCGACCAGGTGTTGAATCTGTACGTCGAGGCGAATGCGCGGGCCGAAGCTGAACCGGAATTCGCGGCAAAGGGCTATGAACTCCTCGTGAAAATGGAGGAAGGCGACGCTGAGACGCAACAGCGGTTTCACGCCGTCACGGACCTGTGCCTGAAGGGGCAAGTCGAGGTGCTGTCGCGGCTTGGGATCGCATATGACGTGTTCGATCGCGAATCGGCGTACATCAAAGACGAGCGGCTGGAGCCGGTACTCGCTGCGCTTCGCGAGAAAGGGGCGCTCTTCACGGATGAAGAGGGGCGTGCCGTAGTAAACCTCGCGAAGCTGGGATACAAGCCGGACGAGGGCCGTTACTTCGTGTTGCTGAGGGCCAACGGCAGCTCGATGTACGGCTATCGCGACCTGGCGTATACCATCGATAAGTTCGAGCGCGGGGCGGACCTCAACATCATCGTGCTGGGCGAAGACCACAAGCTCTATGCGCAGCAGTTGGCGCTCATTCTCGGCGCGGGAGGCAAACCGTTCCCGGAAGCGGTCTACTATTCCTACATCCTTTTGTCTGAAGGGAAGATGTCGACGCGACAGGGCAAGGGCGTGCTGCTTTCGGAGTTTCTGGATGAGGCGGCGGCGCGTTCCTCGGCCAAGGTGGATGAGCAACTCGCCGGGCTCTCGCCGGAGGAGCGCGAGGGCATCGCGCGGAAGGTGGCGGTGGCGGCGATCCGGTTCGCCATACTCCGGGTCGGGCCCAACAAGAACGTCACCTTTGACTGGGAATCGAGTCTCTCCTTTACGGGCGACACGGGACCTTACGTCCAGTATTCATGCGCGCGGATCAACTCGATCCTGCGCAAATTCGGCGAGATGCCATCAATCGTGCAGGAGGAATTCCCCGTCGAGACGGATGCGGAATGGGCGCTTGTCACGAAACTGGCGGGATTCCCGGATGTGGTGGCCGCGGCTGCCGTCCAACGCAACTGCGCGCCCATCGCCCAATACGCGCTCGACGTGGCGCGCCTTTTCACTGGCTTCTACCACGAATGCCCCGTCATAGCGGCTGAAACCGAACCAAAACGCAACGCGCGCGCCCAAGTCTGTGCCGCCACCCTAACCACCCTCGAAAACGCCCTACAGATCCTCGGCATCGAAGCCCTGGAACGGATGTGATTCTTCTGGGGGGCCGTGCAGACTCGATAGTGCAGAATGCCGGATATGCTGCGACAAAACCTCGCCTATCGTTGCAGCTCGTTTGCAAAAGTGCATGAGCCGTGCCACAATGATGGTGAGACATGCGAAGAGGTGCGTTCGAATGAGAGTTCTTAATGGCGTCATTGATGAAAACGGAGCCGTGAAACTCCTTGAACCAGCCGATCTTCCGAAGGGTCAGCGGGTTGTGGTTACAGTGCTCGAAGGTCCTCCGAAGTCACACAGTCTGTCTCGCCTCGAGGGGTACTTTGACTGGACAGGGCCGCCTGCCACGATCGAAGACATGAATAGAGCAATCGAGGAAGGGGCAGCGGGGTTGTGATTGGGCTGGACACCAACGTGTTGGTTCGCTTGCTGATGAAGGACGATCCGATTCAGTGGCCGATTGCAGCCCGATTCCTTCACGAGAAGTGCTCTGTGCGAGATCCTGGTTACGTCAACCACATAGTCTTATGTGAACTGGCATGGGTCTTGCGCCGCTACTACAAGGTCAATCGACAAGATATCCTTCGCCTTGTACGCGATATCCTTCAGACCGACGACCTAGCAGTCCAGTCATCAGGCACCGTTTGGCAGGCCTTGCAGGATTGTGAAGCGGGCCTTGGTGATTTTCCGGATTGCCTGCTGGCTCATGTCAATAACGAGAACGGGTGTTCGAAAACGGTGACGTTTGACGTCTCAGCGTCACGTGGCAGTGGAATGGATCTCCTCGTCTGAACACGGCTCGCCGTTGACCCCTCCGACAGCACATCTCACAGGATCGCTTCCTCGTGCCAGACTTTCCACATGAGTTCGTAGCGTTCGAGGGGGAGGCCGGTGAAGGCGCAGTTGCTGGTCGAGAAGATGTAGCCGCCGCCGGGCATGCCGTGTTTGATGCAGTATCGGGCGGACTCAATCACCTCGCCCTCGGTGCCCGACGTGAGCAGGCCGCAATTGACGTTTCCGATTAGGCAGACCTGGCCGCCATACAGTAGTTTCACCTCGGCGATGTCGACACCGGCTTGCGGGTCGAGGGAATGAATGGCGTGGGGTTTGGCGGCGACAAGCTGGTCGAGGATGGGCATGATGTTTCCATCGGTGTGCTTGATGGCGTAGAAGCCAAGATCGCGGTAGCCTTGGCAGAGCTGCGCAAGATAAGGCGTTACGAGTTCAGCGAACAGGGCCGGGCTGAGGAACGGCTGCGTGTTGAAGCAGTAGTCGGAGCATAAGGCGAAGCCGTCAAGTCCGCCGTGCTTCATAAACCGTTCCGCGTTCTCGAGGGTGGCGTTGACGTTGTCCTGCGCCTGCTTCTTGGCCTCCTCGGTGCTTCCCAACAGCCACTCCGTGAACTGGATCATGTTCTCGCCATTCGGAATCCCGTAGGTGCAATCGCCGTGCAACATGAGGAAGTACTTGTCGCCCGACTTCTCGCGCACTAGGTCTATGAGCCGTAAGGTCTCATCGTGACCGCCGGGATTTGGGTGGAGGAAGATGGCGCTGTGTTCGTAACGTTCCGCCGTCATGATGTAGATGCCGGCCATCTCATTGCGGTGGAGTTGCCGTTCGCGTTCGGTCATTTGGTCCCACTGTCCGTAATGACGTTGTGAAGGATGGACTTTTCCGAACGCCTCCATCGTGAGGAAGAAGACCAGTTCGAAGTGCGGCGCCCGACCCGGCACGGGCCGCCGCTCCAACGCGGCGATGAATCGTTCACGCGGTGTCATGCGCGGCTCCTTGTTGCGTCGTTTGTATCGAGCGTCGGAAACTCTAGCACGAAGTGTTCGGACGTTACGAGACGCCCGCGGTGAGGCTGCAGAGACCATATTGTCATGCCGAGACCCGAGACCCGCTGAGTTGATTGGATGGGCATGCGTGCTTATCATCGTGGCCCATGAATGGAGCTGTCCTGCAACTCTCCGGCATCTGCAAGAGCTTCGGAGGCGTGCCTGCGCTGCGTGAGGCGCGCTTTGAGGTGTGCGCGGGGGAGATCCACGGGCTGGTGGGCGAGAACGGCGCGGGGAAAAGCACGCTCATCAATATTGCCGCGGGACTTTTCAAGCCCGACGCGGGGGAAATCATTTTCAACGGGCAGCGGTTGAGCCTCGCCAATCCGCGTCAGGCGGCGGCGATGGGGATTGCGGTGGTCCATCAGGAGGCGGACCTGTTCGCGCAGATCAGTATTGCGGAAAACATGTTGTTGGGACGGGGTCTTGTGCGCGGCTGGGGCGGACTTATCAACTGGCCGGCCACGTATCACGAGGCGGAACGGCTTGTGTCGGCCATGGGCGAATCGTTTGACGTTCGCGGTGAGGCGGGGGGGTTGTCGATCGCGCGGCGCATGATGGCGGAGATTGCGGCCGCCGTTTCGGAGAAGGCTCGCGTGCTCTTTCTTGATGAGCCGACCTCTTCACTCACGCTGAACGAGATCGAGAATCTCTTCTCGCAGATACGCCTGCTGCGAGACGCGGGTGTTGGAATTGTCTACGTGAGTCATCGTCTTGAAGAGGTCCTCGCCATCTGCGATCTCGTGACCATCATGAGAGATGGCGAGACGGTCGAATCGCGGCCACGATCCGGACTCACAATGGATCGCATCGTCGCGTCGATGGTTGGGCGCGAAGGAATTCCCGGCTCGGCAGGAGCCTCGCCCTCCCGGCGCGATGTATTCCCCCGGCGCGATGTGTTCCCGGGCGGTGTGCGGCTGAAGGTGGATGGCGCAACCTCGCGAGGCGGTGCGTTCCGCGCTGTTTCCTTTGAGATACGCTCGGGGGAGATCGTTGGGCTGTATGGTTTCGTCGGCGCGGGCCGCAGCGAACTGGCGCAGGCCCTTTTCGGGTTACAGCCCTTGACTGCGGGATCGGTGTGGGTGGATGGTAAGCTGGCCGTCGTTCGCTCGCCGCGACAGGCGGTTCGCGAGGGCCTTGCATATCTCCCGGAAGATCGCCTTGTCCAGGGAATCTTCCGCACACATCCACTCCGTGCAAATGCGAGCATCGCGTCTCTGCGCAACCTCTCCCGCTTCACACTCATTGGGAAGCGCGCCGAACGTGCCCTCGCATCCCAGGTGGTGCGGGACATGAATGTCCGTGCGTCGTCCATCGAGCAGCCGATTGGCACGTTGAGCGGCGGCAACCAGCAGAAGGTGGTGTTCGGACGCTGGCAGTTGACGGCGCCCAAGGTGCTGCTGCTGGACGAACCGACGCGAGGCGTGGACGTTGGGGCGAAGGCGGAGATACACGAACTGATCAACGATATGGCCGCCAACGGCGCGGCCATTCTGCTGATCAGCTCCGAACTCCCTGAAGTCATGGCGATGAGCGACCGGGTTGTCACACTTTCCGAGGGCCGGGTTACAGGCTGCTTTGATCCTCGCAAGGACGGCGAGGAGACCATTGCGGCCGCGGCCGTTCCGAAAAGCCCGGGAGCCGATGTTGCTGTCCGCCGGAAGGCTGGATTTCTCGTGCGACTGCTTCGGTTCCGCGAGGTGGGGCTGTTGGCGTTCATCGTCTTGCTGTCCGCCGTGATGACGGTCCTCAAACCCACTGAGTTCGCGAATCCGGCGAACATGTTTGACATCCTCGCGAACGCCGCACTCCCGGCGATCATGGCCCAAGGCGCGATGCTGATCATCTGCGCCGGGGGCATCGACATTTCGGTCGGATCCATGGTGGGCCTCGTTGCAGCGTCCGCGGCCTTGGCTGCAAAGGCGGGCGTGCCGGCGCTGGCGTGCCTGGCCTTTGCTGTAACCCTTGGGATTGCGCTGAGTCTGGTCAACGCGGGCACCGCCCTGACCGCGCGCATTCATCCTATCATCGTCACGCTCGCGGGGCTAAGCATCTACCGTGGGGCGATGCGGATTGTCACCGGCGGGAGCGAAGTGCTCCAGCTTCCTTCGGGATACCGCGCCCTGGCCAACGGCAACCTGTTCGGTCTGCCTAAGATCTGCTACTACGTCATCATTGTGACGCTTTTGACGCATCTTTTCCTGCGTTACACGCTGTCGGGCCGGCGCGTACTGGCTCTCGGGAACTCCGAAAGCGCCGCCCGGCTCATCGGACTCTCGAAAACGCGGCTGACCCTCCTCGTTTTTGCGGTTTCGGGGGCGTTGGTAGGACTCACGGCGGTGCTCCTTCCAGGTTATTACGGCAACGTGCAGGCAAACACCGGCGAGGGGATGGAATTGAAGGCCATTGCGGCCGCCGTCATCGGCGGCTGCAACATTCTCGGCGGTCGAGGCTCCGCGCTCGGGACGCTGCTCGGCGCCTTTCTCGTGGCGCTGCTCTACAACATGCTGATCCTGCTCGAGGCCAGCAGTTACTGGCAGAACATCTTCGTGGGGGGCCTGATCTTGCTCGCGGTAACGGTGGACGCGCTACTGCAACGAGCCCGGGGAGTCTCACGATGATCCTGTTCTCCCGTGAAGCAGTTCTGTGCAGCCTGTTCGCAGCGATGTTTGCCGCGTTCGCGGTGTTCGTAGACGGTTTCCTGGATTGGTTTAGCCTTCTCGAGCGCGCGCGGTACTGGGTGATCCCGGGCATGATCGCCGTGCCGATGACGTTCATCATCACGACCGCCGGCATCGATCTCTCCGTCGCCTCGATTGTCGCCATGTGCGGCATCGTGCTCGGTCTGCTCTACAGCGATGCGCACTGGCCGATCGCCTTGGCCGCGGTTGCCGCCGTGGTTGCCGGCGTCGCGGCGGGCGCGTTCAACGGCGGCGTGAGCAGCTATCTCCGGATACCGCCGCTCGTTGTCACGCTCGCGACCATGGCGTTGTTCCGCGGCGTGGCCATGGGCCTGAGCAAGGCGCGCACGGTCAGCAATTTCCCCGAATCATTCCTCTGGATCAGCCAAGGCGACGCCTTCAGGATTCCCTCGAGAGGAGACGAGGCCGTTTTCTTTCCCGTGCCGGTTGTTGCCCTCATTGTTGTGGTCCTTCTGGGCTGGGTGTTGATGCGCAAATCGTGGATAGGGCGCTTCACGGAATGCACTGGTGAAAACCCCACGGCGGCGGCGTTCGCGGGTATCGACGTCCGCCGCGTGACGTTCTGGCTCTACACGGGGTGTGGGGCGGTCTGCGGCATTGCGGCCCTGTTCAACACGGCGCTCTACGCCACCGCCAAGGCCGACGCGGCCATGGGCCTCGAACTCGATGCAATCGCGTGCGTGGTTATCGGTGGAACGCGGATCAGCGGAGGCGAAGGATCCGTCATTGGGTCCTTGCTCGGCCTGCTGATAATCGGTATTCTACGGTACGGGCTTGAGATGGCGGGCATCAAGTCTCAACACGTGGTCATATTTGTCGGCGCGCTCTTGGTGGTTACCGCTGTTCTCAACGAGCGGCTGGCCCGCTTCAATACAGGTCCGAAATGATCTCGAACCCGCGAGTTCGCTGAAAAGGAGAATCGGGATGAACAAGGTCGTCGTTGGCGCGGTATTGCTGGCGTTGTTTCTGTCGGTTGGACATGCCGCGGCGCAAGACGCCGGCAAGGCCAATCTTCGGATCGGCGTCATGCCGAAACTGATCGGGATCGATTTCTTCAACGCAACGGAGGTTGGCGCAAAGAAAGCCGGCGAAG
>Ga0315274_10011024_pt1 | contig 12976 bp, 14 predicted proteins | sample YL17G02_20_MG_FD_203700 | JGI IMG/M metagenome (GOLD analysis project Ga0315274, IMG submission 203700) | Sediment microbial communities from Yellowstone Lake, YNP, Wyoming, USA - YL17G02_20 | ecosystem: Environmental > Aquatic > Freshwater > Lake > Sediment | place: USA: Wyoming | collected... | reverse complement strand
ATTTCGCTCTCTTGGGGATGATGAATTGGCTGATGCAGTGGTTTTCGGGCAATGGGCCGATGAAAAGTAAAGATATTGCTCGCATATACTCTGACCTATTCTTTAAAGGATTACCTCGCCGAGATAGAAACTCGAAAAAGGGGGATCTTAACCGTTTGAATGGAAATATTAATTAAAATGGCAAAGTGGCAGTTAAAACTGGGGCAGCCAGTGGCATTGGTTTAGCCTGTGAAAAGTTATTTGCTGACCAAGGAGCAAAAGTGGCTTTCGTAGATTGTCAAGCAGACCGTTTGGCAGAAGCGACCCAAATAGTGAAAAAAAGGGGATATGGCTGAGGTTTACCAGCTAGATGTGACCAATGTATCAGCAATTTTTTCTGCAATCAGCCGAATAAAGCAGGAGTTGGGTGAAGTGGACATTCTTGTATGCAGTGCGGGAATTGTCATCCGCAAACCGGCTGAGAAGATTACCGAAGAAGACTGGAATGCCATATTTTCAGTTAATGCAAAGGGGTTATTTTTTTGTAACTAGGCAGTAGCTATCCAGTCTATGATAACGAGGAAGGCCGGAGCTGTTGTGAATATTAGTTCAATTTCTGGGCTCGTAGGCATGAAAACACAAACTGCTTATTGTGCTGCTAAAGGCGCAGTGAACCAGATAACCCGTGCTGAAGCTATCGACTGGGCGCCATATAATATTCGGGTCAATGTGGTAGCTCCCACATTTGTTCTCACTGATATGACTTAAAAAGCGTTGGAGAATCCAGAATTCAAGGCCTATGCCTTAGACAACTGTCTTCTTCACCGCGTGGCAACAGTTAATGAAATAGCCGCTGCCGTTGCTTTCCTGGCTAGTGATGGAGCAAAAATGGTCACCGGTATTATATTTCCAGTAGATGGCGGGTGGACTGCTCATTGATTTAATCACTCAATTTAGGTCAATGATAAAGCAAGGAGGAAAAATGGCACGAATTATTGATTGTAGCATGGTTGTGAGCAACAAGATGTGGCGTTCTGCTTGGAAAGTCGATATAAGTACAAAAAAGGGGGAACCCCATGAGGTTGAAGGAGACACAATGCATCTACAAATTAGTACCATCCATGTAAGTGCCCATTGCGGGTCACATATAGATTCTCCACTCCATATGATTGAAGGTGGACCGACCATCGATGAGATCCCAATAGATAGATGTTTTGGTGAAGCTGCAGTTGTGGATTTGACGGATAAAGGTAAGTTGGACCCGATTACGGCAGAGGATTTAGAGGACCGGGGAAAACATGTTAAGGAGGGTGACATCGTATTGCTTAAGACTGGTTGGACAGAAAAGAATGCAGGAGGTAATACCGAGAGGATGGAAGGATTACCGAAGGATACGGATTACTGGAATGGTCCTTATCCCACTAGATCGATGGCAGAATGGATGGTGAAGAAGAGGGTGAAAGCCGTTGGATACGATTGCCCAAACGAATGGACTCAACACATGAGCATAGAATACGACTACACACGCAAAGGCTCTCCGGCGAAAGAGTACGAACATGTCCATCGGATTCACTTAAGCCACGGGATACTGCAGATAGAGTACCTTTGCAACCTCACAGCAATCAAGAAGGACCGGGTCAAGTTCTTCGCAGTGCCATTGAAACTAAAGACCGAGGGATCTCCAGTCCGGGCATTTGCCATTGAAGAGTGAATTCTTTTTCATTAAAGAGTTCTAATAAGAGAAAGGAGGTTTAAAATGCGTATTGATCCGGGTAAATGTTCAGGGTGTGAACAATGTATCCCCTACTGTCCTGTCAATGTCATCAAAATGAAAAATGATATTGCAGAAATTGATTATGACGGATGCGTAGAATGCTCTAACTGCCTTCGTAATGCTGATTGTCCCACAGACGCCATCTACCAGGATGAACTGGGTTGGCCTCGAAGCATTCGTAGGGTTCTTAGTGACGTCCTTGCTACAGGCACAACAACAGGTCTCCCGGGTCGGGGGACGGAAGAGATGAAGACAAACGATGTTAGCGGGAGATTCAAGAGGGGTTATGCAGGAATAGCGATGGAATTTGGCCGGCCGATCCTGGGAGCCCGAATCTACGATGTAGAGAAAGTGGCCCAAGCTGTTGCGGCTCTGGGGGTGGAGTTTGAAAAACTAAACCCGACAATGAGTCTGATGGAAGATCCTAAGACGGGCAAGTTTAAAAGGGATGTTCTAAATGAACGGGTCATGTCACTTATTCTTGAACTTACGGTTGAACTTGGGAAATTACCAGACTTGTTCAAGGTCCTGAAGAAAGTTTCTAAAGAGATCGAGACCGTATTCAGTTTGGATCTCATAACGAAAGTAAATCCCGACGGATCATTTCCTACAGACCCGTATGTGAAAGAGGCTGGTCTGTGGTTGGCCCCGAATGGCAAGACTTGCGTTGGGTTAGGCCGACCCTTAGCAAAGGAGGTATGAGCATGACACACACTTTACATCGAACAGGTCCGGTTGAAAGTCTTAAAGATGACTATGTGGTGATGCTGATGTCTTCAAAATTTGTTAATCGTGAGGGTTCAGGCCCAAAGTTTCGGCGATTTCTACAGATGGCATTGGATTATGGAACCGTCAAAATTGGAGATGCCGGGATGGGGAATGAGTACCATCAAGGCGGCGTGGATAAGGTCTTGGAGAATGTTAATGAACGTTCTGTGGTGGTTCATGCTGTTTTTAAAGATCCAGAGACCGTGGCCAAATTTCTTAAGGCGGTGAAGGAGGAGAATTTCGGCCTCTCCGTCATCGTATCGGGGCTTTTTGATGAGGCAAAAGAAATCTGCAAGAAGACCGGTCTTGAGATGCATACCGTTAACCAATCATTGGGGCGTTGGGGGCGAACGGATAAGTTGCCATCCGAAGGAATCTTGGAAATCAACACGATGTGCGGACACGGAATGGTAACCTTGAACCTCATTGAAGATGTGATTGAAGATGTAAAGAAAGGACGATGCACACCTGAAGAGGGAGCAGAGCGCTTGTTCCGTCCTTGTCAATGTGGGGTATTCAATCCGTACCGAGCGGCCCGGTTGCTGAGATCGATGGCTAATCAATAAGGATATAAAGAAAATCTAATTTCGATTAGGGGCCGAGCCGGGTAAAGACTATAGAGAAAGATAGAGCAAATGTGTAGCATTAAAAGTGTTTCCTTCTGTTAGATTTAAGGAAAATCTAAGGTGAATATGTTGATTGGCTGAAATTGGTGAACGTGAGAATTTTGCTAAATCAAAATAATCTAAAAAGGAGGCGCTATATGAAGGCAAAAAGTAAAAGGTTTGGATGGGGTGTTGTTTTGGTGGCCTTTTTGATTTTGGGACCCATGGCAATGGGGGCAAATACGGAACAACTGAAGTTTGCGCATACCATGAGCCCCACGGATACCATGCACCAGGCAGTACTTAAATTCGCTGAGTTGGTGAAGAATAAAACTGGAGGTGCTTTAGAGATTGCGGTTTATCCGGCAGGCCAATTGGGTAATGACCCGCAGATTTTGCAAGCTGTACGCTTGGAAAGCATCGATATTGTAATGACAGGTATCCCATGGCACGCATCGTTTGCGCCTTTTATCAATGTACTGGACCTCCCTTACCTTTTTAGGGATTACAATCATGCGTATCATGTGCTAGATGGGGAGATCGGTAGGGAGTTACTGAAGCAATTAGAACCACTTGGCATAAAAGGGCTTGGGACCATGGAGCTTGGATTCCGCAATTTGACGAATTCTAAGAGATCGGTTAAGGAACCAAAAGATGTGGAAGGCCTGAAGCTACGTACAACCGGAAATCCATATCATATAGCCGCTTGGAAGCTTTTGGGAACGATCCCCACGCCCATGCCATGGCCCGAAGTATACATGGCTCTGAAAACCGGGACAGTGGATGGACAGGAGAATCCACTCACGGTCATTCATGCTGCAAAACTTTTTGAGGTTCAAAAGTATCTATCATTAACTATGCACGCCTACTCTGTCTCTGGTGTTGACATGAATCTTAAAAAATTTCAAAGTTTAACCCACTCACAACAGAATATATTAATTGAATCGTTGTACGAAGCGGTTGTCTATCATCGGAGTTTGAACCGGAGCCTGGAAGAGTCAATGCTCAAGGAGATGGAACAGAAGGGAATGACCATCATTGCAAACCCAGACAAGGAGGCATTTGCCAAAATAGTCAGAAAAGCCGTTCAGGAAGAATATGCTAAACAGTTTGGATGGGAGACTATTGAAAAGATTAACAAAGCGAAATAGAACTTTGTGAAGACAGGAGATTATTAGATGAAGGGGGTTAAAAAACGGGCATTGATATAAATAGTTGTTCAGGTTATGGCCAATGGGGTTCTTTATTCCTCTGTCAATGGTATCGTTTTTGAAAATGATGTCCCAGATATGTTAATTCAAGGTCTGTAGGCGAGGCTTCATGAAAAAGAAAGTTGGTATTGAGAAAAGAATTGAGCAGACGGTGGAGTTTATTGGTTTCGTATTCCTGTCCATTGTCACATCGATTACTATTCTTCAGGTTCTGTTGCGATATATTTTCAAAACTTCCTTCATCTGGAGTGAGGAGTTTACCCGTTTCTTATTCATATGGGTCGTTTGGCTGGGAGCGGTATTAGGGATCCCTAAGGGAAAACACATGGTGATCGAGTATTTACGAGATAGATTTCCCAAGACTATTGCCCTAGTGATCAAGCTCATCATGGAAATATTGGCCATCTTCTTTTTGTTTGTGGTGGTTTTCAAAGGATGGTCTTTGGCCAAGGCAATGTCTCGGGAATATTATATTACTTTCCCCGTTTCTGTTAGATACACTTACCTGGTTACAGTCATAGCTGGCGGGCTGATGATATTTTATATGGTTATGGAAGTCAGGAATACTTTACAAAATCTATTAGCAAGTGGCAAAAGCAATGACCATTGAAGTTTTTGTTCTACTAGGCGTGATGTTAGTATTAATCGTCTCAGGGCTTCCTTTGTTTTTTGCCATCGGTTGCTCTTCTTTAGCAACTCTTCTAATTTTTCATCGCACCCTTCCTCTGGAACTAATCCCCCAATACATCGTCGGGGGGATTGACTCTTTTACTCTGTTGGCCATTCCTTTCTTCTTTATGGCAGGTGAGATCATGAATAGTGGGGGGCTGACCTCACGGATTGTCGTTTTTTCCGAGGGCTTAGTAGGGGGTATCCGCGGGGGGTTAGGACACGTTAACGTCATCACTAATATGATTTATGCAGGCATATCTGGCTCAGCCGTTGCCGATTGTGCAGCCATCGGCTCCTTCATGATCCCCTCAATGGTAAGAGCAGGGTATTCACCGGGTTTTTCAGCAGCCGTCAATGCTGCTGCCGCTACTATTGGCCCAATTATTCCTCCAAGTATTCCTATGATTATCTTTGGGATGATCGCCAATGTTTCTGTAGGGCAGCTTTTCCTTTCGGGAGTTTTTCCAGGCATTATCATGGGTAGTTATCTAATGATCACCATTTATGTGGTCTCAATCCGTCGTGGCTATCCCAAAGGAGCCTCGATGCCCATAGCCGAGCTCTTGAAATTAGGGATAAAAGTCTCTTTAGCATTTTTTTCCCCAATTATCATCGTTGGTGGGATCCTTCTAGGAATCTTTACGGCAACTGAGGCTGGGGCTGTAGCTGTCCTTTACAGCTTAATTATTGGATTTTTTGTTTACCGAGAGCTAACTCTGAGTAAATTGGTAAGAATTATTAAAAATACCGTAGTGAGCACGGGTGTTGTGGTTATCTTAGTGGGGGTAAGCTATGTGTTTGCATGGATCATTGCCCAGTCAAATATCGGGAATAAGATCGGCGAAATTATGTTATCCATCTCCAAAAATCAGGGTGTGATTCTCCTTGAACTCAACATTTTCTTTCTCATTGTTGGTATGCTCATGGACCCTCTGGCCGCATTGATCATTTTTGTTCCAATTCTCCTCCCAATTGTTACTTCTGTGGGGGTCCATCCGGTACATTTTGGTTTGATGGTTGTCCTCAATCTCATGATTGGACTGCTCACTCCTCCCGTGGGATATCTCTTATATGTTACATCGGCCATCGCTGAGGAAAAGGTAGAGATCGTCATCAAAGAGGTTCTATTATTTATCTTCGCGCTCATTGCAGTGCTCGCAATTTGCACCTATTGGCCAAGCATGGTTCTTTTCTTACCGAATCTCATCAGCCGATAAAGTGTATGTAAAGAAGAAGGCAGGAAGCCATATATTAACGGGTGATATTTTCCTCCTGAAGAGGGGGGATCCTAAAAGTGCTTGGAGTACAAGAGAATACTGAACTGAAGCACCTTATAAGAGGAGAAGGCCGCCTCAACAATCAAAGCCGTAGGTTTCAATTTTCCTCAAGACCACTCAATTCGCAAAATGCCTTCCCCACACTCCCCTGCAGGGGAGAAGGCCATTTGAATTATAAGAAAAAGGTATCTATCTCATTGAATGCGAAGAGATTCATCTTTTTAGCCTTGACCCGATATCAGCACCTTTGTATAGGGGGAATATAGATTTTAATTCAGTCTTTGAACAGCTTGAGAGAAAGGGATTCACCGGAACCGCAACACTTGAGCTTTCTTTTGATGAGGATAAGGTCGAAAGTCTAAAAAGACTTTTGACTCTCCTAAAATCTGACTAAGATAAAAACATTATGAGAGATATTTTAGCGATTGATGTAGGGACAACAGTTTTTAAGATGGGTGTATTCAGTCCTAATTTGGAAAAAAAATGTGAGACTTCTCGGGACTACAAATTCAACGTCTATGATTCTGTTAAGGTAGATATTGAACCTGAGAAATGGTGGCAAGCTCTCGAAGATTGCTGCGCTGAGTGTAAGGAGTTTCTATCATCAGTTGGTGTTATATCCTTTTCTGTGACGACTGGAGTAGTGCCTATGGCTGAGGATGGAACACCACTTGGGCCAGAAATACTCTTTCTTGATGGCCGTTCCCATAAACAGGCCAGAGAAATTCGAAAGTTAGTAGGGGAGGAGATGTTTCTTCGCGAGGCATGCAATTTACCTGTTTCAGGAGGTTCTTCGCTTTGTTCCATTCTTTGGATACGAGAGAATCAGCCGGAAATCTGGAACGCCACAACAAAGTTTGGTCATTGCAATACTTATATGGTCAAACGATTTACAGGTCAATGGGCGATTGATGCTTCGACCACATCTATTACAGGTCTTTATAACACAGCCCGTCATGACCTGACTTGGAATAAAGATGTACTGACTCTATCTGGAATACCTGAAACAAAACTTCCGCCATTGATGCAGTCCTACCATAAGGCAGGTAACATTATCCCTGAGGTGGCAAAAGGACTGGGATTGCCAAAGGATTGTGATGTCTTATGTGGTGGAAATGATGCAATGATTGCTGCGTTGTCAGGAGGGCTAACAGAGCCAGGGGATATCAATAATATCTGCGGAACTGCTGACGCTGTAAGTGTTTGTTCAGATAAGCCTGTTGGTTCGCCTAACTTTAATGTGCGATGTCATGTCATTCCCAATCGGTGGGTACTTTTTTTTGTCCTTAATACAGGAGGGAAGGCTTTAGAGTGGTTCCATTCTGTTTTCTGCCAGGACATGACTAAAGATCAATTCTATAATGAGTATATACCATCTGTTCTTGATGACTTTTTTAACAGTGAGAACTCTGACCACTTGGAAGTTGACCTTCCTGAGTATGTGCCTTTCTTGCAGGGATCCCGTTATAGTTTGGAGCCCTTGAGGGCCAGCTTTTCAGGTATGACTTTGGAGACTACACGGGAGAAGATGCTTCTTTCTCTGATTAAGGGCAATATGGTTTATCAAGGACAGTTTTTGAAAGAGGTGGCTGGTTATGTAAAATTAGGTCGGAGGGTGACAATATCAGGGGGAGGAGCGAAAATTAATGGGATCATACAAGCGAAGAAACGCTGGATGGGCGACTTTGAATATGAGTATCAAGACCGCTCTTCGCTTTTCGGGGCTGCTATGTTAGGTCATTTTTACCAGACGAAGAAATACCTGTAAATTAAATGAGACCATTGGACCATCTTTAAAAAATTTCTATTGTGGAGGAGGCCAGGTTGGACGGGGGGACATATATAGTTCTTTTAGTCCTTCCAGAGTGAACTCTTTTGACTTACAAAAGTTGATAATGGCACGTTCGCGGTCTTCAATTAACTGGGCGGCTTTAGAAATGTCTCTCGCTATCTCTAAGGGAATAGAAATGACGCCGTGTTTGTCACCCATGATCAGATCGCCAGGTTTTACAACTAAGTCTCCTACTTTGACTGGAATACCTACCTCAACCAGATGGTTATAGGCGTGGGAAACGGAGACACAACTGGAGAAAAAATGGAATCCTATCTTCCTCACTTCATCTAAATCTCGCACAGCGCCGTCGGTAACCGTGCCAACACACCCTAAAGTCTTATGGATGTTAGCTCTCACCTCACCCCAGAAGGAACCTACAACAGGACGGTCCATGTCATGGATCACTACCACTCTTGGTTCTGGTATCCTCAACATCTCCTTCCACAACTCTGGCATCGGAATTGAATGATCGCTGGATGATTTGGTACTGATGACGGCTGTGACAGCATAGCCAATCATGGGCTCTAGTTCGGGAAAGATGCATTTGATTTCAGGGAGCATAAATCCTTCATTGCGAGGACGAATATTGAAAAGTTCGATAGCATTGGATATAGCGCATGTTGACCAAGGTAGAAGTCCATTCAACTCATCAACATTGAGATTTTCAAGCATTTTTTTTACCTCCTTGCCATCTTATATAACTGTTGAACTATGCTAGCATTTCTCCAGAAATTAAAAAATAAATCTTCCTGATAAATTTGAAAAATATATGGTGAAATAAAATGAAGGAGGACTTTAATTACAAGAGAATTTTCCTAAATCGGGGGGAAAATGTCAATTTAAAAAATTTTTCTGTTAAAAAAATTTTTCTTGACATGTAGACTAATGGATATTAACGTTAACGCAATTAAGTCGAATGATTAATGAAATTAGATATTTCTTTGAAAAGGATTCGTAGAATTCAAATACCTTGAAATCATTTGTGAAATATTTTATATCACGTCTTGAGGAGAATTAAATGATTGAGATTCGATTCCATGGGAGAGGTGGCCAGGGGTCGGTGACCTCTGCGGAATTGTTGGCCTTAGCGGCTATCGGAGAGGGGAAGTATGCTCAGGCCTTTCCAAGTTTTGGTCCGGAACGAAGGGGTGCTCCTGTTGTGGCCTTCTGCCGGATTAGCGACCAGCCCATCAGGATCAGGGCCAATATCTATGAGCCTGATATTATAGTGGTCCTCGATCCGACCCTTCTGAAAATCGTCAACGTCGCCGCAGGGTTAAAACCCAGCGGCATTGTTGTCACCACAAGCAAAGATAGTCCTGAAATGGTGAGAGAGACTCTGGGGATCAAAAATCGCATCGCAGTCGTCGATGCCATAAAGATTGCGATGGAAGTTCTCGGGGTACCCATCACAAATACTGCGATGTTAGGGTCCCTCATTCGTGCAGCGGATCTGGTGAAGAGAGAATCCTTTATCCCTCCCTTGAAGGAGCGATTCGGTCGCATCGCTGAAAAGAACATCGCGGCCTTCGATCGGGCCTATCAGGATACCGTCCTCACTTAATCATTTCTATCGTAAGAGGTGAAAGGAATGACAAAACCTGATTCAGAATGGACATGGAAGGAACTGCCAGAAGGAACGGTCATGTTGGAACCGGGGAATGCCGATCAGTACCGGACCGGAGACTGGAAGACCCTCAAGCCGGTTCTTAACAAGGCACTCTGCATTCATTGCGGATTATGCTATATCTTCTGTCCGGATATGTCCTATTCATTGGACTCAGAGGGTTATTTTATAGTGGATCTTTTCTACTGCAAGGGTTGCGGCATCTGTGCAAAAGAGTGTCCCACCGGGGCGATCACGATGGTGGCGGAAACGGAGGAAAAATAATGGGAAAGAGAATTGGAATGGAAGTTTCCCTTGCCGCTGCGGAGGCTGTCAAACAGGCGAAGGTCGATGTCATCTCAGCCTACCCGATTACCCCGCAAACACACATTGTTGAACACCTCTCCGAAATAGTGGCGAATGGGGAAATGGATGCGGAATTCTTCTGCGTGGAATCGGAGCACTCCGCATTGAGCGTCTGTTTGGGCAGCGAGGCTACGGGGGCGAGGTCGTTCACATGTACAAGTTCTCAGGGATTGGCCCTCATGAGCGAAATTACTTATATTGCGTCTGCCCTCAGATTGCCCATTGTCATGATTATTGCAAATCGTGCACTTTCAGGCCCCATCAGTATATGGAATGACCACAGTGACGTGATGTCGATTCGGGACTGTGGGTGGATCCAATACTTCGCAGAGAACGGACAAGACGTCTACGATCATGTTTTTATCGCTTATCGCTTGGCCGAGAACCGTAGCGTTCTTCTTCCCGTGATCATCAATTTGGATGGCTTCACCCTTAGCCACGTGATCGAGCCTATTGAGTTCATCGAACAGGAAAAGATCGATCAATTCCTGCCGCCCTATCAGCCTGTCCATCGACTCCATCCGGATCGACCCGTTTCGATGGGCGGGATTGCATTACCCTCCATCTTTACGGAGACGAAGAAGGCTCATGAGGTTGCCATACGGTCCTCGATGTCTAAAATCTTAGACACCTGGAAGGCCTTCGGAGAGATGACGGGCCGGTATTATCATCCGATTGAGACCTATAAAACTGAAGATGCCGAGACCCTCATCGTCATTATGGGAAGCTATGCGGAAACCGCTTCCGTAGCCGTTGATTTAATGAGAGAAGAAGGAAGATCCGTTGGACTGGCGAAGATCAGGCTCTGGCGTCCCTTTCCTTTCGAAGATTTTAAGAAAGCCACTCTCCATGCGAAGCAGCTCGTTGTGATCGATCGGGCGATCTCCATGGGAGGGCCGGGGGGGCCTGTGGCATCCGAAGTGAAGGCAGCCCTCTACGGGGAGCCGATGCATCCGGCCGTTTATAACTATGCCGCTGGTCTTGGGGGCAGAGATGTCTCCCCGGCCGATTTCATCAAAATGGTGGACAAGGCGGAGATTGAAATTGAGGAAGGAAACCGAGAAGGTTTTGAGATTTACGGGGTGAGAGAATGACAGAAAATCTGAATGTCTATGCCGTTAGAACATTGACTCAAAAGGAGTATTTTTCCCCTGGCCATCGGGCCTGTCAGGGATGTGCGGAGGCATTAGCCCTCCGCCTAGTCTGTAAGGCCCTGGGGAGGAACATCGTCATCGCCTCCGCCACAGGATGCATGGAGGTTGTGTCCACTCCCATTCCATTTACGGCATGGAGGGTTCCCTGGTTCCACGTCGCCTTTGAGAATGCGGCCGCCGTGGCCTCGGGCATTGAGTCGGGGCTGAAGGTCCTCATGCGAAAGGGCAGAATTTCCTCTAAGAAGATTGTGACCTTAGCATTGGCGGGCGATGGCGGGACTGCAGACATTGGGCTTCAGGCCCTCTCAGGAGCCCTCGAGAGAGGTCACAACTTCACCTATATTTGCACCGACAACGAGGCCTATATGAATACGGGAATCCAGCGGTCCTCTTCAACCCCTTTTGGTGCTGCTACCACCACCTCACCCGCTGGAAAGGTGCAGATGGGACAGGTCACTTGGAAGAAAAATATGCCTGCCATTGCGGCGGCTCATAATATTCCTTATGTGGCCACGGCCTGCCCAAGTTATCCGATTGATCTTATCCAGAAGGTAAAGAAAGCCGCGAGTATTGAAGGTCCTGGGTACATCCAGATCCTCTCTGTCTGTCCCACCGGTTGGAGATCAGCCCCCGAACTCTCGATCAAACTGGGCCGGTTAGCTGTCGAGACAGGGATTTTCCCCCTCTACGAAGTTGAGAATGGGAAATATCACCTGAGTCTGGATTTTCCTCGGTTGAAGCCGATTAAGGAATATATCAAACTCCAGGGACGATTTCGCCACCTCACCGATACCATGATTGAGGAGATCGAGAAACGGGTTCACAAGGAGTACGAAGAATTGAAAGAGAAGGCAAAAAAAGGAGTGTGAGATGACCCACGAAGAGATCGATGCCATCATTGAACGATATGACGGTAAAGGATCAGCGATTCTTGCCATCCTTCAAGACATACAGACTAAGGAGAAGTATCTTCCCCAAGAGGCACTGGAACATCTGGGAATGCGGCTTCACATCCCTTTAAACAGGATCTACAGGATTGCGACTTTTTTTAGGGCTTTCAGCCTTATGCCCCGGGGGCGACACGAGATCGTGGTCTGTCTCGGGACGGCCTGCCATGTCCGTGGGGGGCAGAGAGTTGTAGATCAATTCACCATGGAATTGGGAATCCGTTCTGGGGAGACCACCCCTGATCGGAACTTTACCCTGGAAACCGTGAACTGCTTGGGGGTCTGCGCCGCTGGACCAGTGGTAGCCATTGATGGTCAGTATTTTGGAAAGATGAGTTCTATAAAGGTGGAGGAAACCATTAAGAAATTTCGCCAAGATAAATCGGATAAAAAGGAGGGGTTGAATGGGAAGGATTAGTACTTCTCAAGAATTGGAACGATTCCGGGATGAGATCCTCAGCAAAAGGGATCCCAATCAGCCCTGCATTACGGTTTGCACCGGAACCGGTTGCCATGCTTCGGGATGCCACCAGGTGGTCGAAGCATTTAAAAAAATCCTTCAAAATTATTCAGAAGGCAATGGAATAAACTTCCGGGTGACGGGTTGTCATGGATTCTGTGAGAGAGGGCCTTTGGTGGTCATTCATCCCAAAAAAATCCTTTATCAACGAGTTAAGCCAGAGGATGCTTCGAAGATTTTTGAAGAGACGCTCTTGAAGGGGAAGATTTTGGAATCCCTCCTTTATGAGCATCCTACGACGGGGATGAAGATTACTCACGAGG
>Ga0315274_10011023_pt1 | contig 12977 bp, 9 predicted proteins | sample YL17G02_20_MG_FD_203700 | JGI IMG/M metagenome (GOLD analysis project Ga0315274, IMG submission 203700) | Sediment microbial communities from Yellowstone Lake, YNP, Wyoming, USA - YL17G02_20 | ecosystem: Environmental > Aquatic > Freshwater > Lake > Sediment | place: USA: Wyoming | collected... | reverse complement strand
GAACCAGCCCAGCCCCTGATGCACCACCTTTTCCTCATCCATCATCATTGGATTGACAAACTTCAGAAGGGCGGCAATTGAAATATCGGTTTTCAGGGCTTTGATCAACGTGACCGCCACCGCCCGCCGTTTCCATTTGGATGGAGAACTGCGCCAGCCGGAAAACGCATCCAATGACACAATTTTATTCACCAGAAACGCAGACAACACTTCCCCTGAAAATCCATCTGTATGAGCCCAGTTGTACAGGCCGTGCTCCAGCCAGCCACCTAACCGCTCAAACGTTGCAGGGGTGAATTCGTTTTTAAAATAAGTGATGAAGTCAATCACAATGAATCCCTCTTCGTATTTTCCAGACTGCACCAACTGGTCACCCAAAAGCAGGAAACCCTCCAATCCGAGTTCCTCACGGTTATCTTTCAGCCAGGCATTTCTTTCATTTCTTATTTTTTTAAGGTCCACCCCATAGGCATCGTAACCCTCAACGAAGTAACGGGAATATTTCTTTACAATGGCGGGGTTGGCGTGCGCCTGTAAAATAGCTTTAATTTCCTTGACAAGAGATTCAAATTCCACGGTTCCCATCACTTCTGTATATAATTGCGTAAGGGTTATTTTACAGGAAAATTACATCATTTACCTGAATAATTGATAGTAGCGGGTCATAATGGGAATTAAACTAATGAAAAAGGCGGTTCTCTGATGAAAAATAGCTATCAAAAAATGCTTATTGTTTTCCTGCTGGCTGGATTGATTGCGTGTACACCGGTCAGTTCACAGTCAAATGCGGGTTATATCTCATTGCCTGCCGAAACAAATATCCCGCAGTACCTGGTATTGATCTCCATTGATGCCGGCCGGCCGGAATACCTGGAACTTGCTGCCATGCCCAACCTGCAATCGCTGATCCAATCCGGCATATATTATCCGGATGCCTGGGTGGGTTCGGTGGAGAATAACACCCCGCCCGGTCATACTGAGATGGCCACCGGCTCCTTTCCCAGAACCAACGGCATCCTGGGCTTTTCATGGACAAACGTGGAAAGCGGACAAAATGTCAATCCAACCAGCCTGGAGGCTATTAATCGTGGCGAGATGGCAGCCATTGTGGAGCAAAGCGGTGTGCCCACCATCTCGGAATTGATCAAGACTAAATACCCGGATGGCAAAGTGATCGTGGTCACTTCCCACAAGTATTATGCTGCCCAGGGATTGGGAGTGGGTCCATCCGATTATATACTGTATGCAGTGCAAAGTAAGAAAGCCAGTCAAGCTCAAGCAGGGCAGGGAGTGGAGTTGCCCTCCGCTGGAATGCTGGTACCTGCCTGCATAAAAGGCCATGAGCTGCCAGACGAAGTCCTGGCAGACCCGGCGTTGCGTATGCAATCCCTGAATAATGGTGATGACAGCCGGTTTGTTTTCAATGCAGCCAGGATTCTATTTGAAAAATACCAGCCCCGCGCTCTGCTGATCAATTTGCCGGAGACGGACAGCATTGGTCACAAGACCGGCGGGATTAATTCTCCGGAGGAAATCCGCCCGGTCATGACAGCCATAGATGCGGGATTGGGTGAATTGATTACCGCATACAAAAATGCCGGCATCTTTGAGCAGACTTTGTGGGTGATCACTGCTGACCATGGCATGACCCCGAATACTGAAAGTGTGGATGGCATGGCTGTTTCACAGGCATCTTCAATAGTATGCAAAAAGTGCAAAGTGAATGGTTCATTTCAATTCTTATCTCGCCCCGAGTTTTCTATGCAGGTGGCGGAGCAGATTGCGAGTGCCAATATTGCAGGCGTTACCGGTGTTTACGCGCGGGTGAAGAAGGCGGATGGTTATGTGTATCAGCCTGCGCAGAAAACTGTGGATTCTCTGGATCCCGATTTGAACAAGGCCTATCTGTATCTGCTGAGCACCTTTGCCGGACCAAACAGTCCGGATATCGCCGTGGCCAGCAAGCTTAATATCCTTGGTACAAATGAGACCCCGAATAAGGGTGGAAAACACTCCGCGATGAACTGGGCTGACCAGCATATCCCATTAATTTTCAGCGGTCAAGGAGTGGTTCAGGGTAAGACCTCGCCATCTCCGGCAAGACTTGTGGATATCCTGCCAACCATTGCCAGGTTGATGAATTTGAGCGCAGGCCAGATGGATGGGGTTGTCCTCGGTGATGCGTTGATCAGCCCTCAACCGATGGAACTTCAGGCACAGGCGCAGATCAATGCCAAGTTCACCTCTCTGCGGGATGTTTTAAAACGAACTGTCAATTAAATGAGTAAAGACCGCCAGATCTCTGTAATTGAAATCTGGCGGTCTATTTTATTTATCAGAATAAATATGGAAACAGGCGCCAGGATTGCCGGCAATATTTTTCCCAGGTGTTCCCAAAATGCTTATGCATTAGCTCTTCTTCACCCCTGATTCGGAAGAAGATCAGCCCCTTGGCAGTTGCTGTGAATACCAGACCGAGCCAGGAGTGAAAAAGCAGGGAATAACCGAAACCAACCAGGAGGATGCCCAGATAACGAGGGTGGCGGATGAGATGGTAAGGACCGGTAGTAATCAACTGATGGTCTTTCTGGATGGTCACCTCGGCGCTGTATTGCCGCCCAAGAGCCAGCCCGGACCAGAAAATGAGCAGGTAACCCACCGCGCAAAAAAGCACTCCTATCCAGGGCAAGAAAACAAGGCTGGGAAAGACTGCCAGCTCACGCCGGCTGGTATAGGGAATTAAAATAAAAGAGACCAGTAAAAACAGCACCAGCAATGAACCGACGATACTCTGGCGTTGGATGCGTTTACCAATTTCATATTTCCCATCCTGGATGCCTGCCAGTGAATGATAAGCCTGGATACCGACCAGCATTGCAAAACAAGCAACGATAACCGCATATACAGCGCGGGTTGGATCAGAAAAGAAACCCTGAATATTGTTGATTCCCCAGCCCAGTAAAGTAATCCCAAGGTAAATTAATAGAGTTGATGTAATGACCCCGATGGCACGCAGAATTTTCATATTCACCTCCTCACGGCCTGATTAATCCAGATGGCGGTAATCTTCCAGTCATCAATAATTATATTTGGATATTGGGGAGGTCAAAACTAATCTTCAGATGGCTGACCATCTTCACTTTCGGGAAGTTTGGATGGCAACCGCTGCTTATTGACTAGCATAATTCCAAAGACAATCAGTACACCGCCAATCAGGGTCTGCCAGCCCAGAGATTCTCCAAGGAAAATGGCACCCAGCAATAATCCTAAAAGCGGCGGGATATAGGTGACCGTGGACGCTCGAGTGGGACCTACTGAATGCAGCAGGGCGAAATACAAGGAAGAGGCCAGGCTGGATCCCAGCAGCCCCAGCCAGAGCAGGGCGATCCAGGTGAGCGGAAGAGCCGGTAAAATAACTGGTCTTTCCACGCTCAGAGTAAAACCCCACATGATCAGCGCTGCAAAGGCATACTGGAGAAACACCTGCAGTTCGGACTTCAACCCGTGCACTTTGCGTTTAATAACGATTCCGGATGCTGCATAACAGGCAGACGCCACCAAGACAGCTCCCAGCCCCAGCAGGTTTTCGATATGGCTGCCGGAGAGTTCGGGTAGAAAGAGCATTACAACCCCGCCAAATCCAGTCAGCAGCCCTAGCACCCTGGGCAGGGTAAGGCGGTCTTCATGCAGAAAGATGGCAGCCAGAATGATGGTGAAAAGAGGTGTGGTGCTGTTCAATACTGAGGCAATCCCGGAGGGAATGTATTGCTCTCCCCAAGAAATTAGTACAAATGGGAGAGCCACGTTGATCAAGCCAATGAAAGCGAAGATTCCCAGCCAGGGACGCAGGCTGTGCCAGGTCAATTGGAGTTTTTTATTGAGAAAAATGATCCCCAGCATGCCCAGCGTGCCAAACAGAGTGCGGAAACCCACCAGTACAAAGGGGCTGACTTCGCTCACGGCGATCTTGATCCATAGAAAAGATGTGCCCCAGATCAGGCCGGCTGCCCAGAAACGCAGCCAATCTTTGGGTGACATGATAAAAGCTCCTTTGCGGCTTGTCTGTGGAATTTTAGTTCAAAGAAGGATTACTATCATTGTTTCAATTCAGACAGTCTGTTATGGGAGGGTGGTGATTACCTGCCCTCAATAGCCACCAATCATACCCGAAAACCTAATCAACCGCTTATTTTTTAATAAAATAATAAATTTGGAGGTATTTGATTAGATTATTATTTTCGTCTAAACCCCCATTTCTTCTTCTTCTGTACTTCACTCATGTCCAGTCCGAGCGTGCCGCCGGGGTTCATGATATGGTGCGGGTCAAAGTGGTCGCGCAGGACGCGGATCACGTCCATACCGGATTTACCGATGTTCCCCTCCAGCCAGGGTGCGGTCTGCTTGCCAATCCCGTGGTGGTGGCTGATGGCTGCCCCTGCTTTTTGGATGGCTTCCAGGATGCCATATTGCAGTCTGAGATATTCATTGATATCCGTGATGCGGGCGATAAAAATGAAATACAGGTTGGCACCCTGCGGATAAGCATGGCTGAGGTGGGTCATGCAGATGGTTTGCGGCCGGCTCTTGACGAAAGCGCGCACCTTCTGATGAACCTCACCCATTTGCGCCCAGTTGACCCCGCACTCCAGCGTGTCAATCATGATCCCGTAATCCATCAAATCTTCGCGCATGAACGGATCAGTGAAGCGGCTTTTTTCCCATGCCTGGGTAATGCCAAAGGGGGTGAGGGTGAAAGCGCCATATTTTTTACAGATGTGGTGCAGCTTATGCTTTACCAGGAGTGAGAAATCTGGCTCGCCGTCGATAGTGCCCAATAGCAGACAGCGCTGCATGGGTTGATAACCCAGAAAGCGCAGGATTTTATCTCCCAGGGTATTGTGAATATCATAGGTGCGCATGGCCACATCCGTCTCTTCCGGGTCGGAAAGCCGAAAGACCGAGGGGAAGCCAAATTCTCCCTGCATGATTTCACGGCAGGCCGCGCGCGCCTCTTCCCAATTTTTGAATAAATAGGAATAGCGCCTGGTGCTGGTGGGATTGTGGTGGCAAATGCGCAGGGTTACGTTGGTGAGCACCCCAAAAGTACCCTCGCTTCCAATCATGATCTGGTCAAAGTCCGGGCCGGTGGCTGCACGCGGATATTCAAAGGTTTTAAAATTGCCAATGGGGGTGATATATTCCTGGGCGATGACCATATCCTCGATTTTGCCGTAATAGGTGGAGTTCTGTCCAGCGCCGCGCGTCACCACCCAGCCGCCCACGCTGGAATGTTCAAAGGACTGCGGGAAGTGTCCCAGTGTGTAGCACCGGCTGGCTTTAAGGGTTTTTGGAGCGTTATTGAGGATGCGTTCCAATTCCGGACCCCACATCCCGGCTTGCACTGTGATGGTGTGGTTGGTTTCATTGAAAGTGACCACTTTGTTCATGTGGATGCTCATATCAAGACATATGCCGCCTTTGACGGCTTCCATCCCGCGCGTGACCGTTGAGCCGCCGCCGTAAATATAAATGGGGATGCGCTGCTTATCGCAATAGCCCACGATCTTCTCAATATCTGCCTGATTACGCGGCCAGAGCACAAGGTCGGGGATGTTTTCAATGATCTCATTCCGCAGGCGTAATGCATCCAGCATGCCGGCCCCATAGGAGGCGCGCGTGCGGAGATAGGTTTCAGAATGAAGGTTCTGTTTGCCCACAATTTTTGTCAGGGCTGAAACATGCCTTGTGGGCAGGTGAACCGGGATTTCCTTGTTAAATAAATCCATCTTCAAGACAGGTTTTTGAAAATCTGCATCAACCATGTGGAAGGATTCTTTTATCAACCGGTATAATCCGCGGTTGGGGTGTTTGAAACCCCGCGGATCGCCATATTTAAATAAACTGCGCCAGGAGCGGGAGGGGGCTTCCTGTTCACACCAGGCGGGTAAATACTTATCATGTTGGGGCATGCAGCCCTCCTTAAAGGTTTGCAGATTATTATATGCTATCGGATTTAAGTCCATTAAATTAATGGAGAAAAGTGGCGACTTTTTCTAAAAAAATTCGTAATAGGAATAGTAAAAATTCATTTCAAGGAATAAAAGATGCAGACACAATCCACACCCACCCCCGGCCGCCGCACAGGTTACGTTTTTGCCATTATCTTCCTGACGGTATTCATGGTTTTTATTAATAATTTGCTTCAATGGGATTTGCCCTTTATCCGTAATTTCGTTACTTCCGCCTATAATGACTGGTTGTGGGCAGGCAATCTCTCGCTTTCGGTCGCCATTTTCTGCAATATCAGTTTCCTGGCCTACGACCCGCGCTGGTTCCGCCACCTGATGCAGGTGATTCAGAGCTGCTTTTCCTTGTTTTCTACCTTCATGTTTTACAGCATTTTCCCTCTCAAACTACCCTCACTCATGATTGAGCAGATCGTCCACTGGGGGCTTCTGATAGCGATGGCAGTTACGATAATCGCCATTCTGGTGGAAGCCATCCAGACGGTAACCACTTATTACCGGGATAATTTGAGAGGTCAATCCGTTTACAATTAATACCCACTTTTTTAATATTTCTTTTCATACTCACCAATCGGTGAGTATTTTTTTAACCATATAAGGTCATCCAGGTTGATGTATAAAAGAAATGTCCCATCCTTTTTCGTTTATAATCCTTGCAACTTATTTCCCAAAGTTGATTAACTGAGGATAAATCATGCAAAACGGTTCATATCATTTTTTTCAAGACAAAATCATCCTCCGCGTCCGCAACCGGGTATGTAATACCACTGAGGAGCTGCTTTCCAGCGAGCTTTATAATTCTGTTCTGCATCGCTATATCGATGAATTAAAACAACAGCGCTCGAAACTGCTTGGTATTTTTCCCACCGGAATTGTTGATGAAGGTCAGATTGATGTTTTAAAGCAGACCTTGTTTTTCCTGCTTAATTTACCGGCGGAGAAAGTGGCCAAACTGGTGGAGGGTTCGGCTTCTTTTTTTCACGACCCATTTCTTTTTAATGAATTTGTGGAACAACTCTACAATTATTGGCGCCGGCAGCACCGCCTGGTGATTTGCGATGCGGTTTTTGACCGGCTCGACCAGCGCCCGTACCGCACATTCAATGATTTTGTGGAAAGCCTGATGCATATTATCCGCAGCGCATACCGCAATATTCAGGAAAATATCACTGGTGACCATCCCAAGATTTACCGCCAGGTTAGTGCCGGGGCTGAAATTGGCGCCATCGCTTTGCCCACCAGGATTATGTATCCACAGGGCTTGTATCAAAATCTGGATGAGGTGTTCATCATCCGCCAGGTGTTGATGTACCCACCCATGATTTTCAATACCCCAACCAATAAACGCGAAGGTGTATTTGAAAAAGTCGCCCGCTCACCCCTGGAAGGACTGAAACTCAACCCCCAGGAGTGGTTGTGCTATCCTGCCAGGGTTGGTTCTCTGCTGGTCATGGTTTATTTTTCTTTGGAATTATTTGAGCTGGGTTTTTCATTAAGCAACCTTTTTGAACTGGCCAACGAGAACGACCTGAAAGAAAAACCGGACGCGGTTTTTCTTTTTGGGATCCCGCCAAGCAAGCAGGGGAAAATCCTCCAAAACCAGACCGTCTTTTTTGATGATGAAGCCAATGGCATGCTGGTGGCCGCCATTCCCAATGCGGATGCTTATGCCTATTTTGGTTATCTTAAAAAGATGATTCTGACATTGCACAATATCCAGCGCATGAAACATGCGGCACTTCCCCTCCATGGTGCCATTTTTCAAATTAGCATGCATGCTTGCCAGCCATTCACCATGGCGCTGGTGGGGGATACGGGAGCCGGCAAATCTGAGACCATTGAAGCCCTGCGCCAGATTGCCGGAGATGAAATTGAAGACCTGATCATCATAGCTGATGATATGGGTTCGCTGGAAATCAATGAAGCTAACCAGGTGCTGGCTTACGGAACGGAAACGGGCGCTTTTGTGCGTCTGGATGATTTGCAGAAAGGGTATGCACTTGGTCAAATCGACCGCAGCATTATCATGAACCCTGACCAGGTCAATGCGCGGGTGGTGCTGCCCATCACCCGTTATGAGTATGTCACCCGCGGTTTTCCGCTGGATTGTATTTTTTATGCGAATAATTATGAAACGGTGGATGCTGCTCACCCAGCCATAGAACTGTTTTCCAATATGACCGAAGCATTGCAGGTATTCAGGCGCGGAGCGGTGATGAGCAAGGGCACAACTTCTACAACCGGGATGGTGGAAAATTACTTTGCCAATATTTTCGGCCCGCCCCAGTATCAGCCATTGCATGATCAACTTGCCCAAAAATTTTTCCACCAATTCTTTAAAAATCACCTTTTGGTAGGGCAGTTGCGTACCATGTTAGCCATTCCAGGACAGGAACAGGCAGGACCCCAGGCTTCCGCCCATGCTCTACTGAAGTTTGTTCATCAGTGGTCAAAACATAAAAATAATGCCGGTTAACAATGAAAAATTCCAAGGTAAAAGAGGCAATACGTTTAAAACAGCAAATATCAGATGGTGGAAAAAAAATCAATAAGTGGTGTTCCCGCTAATTCATCAATGGCAGGTCAACCAGCCAAGCAATTTTCGCTTCAACGCACTTTTACGGCTTTAAAATATCCTAACTATCGCTTATGGTTCTGGGGGCAGATGTCTTCCCTGGTGGGCACCTGGATGCAGACAACGGCACAGGGATTCTTGATCTTTGAACTGACCAAATCACCCGTCATGCTGGGGATTGTGGGGTTTGCCGGGGGTATCCCTTTCTGGGTGTTCAATTTCCTTGGCGGAGTGATTACCGACCGCATGCCGCGGCGCAACATATTGTTAATCACCCAGACAGCCATGATGCTGCTGGCTTTTATTCTAGGGATACTGATATTCACCGGCGCTGTCCAACCCTGGCATATCATCCTGCTGGCATTTGGGACGGGTATTGCCAATGCTTTCGAATCACCGGCACGTATGGCCTTGATGTCTGAACTGGTGGATGAACGTGAGGATTATGCCAATGCCATTGCCCTCAATTCCACCTTCGTCAACCTGGCGGTGGTGGTTGGCCCGGCGGTGGCCGGGCTGGTGTATGCCTGGAAAGGTGCGGGCTGGTGTTTTACCATCAACGGCATTTCTTTTATAGCGGTGATCGTGGCTTTGTTATTGATGAAGCTGAAACCCTTTATTCCCCATCCCAGTTCCGGTTCCATGCTGGTTCAGTTAAAGGAAGGAATAAGCTATGTAGTGAAGCATCCTCTCATCCGTGTATTAATGCTGATGGTGGTTTCTACCAGTGTCGTTGGGCATGCCTATATAACCCTGCTGCCGGCCTGGGTAGTGACCATTTTGAGTGGCGATTCTGCTTTGAACGGTTTAATGCAGTCCGCTCGCGGGTTGGGTGCACTGGTGGCAGCTTTGATGATTGCCTCGCTCGGGCGGATAAAATTCAAAGGGAAATTGCTTACCATCGGTAGTTTCGTTTTCCCGCTGATGGTGCTGGTCTGGGCAGCGGTGCGCTCCATCTCTGTTTCCCTTTTTTTCATCGCATTAAGCGGCTGGGGATTCATGATAATGCTGAATATGGCCCAAACGCTTATTCAGGTGAACGTGCCCGATCATTTGCGCGGGCGCGTGATGGGCATTTACACCTTTGCCTTCTTTGGCATGATGCCGGTTGGTGCACTCCTTGGCGGTGCACTGGCGCAGTGGACCAATGAACCTCTTGCGGTAATGATTGGTGGCACTGTATCACTGATTTTTTCAATATTTGTCTTTTTCTACTTCCCCAGGGTCAGGGCGATGGAGTAATTTTCCTACTTGTTTTTTCAGTATCGTTTTATGCCGACCGGTTTGCCGCTTTTTATTTGCTGGTTTCAGCGATGATAGTCCATTGGTTGCGGATCATTGAATATTCTTTGAATTATTCCAGTTTTTCCAATTCGGATGGCTGCGGTTTACCGGTTACCCAGGCGCGAACGCTGGCAGCAAACAACTCAGGAGCGGATAACGCCCAGTTGTGGCTTTCGGCTAAACCACTGTGCCCCGGAATATTGATCAGATATGCCTGTGCATCTGGCAGGGTATGTGCCAACATTTTGACCGAATCGCGCATGGCGCCGTATTCGCTCTTGCCTGCTGCAGTCAGCACCCTGGTTTTTACTTTATCCAATCCAGTAGGCATTCGGAAGGTCATACCCCCCATCGTAATATGCGTCCAGGCATCCTCGCTCATCGTCTGAAAAATCCGTTTGAATTCGGGATAATATTCGGCCGGGATACCAGCGGCATATTTCATATTGATCCGCATCCACCAATCCCAGTTGGTAAAAGGTTTCATAAATAATCGGTGAGACCAGCGCATGACGCCTTCACTGTAAAGACCTAGACTGGCGCCGGGCAGTGGTTTCATCATCGGGCTGCTGAGGAAAGCGCTTTTCAGCACCTCGGGAGCAGTTTTGAGAATTTCCACCCCAACCTGGGCGCCCAATGAAAGCCCAACCAAATGGGCTTTGCCGCCATGGGCATGCTGACGAATCAAATCTGCCACAGCCAGGGCGGCTGCGTTCATGGTGAAAGGTTTTATTGTTGCGCTGTGATCATGCTCGGGCAGGTCAGGAACCAGACAGTGAAAATCCGCAAGGAGCTGGACAGGCTTCCTCCACATCCAGGCACCTGCGCCGCCACCATGTAAAAAAATGAGTGTTTCTGAATTCTTTGGACCGTTTTCTTCAAAATAAAGGGTCATAAATTTATCTCTTGAGAACAGAATAACGGGATAATTCTAATGCGAAATAATCCTTAATGGTGGTTGAATCACAGGCAGTAAGATAAATGGGATTGAGGAAAATGCAAATAAGACATTGTTAATAAAGATTTAAGAGCAAGAGTTCAAATCGGGTGTAAAATAGCCGATTGTCTTTTTTACGAAGTGATATAAATGAGAATAGTGAATTGAGATGAACGAAATTAAGGTTGGTATTGAAAATTTAAAAGCAAAGACTCCATCTTTGCCTGTGTCTGCCGTTTTTGATGAAATGCGCACCTGTGCGGAGGGTTTAACCCAGGAAGCAGCCGCAGAACGCCTTGTACAATATGGTCCTAACAAACTGCAGGAAGCCAAAGGCAAACCTTTATACATAAAATTCCTGGCGAATTTCACCCATATGATGGCCGTGTTGATTTGGGTGGGTGGAATTATGGCCATCATTGCCTGGATGCCTCAATTGGCAATTGCCGTATGGATGGTTAATATTATTAATGGTCTTTTTAGTTTTTGGCAGGAGTACCGTGCCGAGAAAGCCACCGAAGCTCTAATGAAAATGCTGCCTGTTTATGCACGCGTGCTGCGCGATCGCGAAGAGAAACGCATTTTGGCTGAGGAATTAGTCCCCGGTGATGTGGTGCTTCTTACAGAAGGTGAGAAGATCTCTGCCGATTGCCGCCTGGTTGAGCTGGCTCAATTGCGCGTGGATCAATCAACGCTGACCGGTGAATCCCGCCCGATCAGCAAGACCACGGAAGCGGTTGTGCAGGAAGGCTTAACCTATACGGAAACCCCCAATCTGATTTTTGCAGGAACGAATGTGGCCTCTGGCACGGCCAAGGCAGTCGTTATTTCCACCGGAATGCACACCGAGTTTGGCAAGATTGCTGATTTAACCCAGTCAATGGAAGAGCAGCTCTCGCCTTTGCAGAAAGAATTAAAAGTAGCCACCCGGGTGATTACTTATATTGCTGTTGCTGTTGGGATTTTATTTTTTATCCTGGCGGTGGTGGTTGCCGGAGTGACCGTAGCTGAGAGTTTTATTTTTGCCATTGGGATGATTGTGGCCTTTGTCCCGGAAGGTATGTTGCCAACCGTTACCCTCGCCCTGGCGATGGGTTCACAGCGAATGGTCAAGCGGCATGCACTGATCAAACGTTTATCAGCGGTGGAAACCCTGGGCTGTACCTCGGTAATTTGTACCGATAAGACGGGTACATTGACCCAAAATGAAATGACTGTTCGCTCGCTCTGGCTGCCGAATAAATCCACCGACCAGAAAATTGGCAGAACCATCAATGTAACTGGAGCGGGATATGAACCGGTCGGCAAATTGATGGAAGGAAGAACTGAAATTTCTGTCCATGAGGATAAACAGCTTTACCAATTGATTAAGGCTGCTTATCTCTGCAATAATGCCCGTCTATTGGCTCCTACCGAGGATCAGCTTGAAAAAGAAGGTCAGTGGACCATTCTGGGTGACCCAACGGAAGCCTGTTTAAAGGTATTGGGCGTGAAAAGCGGATTGGATGTGGAAAATGAAGAAAGCCAGAACCCTCGATTGTACGAGGTTTCCTTTGATTCACGCCGCAAACGGATGAGCACAATCCATTATGCCGGTCAGGCCTTATCAGGAAAACCTATTGGTTTCTATGGAAAAAATTCACGGGTGGCATTTGTCAAAGGTGCGCCCAAGGAAACCCTGGACCTTTGCACCAGGATGGTTAGTAACGGTGTGGAAGTTCCATTGGATGAAGCCACTTGTGCCGCCGCCATGGCTGCCAATGATGAATTGGCCAGCGAAGGCTTGCGTGTCTTGGCTGTTGCCCAGCGAATCATTGCGGGTGATTTTATTGAATACACTGATAATACCGTGGAACATGACCTGGTATTCCTTGGATTAATTGCCATGATGGACCCGCCGCGCAAGGAAGTTGCGGATGCTGTGGAGAAATGCCATCATGCGGGTATCCGCATTGTGATGATCACCGGAGATTACGGGCTCACTGCTGAAAGCATCGCCCGCCGGATCGGGATTGTGACCACTAAACACCCCCGCATCATCACCGGTTTTGAACTGGATTCACTTTCTGATGAGGATTTGAAAAAAGCGGTGAAAGAGGAGGTCATCTTTGCGCGTGTGGCACCAGAACATAAATTGCGGGTGGTCACGGCCATC
>Ga0315274_10011021_pt1 | contig 12978 bp, 8 predicted proteins | sample YL17G02_20_MG_FD_203700 | JGI IMG/M metagenome (GOLD analysis project Ga0315274, IMG submission 203700) | Sediment microbial communities from Yellowstone Lake, YNP, Wyoming, USA - YL17G02_20 | ecosystem: Environmental > Aquatic > Freshwater > Lake > Sediment | place: USA: Wyoming | collected... | reverse complement strand
TACGCCCGCACGGGGGAGTTGGCCGACCTGGAGGAAGCCATCCGCGTCTATCAGCAGGCGGTGCAGCGCACCCCCCCAGACTCGCCCGACCTGCCTTCTCTCCTTACCAACCTGGGCACCGGGCTGAGCGACCGCTACGCCCGCACCGGCCAGTTGGCCGATCTGGAGGAAACAATCTGCACCTACGAACGGGCCCTGACGGTCCTGGATCGCGCCTTCCTGCTTTCTCCGGTGGCCTACCAGTTGGGACAACAGCGCCGCTGGGCCGGCCTCACCGCCCGCGCCGTGGAGGTCCACCACCAGGCCGGCCGCCCTGCCCAGTCCCTCGCCATCGTAGAAGGGAGCAAGTCCCGCCTGCTGACAACCCTGCTCGGCCGGGGGCAGATCCCCGTCCCCGCGACGATACCCGGCGACCTGGCGGAGCGCGAGCGGACCCTGGTGGCCGAGCTGGTTGACCTGGACGCGGCGGACCTGGCGCGCCGCGGATCGGGCGCCGCCGGAGAGAGCGCGTTGCCCCGGCGCCAGGCCCTGGTGGCGCAGTTGGTATCCCTCTGGAAGGAGATGGAAGGACACGGCCCTGAGGCCAGCGACTACGTGGCGCTGCGCCGGGGCGACCGCCCTGCCTACGAAGACCTGGCCCATCTGGCTGTTGACCTGGGGCCGGACACTGCTATTCTCTCCATCTTCACTACCGGCGAGCATACTCTATTCTTCGTCCTGCAGGCCGGGATGGACGTGCCTGAAGTAGTGGACGTGGATCTTCCAGCGGATGAACTGCGCTACACCTATCTGGCCAACTACGCAGACGAAGTCCTAAACCGCCGGGCACACCGGGCCGCCGGACGGCCCTTGACCTACCGCTGGCGTGACCTCGGGCAGCGGCTCCTCGCCCGGGTGCTGCCACTACTGGAAGACGTTACCCATCTCCTCATTGTACCAGAGGGGCCGTTCCATCTTCTGCCCATCCACGCGCTGTCTCTCAATCCGGCCAGGGAGACGCTTTTGGATCGTTTCACCGTCTCTTATGTCCCTGCCCTCACCGTGCTGGACCGGCTCTTGCAGCGGGAGCCCATCCTCGCCAGGGAAACCATCGTCCTGGGCTACACGCCTGCCAATCCTGCCACCGTGCGTGGCCAGGCGGAGCGGCGCCTGTTCCTGGGCGAGGCCCAGGATGTGGCCGAACAACTGCACATATCGCCACTACTGGATCAAGAGGCCAATTCCGGGCGCCTGCAGGCCGTCCTGCGCGATCAGATTCTTCGCCTGGTGCACCTATCTTGCCACGGGGGTTTTGACACCAGCGACCCGCTGCGATCCGGCGTCCTGCTGACCGATGGCATCTTCACCGCCCGCCAATGGATGGAACTGCACTTCCGGGCGGATCTGGTCACGTTGAGCGCGTGCCAGACCGGACTAAGCGGTTCGCTGGGCGGGGACGAAATGGCAGGCCTGAGCCAGGCGTTGCTCTACGCCGGGGCTTCCTCGTTGCTGTTGGGGCTGTGGTCGGTCAATGCCCGCACCACTGCCGCGCTCATGGTGGATTTCTACCGTCGGCTGTGGGACGATAATGGAGACAAGCGGACCGACGAGGCGACCGCTCTCCGAGAGGCAGCCTTGGCGCTGCGGGACGGGAGGCTGCTGCCTCCGATGGAGGGCGTTGACCCATCGGACCCATACTATTGGGCGCCCTTTATCCTGGTGGGCGACTGGAGGTAATGGAAATGAACGAGGACATCTGGTTCGAAGATGCGCTTCTTCCCCCACAAGAACTGGTGGAGGACACGGCCAAGGGGCTCGCAAGCCTGGATGAACGCCACCTGGCAGCCGAGAAGGGCCTGGACCTGGCGGCGTTGCAGCAGGCAGAGAATAAAGAGGCTGCCCTCGAACGGTACGTCGAGAAGAAAGCCCAGGGCGTCCTGAGGGTACACCGCCCTCGCTACCGTCCTCTCACGGCGGATGAGATTTCCCGCCTTCCTACCGGCCGGGGCGACCTTTGGGCAGGCTCGCCCGCGCAGGGAAACTTCTACCTGGTGCGGCTGGGAATGGAGTTCGACGTCCCTCTGGAGGGCCGAGAGGCCGGTTGGGCCTACAGCGCCGCCTGGTGCCGGGCCTACCTGTTCTCGCCGGGGAATGAGACCCAGCCCCGCGTACTGGACGTCTATCCCCAACACCTCTACGAAGGCCAGCCGGCTACTGTCAAGGTGGAGGTCGGCTTGGGACTGCAGGCGGGTCCGCTAGAGATCAAGGTGGGCAGCATTAGTACCGACCTGCACCTGGGGCAGGTCACACCGGTGACGGTGGGATTCTTCGGCGAGGAGGAGCGCACTCCCTATTGGGAACTGCGGGCCAAAGAGAAGCCCATCCTGGGGATTTACCACTTCTGGCTGGTGGTGGAGCAGCCTCCGGCATGTGACTCCGTGCGTCTCTCCGCGCTGGGTGAGGGGAACCTCCAGACCCGACTCTTCAGCATTCCCGTGGGACCCCAGAACCGGCTGTGGGGAGAGCGCCAGAGCATTGCGCTGGCAGGCTGAGCGAGGCACACACAATATGCCCTACATTCCCCCCGATTTCCTGGACAACACCGCAGACCGCACGCTGGCCGACACTCTCGTGCGCCTGATCACCGAATGGGAGCAGGCCGGGCTGGCCCACTTTGCCACCCACGCCTACTTTGCCCCTGGCTCCCCCCTCGACTCCGGCATCGTCCTGGCCGACGGCGTGCTCACGGCGCGCGAAATCCTGGAGCAGGGGCTGCATGTGCCCGAATTCCTAGCCCTCTCCGCCTGCCAGACCGGGATGGCCGGCGCCTTGGGCGGGGACGGGATGGCCGGGTTGAGCCAGGCCTTTCTCTACGCCGGGGCGCGCTCGTTGCTGGTGAGCCTGTGGGCGGTGAACGACCCCGCCACCGCCCACCTGATGGCCGGCTTCTACCGGGGCTGGCGGGAACAAAGACTGGACAAGGCCACGGCACTGCGCGAGGCGATGGAGGCCACCCGCCGGGCTCGTCCCGAGTGGGCGCACACCTACTACTGGGGCGCCTTCACCCTGGTGGGGGACTGGCGGTGACGGCGCAAAATGCCCCTTCCCATTTCTGATAAGCAGGTGTACAATAGTCACGCAAAAGACAACTATGGTTACAGCAACCACCAAGACCTTGGGCGGCCAGGGCGCCCGGCTGCTGGCCGCTCTGAGCGTGGCCGGGAAAACTGTTTTCACGGTCGAGGATGCGCGTCGCCTGGCGGGTGAAGACTCTGCACGCGTGCGCCAATTGCTCTACCGGCTCGAAAAGCGCGGCTGGGTGCACCGCTTGGAACGGGGCAAGTACTTCATCTTGCCCCTGGCCGCCGGCCTGGAAGGCGACTATACCGCCCACGAATTCCTCATTGCCGGCACACTCGTCTCCCCGTACGCCATCGCCTACGGCACTGCCTTGCGCTATTATGGCTACAGCGACCGTCTGAGCAGTACCGTCTACGTGGCGACCACCCGGCGCAAACGACCCGTTACGCTGCACGGCCTGACCTATCGGTTCGTCGCCGTGTCCCCGTCTCGCTTCTTTGGCATCACCCAGGTACCCCTGGAAGGCCAGCGCATCCACGTCACCGACCGGGAAAAGACCATCGTGGATTGCCTGACCCACCCCCTTTACGCAGGGGGTGTCGTGGAAGCAGCGAAGGGGCTGTGGTTCGGGAGTGCAGAGATAGACCTGGGGAAATTGGCGGACTATGCGGAGCGCAATGGCAGCCGGGCCGCGCTGCAGCGGCTGGGGTTCTGGTTGGAGCGGCTGGAGTTGGGGGATGAGGCGCTGCTGGCGCGGGTGGAGGCGGGCTGTAGCCAGAGTTACGTCCGGCTGGAGACGCCCGGGCGGCCAGTAGGATGCCGCGACCGTCGCTGGCGCATCATTGTCAACGTCGCCGAAGACACCTTGTTGGAGTGGAGGGAACACTGATGTTAACCCGCGACGGCCTGGCACGAGTAGCCCGTCGCCACCACCTGGGGTTGGGGCAGGCAGAACGGGAGGAGGAGGTGTAACGATGTGGTTACAAGTTCCCGAAACCATAGAACACGCACTATGGGAAGGGGCACTGGAACCGGCCACCGAGGAGGCGGTGGAGCGGGTGAGCCAGGAGTGGGCCTCCCGCGGCGTCAAAGGGAACGTCCACGACGCCATCTGTGACCTGCCGCTGGCCAGCATCGGCCGCCCGGAGGTCTGGGCATTGCCGGAGGTCTACCCCCCGGACAAGATGCCCCATCCCCTGCGGGCCAAACTGGGCGAGGCCGATTTCTACCTGGTGCGGCTGGCCTGCTCCTTTCGCCCGCGCAAGGAACAAAGCCGGGTCGCATGGGCGCGCTTTATCGTCCGCCTGCTCCCTGACAGCGCCGCGCGCCAACCCATCGCCTTCGACCTGCACCCGCTGATGGTGACCCAGGAAGTGCGGCGGAACGTCAAGGTCACCCTCAGCCCTTCCCTCAAGTTCCAGGAGATCGGCGCGGAGATCGGCGGGATCGAGTTCGGCTTCGAGTACCCCGAACTCCAGCCGCTCATCAGCGCGGCCGGGGCGGGGGAGGAGCGGCCCAGTTGGGACTACGAGGAGGCCAGGGGCGTGGCCGTGCAGGGCAGCAAGTGGATGCACCTGCTGATCAAAGCGCCCCAGGGAATGGAGATGGTGCGCGCCGTGCTGGACCTGGCTGCCGACGTGCAGGTGCGGGACTCCCGGCTGCCGGTGTTGGCCATTCGAGATAAGGAGCAGGCCCGCGACCGCCTGACCGTGCGACTGGTATGATCTACAGTGTGTACCGCCGTACCACCGGCACCCGGTCGAAGTCGGCGTCGTGGCTCACCAGATCATAGCAACCACACTTTTGCATCGCTGCTATGTGGAGCGCGTCCCGTGGGCGGAGGTGATAGAGACGCATCACTTCATCCATCGCCACCAGGTCGGAAGAGGTCACATCTACCAACGACAGGTTGGGGAACGCTCGTAAGTGGCTCAGAAGAGGTGCCAGCGCAGGGTAGAACTCGGCGATCAACTCCGGTTCACGGTCGCGCAGATGTTCCAGGGGAGAACCACTGTAAGTATCCCGGATCAGCGCCAGCAGCATTTTGTAGGTCAACTCGTCGAAAGTCAACACGGAGGTGCATGCCTGTAACCGACCATCCGCGATCCTGGTGAACAGATTTTGCACCGCCAGCTTGGGATCGCGCAGGAATACGTAAAAGATCATCGTATCCAGGTACAGCCTTGAGCCGGTGAATGCGGACAGTGGCCTACTCGTTGGTGTCATCAGCGAAGCGCTCCCATTCGGTCACCGTGTCGTATTCCTCGAACGCGGAGAACCCCTCCGGCCTGAGTTTCGGCGCGAGAGCGCCAGCGAGTCGTGCGACGATATCGGGAGGCGATTCCCGCGGTTGGTTCTGGGACAGAACCAGCCGCCGCAACTCCTGTAACTCGTCCACGATGGTGTCAATGCGTCGAATCAGTACATCTGAAGGAACCTGGACCATAGGTTGTGCGTCCATCAGCATCTCTCCTGTTCTGCTTGGCGTAGTGCATTCATTATACCGCAAACACCGGCAAAGGTTAAGAAGCTGTAGAATGGAGGAAATCCCATGCCCGCCTACATCCCTCCCGACTTCCTGGACAACACCGCAGGCCGCACCCTGGACGACGCGCTCGTGCGCCTGATCACGGAGTGGGAGCAGACCGAACTCGACGCCGCCACCGGCTTCTTCGAGCCGCGCGTCTGGCACCACCTCCAGCAGGCCTTCCCCCGCCTCAAACGCCTGCGCCTCCTCCTGGGCCGCCCGCCGGAGGTCGCCCCACAGGGGGAATCTACCCTCGACCTGCGGCGCTACTTCCGCCGCAAACTGCGCGGCGACCTGGAGGCGCTGCCTTTGAACTCCGACTGCGCCGCGCTGGTAGACTCGCTCCTGGCCTTCCTCCGCCGCGACGAGGTCGAGGTGCGCCTCTACGGCCAGCACTTTCTGCACGCCAAGGCCTACCTGTTCCCCCGGGTCGCCATCGTCGGCTCCTCCAACCTCACCCCCAGCGGGCTCACGCGCAACTCGGAGCTGAACCTGGTCCACAAGTCCGACACCGTCGCCGCGGCGCTGCGGAGAGAATGGTTCGAGCCGTTCTGGGCGCAGGCCGAGGACTATAAGGCCGAGCTCATTCAGACGCTCGAACAATCCAAGTTCGGCGCTGCCGAGTACAGCCCCTTCGACGTCTTCATCAAGGCGCTCTACGAATACTTCCGCGACCGGCTGGACGTGGAGGCGCAGGGGCCGCTCTCGCTGGGGGTGGACCTGGCCTCCTTCCAGCAGGAGGGGCTGCGGGAAGCGGTGCGCCTCCTGGAGCGCCACCGCGGCGTGCTGGTGGCGGACGCGGTGGGGTTGGGCAAGACCTACGTCGCCATGGGGCTGCTGGAGCACTACCTGCTGGGCCGCCGCCGCCGCGGTTACATCCCCAAGGGCTTGGTCGTCTGCCCGGCCCAGTTGCGCGACCTCCTGTGGCAGCCCAAGTTGGACGAGTACGGCATCAAGGCCACCGTCGTCTCGATGGAGGAGACGGGCCGCGCCGATTTCGACTGGCGCGCCCACAACGAGGTGGACCTGGTCGTGGTGGACGAATCACACAACTTTCGCAACCCCTCCACCGGCCGCTACCGCAACCTGATGAAACTGCTGGCCACGGGCAAGCGGGACAAGCGGCTGGTGTTGCTGACCGCCACGCCCATCAACAACACCGTGTGGGACCTTTACCACCAGGTCAGCCTGATCACGCGGGCGGAGGACGCCTACTACCGGGACTATGGCATCCGCAACCTGCAGACCTTCTTCCGCGCCGTGGAGCGGGGAGAGGCGGAACTGTTCGACCTGCTGGAGGAGGTGGCGGTGCGCCGCTCCCGCCACGACATCCGGCGGCGGCAGGAGGCCGGCGAAGTCATCACGCTGCCGGGCAAGGGGGAGATCCGCTTTCCTGCGCGGGAGTTGCAGGCGATCCACTACGACCTGACCCGCACCTATGGCGGCTTTTACGCCGAGGTGGCCGCGGCCATCGAGGCGCTGGCGCTGGCGCCGTACAACGTCGAACGGTACCGGCGGCAGCGGGACGCCGAAGCGGAGCGCATCCTGGAGCGCAACAACGCGCTGATCGGCATCCTCAAGACCACCTTCCTCAAACGGCTGGAGAGCAGCCTGGCCGCCTTCGAGACCAGCGTCACGCGCGCGGCCCACTTCCAGCGCCGCTTCTTCGACGTGCTGGTGCGGGAAGGGCGGCTGCTGGACTCGCCCCACTACCGCCACATCCTGGCCCTGGAGGAGGAGGGGGAGGAAGCGGATCACTCGACCGGGCTCGCCCAGGCCTTGGACGCCGTGTTCGCCACTCTCCCGGAGGTCTCCATCGCCGACTACGACCTGGCGGCGGTGCGGCGGGCCATGGAGGCGGACCTGGCTTGCCTGGATGGCATCCTGCGCAGGCTGGAGCGGCTGCGGGGTGGACCTTCCCGAAAGTCCACGGGTGTACTCACCCGCACTTTCGGGAAGGTGATGGACGGCAAACTGGCCGCCGTCAAAGTGCTCCTGGCCCAGTTGCTGGCCCAGGGGCACAAGGTGCTCCTGTTCACCTACTACCAGGACACCGCTCGCTACCTCTACGATCAACTCCATTCTGACGCGGTCTGGCGCACGCAGGCTGGGGAGCCGGAGATCGGCCTCATCACCGGCCAGACCGACGGCGCCACGCGTACCGCCCTGGTACGCCGCTTCGCCCCCCGCGCCAATGCGCCGGACGTCCCTGGGGAGCAACCACGAGAAGGGCAACCGCGAGGGTTGCCCCTCCAGTTGCTGATCTCCACCGACGTCCTCAGCGAGGGCCAGAACCTGCAGGACGCCGACGTCGTCCTCAACTACGACCTGCACTGGAACCCGGTGCGCATGATCCAGCGCGCTGGGCGCATAGACCGGCTGGGCTCCTTCCACCCGGCGCTGCTGATCCTCAACTGCTTCCCGGAGCAGGGGCTGGAGGAACTCCTGGGGCTGGTCGAGCGGCTGCAACGCCGTATCCGCGACATTGACCAGGCGGTGGGGCTGGACGCCAGCGTGCTGGGGGAGGCCGTCGGAGCGCGTTCGCTGGTGGAATTGCGGCGCATCCGGGCCGGGGACCGCACAGTGCTGGACGAATTGGAGCAGGCCATGGAACTGACCTCCACCGACGAGATGCGGCTGCCGCTCGTGCTGGCGCTGCAGCAGTGGGGGGAGGAACAGGTGCAGGAGATTCCGCTGGGCATCCACAGCGGGAAACACGGCCCAGTGCGGGGGGTCTTTTTCGCCTTCCGCGCCCGCGAGCGCCACTTCTGGCGCTTCTACCCGGCGGACGGCGCCCCTCCGATCACCGACAAGCGGCAGATCTTTCGCTGGATCCAGGCCAGGCCGGAGGAGAAGCGCATCCCGCCCGACCTGCAGGCGTTGAAGGTCTTCGACCTGCTGGAGCGGGCGACGGAGGACGTCGTGCGGGAACTGCAGCAGGCCCAGGCGGGGCGGCGCGTGCGCCCAAAGATGCATAGCCTGAACCAGCGGCTCTACAACGCGCTGGCCCAGCCGGGGTTGTTTGAGCAGGGGAAGATCAAGGCGGATGAGTACATCCGGGAGGAGACGTGGGGACGGGCACGCCGGGCGCTGGAGGAGGTGTCGCTGCAGCCCTTCCGGCGCGACCCCGCCTTGAAGCAACTCCTGGCGGACCTGGAGGCCACCCAGGACCGGGCGGCGCTATTGCACGGGCTGGACGCCTGGCTGGTGGAGAACGAGTTGTACCGCGAGGTGGCCCCGCCGACCATGCTGGCGCAGATCACGAAAGAGGACCTGCAACTGGTCTGCTGGGAGGCGGTGGGATTGTAGCGCTATAGGACTTGACAGAATACCCGGACAGGAGTATATTGGTAGTATGAAAGTCAAGACTTCTGTCACCCTATCAGAAAACCTGCTCCAGGCGATTGACCAACGGGCGGGGCCCAGAAACCGCTCTGAGTTTATCGAGTCCGCTTTGTGGGCTTTCATATCCCAAATGATCCGCAACGAGCAGAACGCTAGAGACATCCAGATCATCAACCAACGGGCGGACTATCTGAATAAAGAAGCGGCAGACGTTCTCGGCTACCAGGTGGCTCTGTGAAACGAGGGGATCTGTACCGGGTTGCTCACCCTTCAGGTCGAGATCCGAAAAAGTTCCGAGTGTTTGTAGTGGTGAGTCGCCAGGCCGTGATTGATTCGCGGTTCTCGACCGTGATATGTGCTCCGGTGTATTCGGTTCACGATGGTTTGTCAACGCAAGTGCTGGTGGGCATAGAAGAAGGTTTGAAGCACGATAGCAGCATTCACTGTGACGAACTGGTAAGCCTGCCCAAGTCTGCTCTGACGAGCTACATTGGCACGCTATCTCCCCAACAGATGCAAGCTCTCAACCGCGCGCTGCGTATGGCGTTAGACATCCCTGCGTAACCAGAGACACTACGGCTTCTTTCGCCTCACCAGGCGCCAGATGCCCCACAAGGTTAGGGGCGGCCACCAGGGCCGCCCCAGGGGAAGCAACCACAGGGAGTGCCCCTACTCCATGTGCCACGCCAGGTTGACGAACAGGTGCCGGCCAGCCTCCGTCATCGCCGCCGGTGGGTCGTCGAATCCCCACAGCACGAAGCGATCCGTCTGCTGCGCGATGGGATAGTGGGTGCTGTCGCCGACCTCCCGCCCGATCAGCGTCACGTCCACCGGTGGTTCAGGGATGTGAACCGCGACGTGCGCCGTAGTCAAGTAGACCGCGAGGGTGCGCGTCCGATCCAGATAGATGGGATAGGGATCGTTCCACACCGGGTGGGTCGTGTCCACCGCGAAGACGCTGGTCTCGTTGCCGTGCCAGCCGTAGGGGTAACCGATGAGCAGCCCAATCTGCCCGAAGAAAGCATAGCCCCCTTCGCCGAGTCCGATCACCGGCTTCCCGGTCTCCAGGATCAACGCACGTGCGGTAGAGTTACCCCACGTATCGTTGGATCCCGTCTCTGGACCGATGACGAACAACGCGTACGGCGTTAGCCTGGGGAACGAAGTGATGTCGCCCACGTGGAGCAGGTCCACAGCGAACCCACCGTCCTCCAGCAGTTTCTCGTAGCCGTAAGCTGTGGCCACTCCGGCAGGGCTGCCCGCGTCGTAGACGTAGGCAACCCGTGGCAACACGTAGAATGAGCGCATCACGTAGCGCGTGAACGGCTTGTCGGCGTTGTCCAGGCCCTCGGCGATCGCCTTGACCATGTAACTACCAGGATAACGTAGCTCGTAGAGGTTGCCGTAGAGGCCGTCGTCGGCCTTCCCATCGCCGTGATTCCCATCGTCGTACAGAATCAGAACCTGGTCAAACTGTGCGACAGGGGCCTTGATCGTAGCGATGACGGTGGCCCCGGCGATGGGTCGCCGGTCGGCCAGCACCACGTGCACCGGCAGTGCCGCGCCGACGAGCCGCTCCTCGGGTGGCAGGCCGAACAGCAGCCACATCTGCACGTCATTGTGGGCAGAGAGGACGGCCAGGTATTCCGACAAGTCCATCTGGCCCACGTTCCAGATCTCCACCCGCCAGGTGCCGGCCGGGGGCCTCTCGACACGGAATTGGTCGTGGGTGACATCCCGGATGTGAGTCACGCCCGGGTCGCCTTCTTTGACGAGGTGCCCGTCGGGCTCGTACAGCCTCAACTCGAGCGTGCCCTGGCCCCAGTTGAGGGTCCAGATAGCCTCCGGTAATTCGTCCGGGACATTGACCTCGTAAACATCGGGCAGCCGCGGAGTGATCGTGTCCGTCGCCTCCCACAGCCGCTGCTGGCGGGCATCCAGTTCAGCGATCGAGAGGTAGATGTCGGCCAGCCGGTTGCCCAGCTCCACCGGGAACAGCGCTGAGATGGCGCCTGGCGCGCGGGCCACGGTCGGGCTGGTCTCGCCGCCGGAGGTATGGAAGGCCTGCCCGTCGCCGTTGCAGGCGTGGCTCGAGATGTGTTGCAGCAAGGAGCGCCAACTCGCCTGCGACGGGCCGAGCGCCACCGTGTGCACCTTGATGCTGCAGCCGGTAAAGGCGGCCTGCACGCTCGAGCCAGTCGTGTTCCACAGGGGGCTGACGTTCTCCATGCCGTCGCTCAGCAGGACGATGGACTGGGGGTGGCCAGCCCCGCCAGCAGCAAGCTGCTTCTTGGCCTCCAGCAGGCCGCTGCCGATGGCCGTGTACCAGTACGGGTCCGGTGCGTCGGGCATGGCGTTGACCGCCGCGCGCGCAGCGGTCAGCGTGCTCGTGCTGGTGATCGTCGTCAGCGGCAGGCGCACGCCCACCGTGGTAGAAAAGGCTACCACCCCCACCATGTCCTGCTGCTTCCAGCGATCTATGAAGGCTCGCGCGGCATTCTTGGCCGACGGCATCTTGCTGTACAGCGCCATGCTGCCCGAGTTGTCCACCACCAACACCTCGTCCACCGGCCCACGCGCAGTGTCCGAGTAATGCACGGCGTCTGCCTCCGTGTCGGTCCGGGTGGCCTGGAGCGTCACGCTCAGGTCATAGTAGCCTGCCGCGGTCTTGGTCGGTGGCTGGACGATCAGCCAGTACTCGTCGCCGACGCGGTAGGGCGGCACCACGATCGCCGCCGTCGTCCCTTCGACCTTGACCGCAAAGTCGGAACTGCCCAACGTGAGCGACCCGGCGGCCGGCGGGACGGCGACCAGGACGCGCACCAGCAGCTTGTCGGGCGCGCTCTTGTCCCCGACCTCGGCGGCTGCTGTCTTGAGGGGGCTACGGATGTCGAAGAGGGGCACGCAGGGGGTGTCGTCCCCGGCGCTAAAGTTGTTCGTCTCGCCAGCGTCCAGCCGGCCGTCGTAGTCCATATCCTCGCAGCCATCCACCGTGCCGCCGCCGTCGTTGTCGGGGTCCACTTCTTTGCGCAGGCCATCGCTGTCCATGTCGGCGCCACCCGGCTTGGGCGCCTGATTGCCGGCCGCGTTAAAGTAGACCTCGTACAGGTCCCACTTGTCGGTCACCCAGTCGTCATCCGCATCGGAATCGTTGGGGCTGGTGCTGAGGCGGTTGGTCTCGTCAAAGTCCGTGACCCCGTCGTTGTCGCTGTCGGCGGAGAAGGTGGCTTCGTCGGAGCGCGGCGTGGCGATGGCCGGGCAGTGGTACTCACTGATGTTCCAGGAAGCATAGCTATACCAACTGGCAGTGGCCGTCCAGGGGTCCACGCGGTGGGCCAGGTTGCCGTTCGTGTCGTAGCCATCCAGCACCACAGTGTGCCCGTCGCCGTTCTCGACGATCACGACCGGCCGCCCGGCGTCAATCCAGGTACGGACATCGCTGAAGGCAGGCTTACCCCGAGAGCAGGTATTGGCCGCGCCGTTCATCGCCCAGCGGAGAACGTCGTCGTCACCGGCCGTGCCGGTGCCGAAGGTGCACAGTTCGTCGGGCCACAGGCCCACCCCATGGCCCAGGTCGTCCTCCGGTGCGCCGCCGTCGTAGTGATAGTAGGAGATGCGGTCCTGGCTGAGGTTTCCACCATAAAAGTCCACGATCATCGAGATGGCGGCCCGCGTGCAGTACATGTCGTCGTGTGGATTGCTGCGCAAGGGGGTGCCGTTGCCCACCACCCAGTCGCCATCGTTCTCGTGGGCCGAGTCCCAACGATCCTGGCCGGTGCGATTGTGGCCGTCCACACACAGCATACGCGAGTCCTTGTGCTGGAGTTGGGCGGTCACTCCCAGCACGACCTGCGCGTGAGGGGCCAGGGTTCGCCCGCTCACCACGCTGAACACCGTCACCTCGCCCACCGCCGACCAGCCGCTGACGGTGCCATCGGAGCGCTGCGCCTGCGCGCGGTAATAGTAGGTGTCGTCTGGCAGGTCTGTGGCCGGGATGAAGATCGTACCGGTGAGCCACTCATCCGCCACGAGCGAGCCAAAGTCAG
>Ga0315274_10011020_pt1 | contig 12980 bp, 13 predicted proteins | sample YL17G02_20_MG_FD_203700 | JGI IMG/M metagenome (GOLD analysis project Ga0315274, IMG submission 203700) | Sediment microbial communities from Yellowstone Lake, YNP, Wyoming, USA - YL17G02_20 | ecosystem: Environmental > Aquatic > Freshwater > Lake > Sediment | place: USA: Wyoming | collected... | reverse complement strand
GCTGGGGGTGGTGATTACACTTCAATATTCGTGTACGCTTATAAGAAATCCAGTCATACAAAACCCTAATCTCGCTCCACTATTGTTTCCTATGGGGGAACCTTATGGGTTCCCCCTTCTTTCTGCCGAACAAATCAGACAAATCAAACTCTAATTTCATGGGCTCCTTTCCAGCAGATTCTTCAGATTCTTCGCCGATTGAGAAAGAAGCCTACATCTATACTCAAGAGTTTCTATATCTAAGCTCTGCTCTCTCCAATAATTGACCAATCCATTGACGAGCCTCTGAGGTTTTTTCTCCTGTTGCGATACCACAAGAGAGTATAGCCCATTGCCATAGAATATATGCACTGGACAGTAATAAGGTTTGAAGTAGAAAGCCTCCTCGCATTCACCGCAGACCATACACCCATGACCTGCATATGCGTGGTCTCCAGCATGAGGTCTTATCCCATTCAGAAGATTTTGAAATTTCTCGTTTTCTAGATAATCCTCCCACTCACATGAGTCGCACAAAGTCAAGTAATTCGATTCCCTTCCGCATGCGGGACACATCATGTAGTTGTGCTTTTCAGTCAAGCTTAATCACCTTTAACAGACGACGGTCCATCACAGATTCTACCTGTTTTTTCAGACCTTCCTTGGCTTTGCAGTGGATGGTGATGCCTATGAGAAACAAATGATGGAGGCTTTGATATGATTTATGTAGAGAACACGCTGTTTATGCGGTTAACTTGTGCTTAAGGTAGAGCTAGTCATACTAATCTTTTCCACAGAAAACTTTCTCTGTGAGGCTTTTGCATGTGCATCGATACCGATATGAACTGTTTTGATTATCTGCATAGCAATAGGCACAAAGATAGTCAAAATCGCTCGCAGGTGTTCACTCACTGCCTTAAGGTTGAATAGACAGATATTTAACTTACCCTGCTCGTTCTGGATGATTAGGTTAGATCTGAATGTGGATACAATTTGCTTCTAACTTACAGGTCTTAAAAAAAGACTTGACAATCCAAGAATGGGTTTTTATTTTGGCTTTAATGTGGAACGAGAGCGATAAATTGAATTTCTGTTTTGCCAAATTCATGATGAATCAAAAGAATTTTCAAAAGAGGGAGCTGTGCTTGAAAATCCTGGCGTAGTATGGCTGGGGCTTGATAGACACACGTCGAAGCCAGTTGGAAGGGCACCAATAACCAGAGTCAGTTTGCGAAAGCTCACTTCATCAATTCACCTAAGGATTAATGGGTAGAAACCGTCGCTCGGTTATATACAAGTAAAGTTAACCTCTACTTGTTCCAGTATCTCGTGTGTGAGTTCGCCAAAATGAAAGAGGAGAAAATGAGATTTCCGGTAGTAATACCCAGTGCGGTTGACGATGCTGGCTTGGCGAAAGACTATTTTTCGCTAGGCAATATTAACCTCTTACCTTTGGTGCACAAAACACTCATTGAGTATTTGCTTGATGATTTGCGAAAGAAAGAAATCGGGAATTTCATTTCGAAAATCTATCTCGTCGTCGGAGAAGAACAAAAAAAAGAATACAAGAGTGTAACCGAAAAGCGCGAAAATATCGAACTCATTTGCCAAGCTCCTTACGAGAAGAGAGGAATATTGACCACTGTTAATAAGATAGCCAAAAGGTTTGATACTCCCTTTTTCATCATCTATGGCGATACGATTGTGAAAAATGGTGTTCTCCAGCGGATGGTACACAGTGCTTCAGAGCTTTCACGGAATGATAAGGAGACTCCTTGGGGTGTGATTGCACTGGTAAGAGATAATTCCAGGGTATTATCACTAACTGGGCTGGAAAGAAATAGGTGGGGGTATGTAGTAGTTGATTCGAGTAAAATCTCTCCGATTGAAAAGGACAAGTACGGGATAGTAGATGAGGAAGCGGTCCGGGACATAATCTATAGACCATCCTATATTTCCTTGCTTTCTAAAAAGAATGACGAAGAATTTCTCATAGAATCTGGCGCTATGATAATATCTCCCCCTCTCTGGGACATGTTCAATGAGTATCATGAGAGAGATCCTTTGGGGCTTCATTCAATAACAAATTCGGCGCGACACTCGTTGATTAAACGTGGTTTCATAATGAGAGGAATAGTTATAGAGAGAGGTGACTGGCTAGATATCAACTATCCTTGGGAGTATCTTAAAGCGAATGATTACTTATCGCAATATCTCAGGTATTATAAGGAACACAACAAGAAAGATCCTGACCTCCTTGACAGCGACTTCGAAGTGGTTGCCTCGAAACAAGAGTTGTTAGATTTATATAGTGAGAGCAAAGTGGTTAAGGAAATTGAGAGTGAGTTATCGGCGTTACAGCAACCTACTTATCAATTTTCCAACGAGCACACGGATGACGTATGGGGAATTCACAAAGATGCAAAGATCGACGGTTATCTTGCGGTCCCTGATCCGAGAAGAGTCAAGGACCCAAAGATTTTTCTGGGCCGAAACAGCCTTGTTAAAGGTAATTGTGTAATCAAAAACAGAGCTAGGATTCGAAGTAACGCTACGATTATTAATTCGATCATAGGGGAAGACGTCTTCGTAGGTTCTTACACGTTGATTGATCACTCCGTTGTTATGAACGGGTCCCAAATTCTATGCTCTTCTATAATACCTTACAGCATAATAGGTCGAAAAGTCATCATCGGTGGCAATTCTACGATAGCTTGTGAAAGAACTGATCCAGAGGACCCAAGACTTCATAAATATTATGCGGCCTGCAATGTAGTAAGATACCGTGAGAGATTTGGAGCAATAGTAGGCGATGAAGTGAAAATGGGCATGAATACTTATGTTCAGCCCGGACGGAAAATAGGAAGAGGTAGCAGAGTACATCCAGGAGCTGAAATCATCTGCACCTGTCCACCGAATAGCATTGTAAAATCCAAAAACAGAGCTTGATAAATTGAAGAAGGGGATAGGCCTTGTCAATGGCAAAGTTTGATGGTTTAGAAGGCAGAGACACGCGGTTCGAAGAGTTAGAATCCTTTAAGAAAATCAAGGAGATTGAAGACTCAAAGACCAAAATACGCCAAAGATTAGATCAGAAGGTAGCCGCTGAAATAAGTCAGCAGCTTGACTTTACACGGTACCTGTATTTAGATTTCGTCAGAGTGTTTCTAATGATGGTGGATACAGTTTGTTGTGAAGAAATGAGGACAGGAGAGTATCCGGGCACGAATCGGAAAGGGAAAAAAGCAAAAACGCAAGAAGAACAAATAGCGCGGGGGCTCGTAGAAAGTTTTTTCAAAGATCTTGTGTATAACACTGAGCAGATAGCGGCGTTGAGGCGAGTTGTCCAAAATGACATTAACGCTTCTCAAGGTAGTGGTTTCTGGATTCCACTGGATTTTGTGAACGATATCTCAGAGTTGCTTGGTCCTAACTCAAACTGGCAAGACAGTAATTTCATAAAAACAGTCAAAGACGAAACAAAAAGCGAACAATACATAATTAGGAATTGGATGCATTTTCTTAATCTGTCCGAAGATGCGGTTTACGCTTGCTTGGTCCCTGGTGCTTTTTCTCAGCTGACCATGAGTCGAATCTCATATTGCCTTGGACTGAGAGCCTTGCTGACTTACTGCCTAGAAAGCAGTTTCCATCCTTTCTTACTTGGCGATTTTCTTAGGGGACGCTCTGGTCTTCCACGCTTCTTCGACGGTGTTATACGTTTTACCAACGCAGAAGCACCCTCGAAAATATACTTGACAAAGACAAGTTCATTTGGCACCACTGGTATCTCTATTATTAACGATTTCTGCTTTGCGATAAGGGACGTGCAAGATATTTTGGATAGAAAAGCTGCTGGGATACTTTTTGTTCCTGGATATCCGACTCCTGATACTTTGAAAATGGAGCTACACTGGAAGGACTCATGGGAAGTAGATGTAACTGTGCTATACTTAGCAGATTTTTATGAACTCTTCAGAATATGGGACAGTAAAAGAATCGAGATATTCTTGGCCGAGAGAACAAAATGAATGATAGAGAGATATGTCCAGGGGGAGGGATTGAGAAAAAGCCACAGGTGATCCTCACCGGCGGAGGTGAACAAGAGACGGTAAGGCCTACCGTGCTACTCGCAGATGGATTACTGAAGGATCAGGGATTTTTGGAGTGCAAGCGAGAAAGAACACGGGATTTGGCAGAACACGTATCGAAGCTGGTACAAGGCAAAAGATGGTGGGAGATTGTCAGTTCGTTTCAATGTCTAAGGAGCATGGCTTTACTAGAACAGGACGATCTAGAGAGACAAGTAAGGAATGTAATAAAGGAAGCCAAGAGCGCTGGAGAATTTGACACGGTTGTAAACTTGTTGAATATTCTCATCAGTTTACAGGCCAAGGATGACTGGAAAAAGAAGATACTAGAAAAAGAAAGAGAAAAATATAACAGAATAATTGATGCACTAAACGACCTTGAGCAAGAAATAACCAGCGCTCTCTTAACTCCTGAAATGCGAGTTATTGACAGCATTATCGATGGCAATTTCCGAAAGATTCCCACCATCATAGAGAAAACTGGGATGGAGACAGCGAGAGTTCTCGAGATACTTGTATACATAAATGGAAGTCTGAAAGTGTTGAATCAAAGGCCGAAACTCTTTCTCCCTGAAGTCGAAAGAAAAAGCAAATTAGGCAAATACTTAACAAGATTTCTATTGAAGAGGTTAATCAGCAAGGGCCAGCTATTGGTCAGATGAGTAATGGTATCCACAAAGGCTAAAAAGCACTCATATTGTAAGACTGTCCGATTCAAACTGCCACGGTTGATACTTGAGTCACCGCAGCGGATTAGAGAGATGGTTTCAAAACGTCAATATTTTAGATACAATGCCAAAAATGACCTGAAGGTAGAGATTACGGGTAGTTCGGAGGAAATCACAGGAAGCGCTACAATAGATACACACCTGGGCAAAAGACACAATCAAAGGATTATTTCTGATATTTATCTTCTTGACTTGGTTTTCGGTGAGCCTCGACAAGTGCAAAAGACACGGGCTTTGCAGAAGAGAGTCAGATTCACAAAAGGGGCAGGGAGACTGGCAAAACGGATACTGAGTCTAAAAAGTGATGAAGATGATTGTCAACGCAAGATAAGTGCACTTGAAGGTGAGATTGGCCAACTCAAAAAGAGCTTAGACGTTTATGTGGATTCCGAAAAAAAGGCCGATACAGGGGGCGAGATTGAGGAAAAGAAATATATCTTACAACAACAATACGAGGAATTGGAGAGCATCAAAGGACAGATAGACGAGCTTTCTCAGAAACTTGCAGAAAGTTTGAGGGAATAACAACAATAAGAGATAGAAGGCATTAACAATAACAAATAATACGTTCAAATGAGTTCATTGAACAGAGAGAAAGCAAGACTTCAATCATTGATTGTTCGATTAAAGGGGCAGTTAGCTGTTCTGGAAGACGCTTATGACGTGACGTTAGAGCCATATAAAAAGGCTGACCTGAAAGGAAGCATTGAAGAAATCCAAGCAAAGATCAGTTCTTACGAAGAAGAACTTAGAGATGCTCTAAAAATAACAAAGGTGAGGATTGAGACAGAGCTCGGGAAAAGTAAAAAATTGACTGACCGTAAAATACTTCAAAAGATCAAAGTCAACGTAGAAGAACTGAGACCTCAAGTTAAAAAAGTCTTCGATAAAACCGAAAACCAGTTTACAGAAATTGGTTATCTCCCTACCAATGAGTTCAGAATTTGCATAAACTCTTTCAAGGATTTACTTGACGAAGCTTTAGCAGTCAAATCGCTAAAGGAGAGAGGAATAGTTTTGGAAAAAATAGCCGAATACTTATTCCGGTCAACGAATCTTTTCGATGTGGTCTACTCCAGAAAGCGGACAGCTACACACGAAATAGACAAAGTCGTCTTTACAAGCCCAGCATCTTTTTTTAGGGAATGGGGGGATTTTCTGATAGTAGAGTGTAAAAATCAAAAGCGGCCAGCAGATACGAAGGTTATTGACGCTTTGATCGCCAATATTCGGGGAACGAAATCCAAAGCCGGAGTTTTGTTTTCAATGGCAGGTGTCACAAGCGTAGCAAAGAAAAATATTCGCGAGAATTATCTAAGAGATGACATAATTATCATTGCGATTGATCAGAAAGACCTGGAGCAGATCGCAGGAGGGGGAAACTTCATTAAACTTTTATGGGACAAGTATAAGGCACTTAGATTCGGATAACTGAAGTGCGATTTTTCTGTCAACCCAGACTACTTTTCGCCCCATTTTGATTTCTCTTGACGGTTACAAGGATTCACTCCCTTGAATTTGTGCAAAGCATAGTACGGATCGATATTTTTGAACCTATGTGAATCCAAATTCGTCAAGGCAGCAAAAACCGACCATTTCCAGAAAAGCTATGCTCTGCCCAACACAAAAACGTTTTTGGGCTTCTGGCCCAGTTCCTTCTCTATGACATTTCTGGTGTCTATAACCTGAACCATTTGGTTTGAGATTATACGCTTATATAGGCGGTTTTCTGAAAAATCATCATGATTTGTAAAGATCACCACACAGTGAATCTCCTGTCCTTCTATCATCTTGACACACTCATCCACAGTTAGCCCTTTCAAGTAAAATCTCACGGTTTTCTCAAGCGTGTATTGAGAGCCTCTGTCTTTTATACCTAGATACAGTTCTCGATCCATCCATTCGTCCTTATTAGGAAATAACTCTGACTGCCGTTCTGCAAAGACGGGGTCACAGTAACACAAATTGACATTTTGCGATAGCAAAGACCTCAAAATATCAAGAGCTTTTGATTCACGAATGTCTGGGACATTCTCTTTGTAGGTCACACCTAACACCAGAATACTCGATTCGCCTAACCTTCTTCCTCGAGCGTACAGACTCTCCCTTATCATTCTCACAATTTTGTCTGGCATTACTTCATCTATTCGGTAAGATTCCCAGATGAGTGGTAAGCTTAAACCTTCTTTGGTAGCTCTCCAATACAAATAGAGCGGATCGACCGGAATACAATGTCCTCCAGCGCCGGGTCCAGGAAAACAGAGATTCAGCCCGAATGGTTTTGTAAGTATGCCACTTATGAGTTCCTTGATGTCGACTTGAATGGACTGCAAATTGCCGAATCTGGCAAGTTGATGGAAAAACAGTACACTGAGTTGGCAATAAGATTGGACTATCATTTCCACTATGAGCTGCTGATCTGTGCCGTCCTGTCCCTCGCTCTGAATCTTGTTAGCACATTCTTTAGCTATATTATTTATAGAAATTGTTGGAGCAGTGAGAATTTCGCCATCTAAACCGTTGTGCCTAAGTATCTCTGCAAAGAACTCAACCTCACTTGGCCAATTCCGTTCCAATATGTTTTTTGGGAAAAAAGTGTGTAAAGTCACATTATTTCTGTTTACTATCCGAACAGCATCCCAAATATTGATTTCTGTGTGTTGCAGTAGCTGAGCCATTTTGTTGGCAAAAGAGATACTCAGCAATCGATACGCGTTCTCAGCACACTTGATAGTTTCTGCAATCTTGATAGAAGTGACTTCTATGATTTTGTCCTCAAAAAGCGGTCTGTACAGTTCTGACGCAAGTCTAAGACTGATTTCATTCAGAGCCCCGACTATTTTGGGTATCTCCCAAAAAGGCACCTTCCCTCCTGGGTTTGTGCGCTCTGGTGAGTATGCCAATTCCACTCTCGCTGAATGCATTGAAAGAGCGGATTCTACTATAGGCAGGAAGGTCTCTTCGGTGCAACCGGGATAAGTCGTACTTTCAATAATTACCAACTTATGCTTGCTCTCACTAATCGGAATTGAGTATTCGACAATTTCAGAAGCTTGGCTTATATACTCTATGTTGGGATTGCAGCGGCTGGAATGCTCCAATGGTGTGGGAACACAGATTATATAGACGTCACAATCGGCTATCTCCTGCCGTAAAGTATCCTTAGTGTTCCGGAATTCCTTTTCGACTTTGACAAGCGAGAATTTCTTGTACTTGTATAACTGATTGCTAATATCATCATCTGATACATCCGGTACAAACGACTTGCCTGCCATCAGAGCTCTTATCACAGCAGGTTTCCTTTCAATTCCTTTGACTGAAAATCCTTTTTCCGCGAGCTTAATTGCCAATGGTAGTCCAACGTACCCCAGTCCAACAACTCCTATTACGGCTTCTTTTGATTTGATTCTTTCGATTAGAGGTTTACCCATTTCAACTGTCATAATAGAACCCTCCTTAGAGATTGTCCGTTTTTCGTGGACATTTGCTTGAACATCGTTATACCAAAACAGCCGACTGCCCTATCATTTCGTTTTCAATATAATAAATATTCGCCCAGAAGTCAAACTCTTTGGCTTAGTCTGTACCCCCAGGAAGCGTCTAGCACGGCCTCATTCGCAACATCCTCCGCAGACGGGATATTGTCTTCATTCAACCAGGGAAGTCTCTGCAATTCAACCATGCAAAAGGAAAGTCTTCAAACAACCCTAAAGGCGACAGAAATTGGGTCGATTCAAAACTTAAAAGCCTCTATCAAGGGGAAATCAAACCCGAAAGAAAGATAATGTTGCCAGGCTCAAGTCCCTTGGGACAAATTTCTATCTAGATTGAAGAGGCCTAGGCAAGAATGCGACTCGTTTAGTTCTGAACGCAGAACAAGAATCTTTAAATGTCTTACTGGTAAATGCTAAGTATACTTGAACACAAAATAGGGGGGACTATGAAAAGTCAGATAAATGCACTAAAAATGGTCGAGGCTCTTCCAACATTTAAATATTGGATAGTGACTGCAAAGGACGAAGGTTATGACACACGAGAAATTGTTGACATGCTTAAAAAAGGTTTAAAGAGTAAAGCAGAGCATTGGGATAAAGCAGGAAACCAACAAGCTGCAAAAGAAAAGAGGGATTATTTAGAGGTTTTAGAAAAACAAGGTCTCGACAAGTACCTGGAGTTCATCTGAAATTCTGTTTTCAGCAAAGACGGAACCAGATTTCGGTTCCGGATTGGTACCATCCAAAGCTCTCAGAGTCATAGCACCATTCTTCTTACATACTTTCTTTCTGTTCTTTTGCAGTGAATTTGCACAAGCCACTGTTTCGCCTCTGGTCCCAAAAACCTTTTGCTGTTAAATGTCCTGTTCTTCGCGCAAAATGAGAGCTAATGAGAGCTAACGATTTATCAGGAACAGGTTCATAAATGTGAACTGAATATTTCCTATTCACTCTCTATCATATCTCGCCACTTTTTATTTTCTAATTTTCACCGCTTATTCTCAAGGTCCAAACCCGGAAGCAATATCTGATTAGGATCATAAAATTTCTTTCTGCTTTTTCTTTTCTGGAGGAAGTAAGCGGGATTAACGTAGAAGAGCTTGTTTTGTATCTCTTCTTGTTTGGCTTCCTTCGGGCTTGGGATATTATTTTTATTCAGTTTTGACCAGACTTGCTCTATACCTTCCACATCTAATCCTTCAACCAAAGCCTTAGCCATTGCCGTGGTCATATCTTCGCCAGTGGTCATTGCCAAAAGACCTTCTTCCGAGAATTTACCTTCGATAGCCAGGGAAGCCTCAAGCTTTGAGCCCATAAGCTGCAAGGCCCTCTCCTGCATGGTCGAATCATAAAAGAGATAGTATATCTTCACATCTTTGTCCTGCCCGATCCTCCAAGACCGTCTTGAAGCCTGCCTGAGAGTAAATACACTATATCCTGTCTGGTAAAAAACCATTGTTGGAAAGTCATAGAGGTCAAGACCTGTCTGGACAAGCTTCGGATTCGCTATAACCACCTGAACGCCTGAGTTCACTTTATCCTTGATCCATTCTTCCCTTTCTTCTGGATTCACAGAATATCTCAGAATATTAGCATTTATCCCTTCATCCGAAAGCATCTCCTCTAATCTTGATGTTATGTCCTTTATCCCGGTATACTGGCAATAGGTAAAAACATTCCTTCCTTTCGAAACCTCATCTTTGACCAGATCGATTAGTTGTTTTTCCTTATTGTAAATCTTATCCTTGGAGAGATTCATAGGGATTGCGACTATCTCTTCGGTGTGAGGGTAGAGTATTGGCTCATTATCAAAGGGTCTGTCAGGATAAGAGAGGAGGCTGTTTAGATATGCTCCGAGCAGAGCCTTGCTTCCTTTACTGAGAGCAGATCTGACAGCGGAAGAAAGCTGGCTTTCAAGTTCTTTGTAAGCATCTTCAAGCTCCTCATCCATATTGATGCGAATAACTTCCTCTGAAATCTGAGGCAGGTCGGGGGCAACATCTTCTAAGGATATGAAGACACACTTATCCAGCAGATGTTTTGAGAAAATCATTGGGGAAATGCCCGGCTTCCTCTTCAAGATTGAGTACTTCTTCTTCCCTTTTGAATAAATATTATCTTCAGGACGGCATTTTGTGATCCTCTCAAGGACTCCATATTTTGCCATCCATTTAGAAACATTGTTGTATTCAATATCCTCATCCTTGATTGTTTTCGGAGATAACCTATAAAGAACATAGAATATATCATCAGCGTAACCGCCAAGCAGAGTGCCGGTGAGAGCAATGGTCTTTTTAGAAGCGCTTGACAAAGCTCCGAAAGAATTTCCCTGAGCAGTTGCACCGCCTTTGAGTTCATGCACTTCATCAGCGATGTAAAAGTCGAAGTAACCTTTCAGATATTTCTTTATGTACTCGGACAAAGGGTATCTTCTTATCTTACTCCTATCCGCTTCCCAGAGAGGTGCACTGCATTTAGGACATGATCTCTTGTTAGTTTTGAAGTAATCTTCTCCAACCGGCGTCTCATCCTTGTCCACAATCATACCGTAGCAATCAGGGCAGTGATAACCACCGTTTCTGTGGATGACAGCAGGCTTCCAGGCATAACCGAGTTTGGCTCTATCCTTGCTTACAATCGTATATTCAGGGACTTCTGGCTCTTTTCCATCTAAAGAAAGAGCATCTTCCAGGTATCTCATAATATTAGCCTTTGCGTCCGGAACTGTCTCCCGAACCTCTCTCTGCCATTTTTTCACCAGATGACCCGGACACATTACCAGAGTCCTTGTTGGTCTTCCTCCGTTTTCGTAGACATAAGGAACGGATGCTCCTATAAGACTCTTGCCACAACCCATCTCGCCAACAACAATCGCGGAATCATATTCCTTGAGAAGATTAACCAGCCCCATGATCGCATCACCCTGAGCCTGATACGGCTTTCTCAGGAGGTTATAGATTTTCTCATCCCACTTATCACCGGGATTGAAGAGAGGCTGAGCGGTTTGTTTAATCTTGTCAGTAAGCGTTCCTCCATAAGTTCTCAAATAATCTGTCATGTCCTCTATTCCATCCAACATACCAACCACTAAAATTCTATTTCACCATTCTTGATCCCTTCTGAGATGAAAGAATCCAGCTCCTCCTCGCTCACTGAAAGCCTGATCACCTTCTTTGTCCCTGAAAGCTCTTCAAGACCATTCTCTTGTTTTATCTTCTCATATAGCCACTGAGACCATTGTGGAATTAAAGGAACCGAGTAATTTCTTTTGATGGAGTTGTAAACCATCTCCGGAGCATCCTCCTCTTTGTCCACATATAGAAGTTTGTCCCCTTTATCCGAGGATTTGAAAAAAGCATCCGCGAGGACAATCTGGTGGATCAAACCACTTCCCAATTTTGAGCTGAGGATTTTATATTTCTCGGAAAAGCTATGCCAGAGGGAGAGGGGATTATCTCCGACAATCCGGATTTCTTTTCCTGATACCAAAGCAGATGTTATAGCTTTGACCCGGGCTTCATAACCTCCTACAGACATAAAGTAGAGATGAGAGTATTGGTCGTAAGCATAGCCATCGGTGTATGCCTCAACATCCACCTCCTTCCAGTTATCCGAATATCTTACCTTCTCCAGCACTCCGATCACATCAAAGTCAAGATTTCTCCATCCTTTTTCAGTATCTTAATTGAAACCCGATAACTTTCTACATCCCTCTCAATCAAGGTGTCCCCTTCATATTCCTCATATCTGGATATGACCTTTTCCACCTTGCCCCTCACAATGTGCCTATGCTTCCCTTCACCAACTACACCATCAAGGCATCCATTGGCAAGAAGCAAGCCAAGATGCCCTTTGTGCAAAGGAAGCGGAGGTCTCCCCATGTAATCATCGCCTACATCACCGTTTCCCTTGATTCTGTTCCATAGAATTGAAGACCCCAGTTCCTTTTCAAGTTCTTCTTCATCTATCAAAGACGAGCGGAAAAGAGAAACCGGTCCCGAAGAAGGAAGGCTATAAAGAGGTTTCTCAGCATAAGGAATTTCATGAAGGTCTCTTTGAGGAATGATTTTGAGATTATCGTATTCCCGGTCGTTTAAGACAGCTTCTTTATTTTTGCTTCCGAATAACACGATCTGCTTGAATGCCTCGTATTCGTCATCCGGGAATCGGAACACATTGAAATCATCAAAACGATAAGAGAGAATCTTTGCAATATCGTTGCTCAATCTCTTCTGCGGGATTATGTATATCAACGCTCCGGATGGTTGGAGATACCTCAGGGTTCCTTTGAGAAACACCTTCTCTGTTCTGTCACTTGCTTCTTGTTTATTGGGAATATCCCAATCGTATGGTGGATTCAAGAAGAGACAGGAAAATGCGTTGTTGCTAACCCTGGCGTCCTCGTAACTTCCTTTGATAACATGATCGAGGTCGTCCTTTGCTTTTTCAGCTCTGTATTCATCCAGCTCAATGCCGTAGGTAGTTGCTTTAGCATCCCCTTTCAGCTTTTCCAAAGCCAAACCCTCTCCACAACAGGGGTCAAAAAGATTCACATTGTCATCAGGAAATTTGAGAAAAGACCTAACTCTATCAACGACTGACAAAGGTGTAGGATAATACCCCATCTTGATTTTTGCTTCGAGTCTCATGGTAGATCATTTTCAAAACCTTTTACAAATCAGATTCAG
>Ga0315274_10011019_pt1 | contig 12980 bp, 8 predicted proteins | sample YL17G02_20_MG_FD_203700 | JGI IMG/M metagenome (GOLD analysis project Ga0315274, IMG submission 203700) | Sediment microbial communities from Yellowstone Lake, YNP, Wyoming, USA - YL17G02_20 | ecosystem: Environmental > Aquatic > Freshwater > Lake > Sediment | place: USA: Wyoming | collected... | reverse complement strand
GCTTCAGCCGAAGCAGAAATTTTTGTTAGTGAATTTGCAAATAAACGAAGTCTAAAATTGACTCGTGGCAAGCTTGATTTTGCACCTCCAAAAGGTCGATCTCTAGAAGATTTTTGGAGAGAACATCGATACAACTTTCTTTCGACAATTGATGGCCCTGTAATCACAGCACATCATCTTGATGATTCTGTTGAGACATGGATTTTCACATCGCTTCGTGGCAATGGAAAAATCATTCCATACAAAAGAGGGAATGTAATTCGGCCATTTCTAATGACGCCAAAATCAGAATTCATGTCTTGGTGCAAACGTCAAAATCTTTCATGGTGTGAAGATGCCAGCAACAATGATGTAAGATTTATGCGTAATCTGATTCGAAAAGATATTGTACCTGCTGCACTAATAGTGAATCCAGGCCTTCGAAGCGTGATTCGAAAGAAATATCTTGCTGAGATAGTTTCTTAATTGCTGACATGTGATATGATCGGCATACGTGAAAAAGATAAGACTAAGCCTAAAAAAATCTGCCACCTATTGGTCATTTAATGTATTTGATTCTGTAGAAGCTGCATATTATCTTCGTGAAGATCCTGTTGATTCTGTTGCATGGAAAGAACGTGCAACAGTCATGAGCCTTGAACAAAAAGAATTTGTAGAAATTGAATGGCTGGGTTGTGAGTATTACTACGTTGACACGAACCACGGTCCAAATCCAAAGATCTCATTGAATCATGAGCGGTATGACAACATACGTGCTGTCAAGATGTTGCCATCAGACGTGACGTCAGCAAAAACAAGCTTTGTAGAATTGTATACAGGTTGGGTGGTTGGAGGTGCTGTCCCATGGACCAAGCAGGCTGCCCAGAAGGACATCAGAATAATTCCCATAAATGAAAAAGTACATTCTAAGTTTGATTTTTCTAAGTTATTCTCAGCAACTCAGGCAGCACATGCTGTCGAAGCTTCGAATGTCGTAGCCGGCAAGATCAATTAATTTTGGGAGTATGTGTAACATGTCGTGTGATTATCTTCACATCAGGATAATCAGCAGAAATGTTTGCAACTGCCAAGATATTCTTGTATGAATCATCAAAGAATTCAACCTCATTGAAGTCTTCTTCATCTAGTCTGCGAGAAATATATTCTGCTTTTTTTTGAGGATCTGAGTCTCCCAGAGCAACAACTTCTACATATGCTAAATTGATATCATTAATGAATTGACGCACTGGCTTTGGGTCGCTGCGCGCAGTTAGAATTACAACTTCTCCTCCTTTTGCAATTATTCTTTTAAGAATTTTTGTCGTCCATTTTATCTCAGACGGATTAACCAATTTTGAAAAATCTGAGTAGTCAAATTTGTCTCCGTACTGCGGAGCATACACAGCATACTCGCCGCTAGTTAAGCTAAGTTTGTCTCCTGATGCAGTTAACACATGTATTCTAGAATCGGTTTTGACTAGTGTGTCATCAAAATCAAAGATTCTTAATACTCTTTTTTTGTTGGTTGTAGATTCAATTAATGCTCTCACATACAGAGAAAGCAATTTAGTGTCGCGACGGCTCATGTCAACAATAACTATACATACACAAACACAATGAATTATCAAATGTCATCATATCTATGATTGAGGTCTTTAGTGATAGTAATCATTGATCTTGTTGGAGATGACGAAGATATTGTAATCATGGATGAACCTGTAGTGATCAAACGCGAATATTCTGCAGAGGAAATTCGACGAATTGAATTTGAAATATTGCAGCCAGCGTTACAAATTGTTCCAGTAACGCAGCACTCTAAGGGATGTTTCTAGAGAAACCATCAAAGTAAGGAAGCGAAGATGTTGCTTCTGTGCTAAGATTTTGTGAATATGTCGTATTGGGTTGAACGCCTACAACATAAATCTCTCCAATACCCCGATCAGTTTTTCGATAAGCTTGACGAACGAAGTTAACTTCAACTGGACTCGGCCCGGGTGAGCCTTTGACAACAGTCGCACTTTGAGATCTTGCTCCGCCAAGTTCTTTTATCTCTGGCGATCTCAATATTGCTTCATTATCAAAAGTTGTAGTTCCGTCATTGATGAATTTCGTATACTGACGTTGCTCGAGCATGTCTCGAAGCTGTCCAAATCTGTTTCTTCTAAATGTAGCTTTAGAATGTGCAGGAAGCCCACTATATAGACCATATTTCCAGCCTCTGATTACTGGTGATATTCCAAATGTGTATCCTGAATAATTGTTCTGCGTGCCGCTTATGAAAGTTTGTAAGTAGTTATAATTTTTGACGTCTGTGCTGGCAATTGGATTGAATCTTGTATCGACTTTTTTTGCTCTGAACATTGGGTAGTTATTTGCACCGATACGGCGGTCCAAGTTTAAGTTAGGCTTGAGCGTCTTTACAACAAAGTTATCGATCGCTGCAATGTCAGGTTTTGATCGTGCAGGAGTAGCTAACGTAAGAATCTTTACATATGAAAAACATAGTCTGTACTCGCCTGATGGCATAATCGGTCCAGACCATTTGTCATCGACGAATGAAAATTTGTCACTCATCTGCATTAATGCCGGCGCGGCTCCACCATCAAGAGAGTCAGCTGACAATGCAGATCCTGATGCCATACCAAAAAGTTTTTCGATATAGAACATTTCATTTTTTCTGTCAACAAGTGGATAGAAACCAGACTTTGAATTACCCGGTGACAAAGAAGGATTCCTGTGCGAAGGAGAGTTTGGTACGCCTGAAAAATACACAGCAAGATAATCTGATGGATGACCAGCAATTGCTCTTGAATAGTTAAAAATAAATGGATATGATGCTGTTATCTCTACACAAGCTGTTGACCATACAAAACTAGCTGCTGCCTCATCAAGTGCATTTGTGTATGTCGGAATAGCTCCATGGAAGCTGCTAGTAGTTGCTGATAGGAGAACAAAGTCACTTGGCGGATCGCTAATTATAGATGAAGATTGCCAGTATATACCCTGCGTAAGAATCGATGATGTGAACGATGATGAAATTGCTGCAAAAGTAATACCAACAGTTGGTGCTTCAAATGTTGAGCCTCTGTAAATAGCAGTCCAAGGCATTGGTGTCCCAGAACCTGGTGTCGCTCCATTTGGCGAGAATGACCAGTCAATGATCAGATCGTCTGTTGCTAATGAAGAAAATGCACTTGCTAATTTGCCTGAATTTGTTCCTACGACGCTTGTAGGCACTTCAAATCCCTCAAAATACGACGTCGCAGGATCATTGACGTCAAACTGTGATTCATATGTGATGTTATTCAAATCACCATATCCGAAAAAGAACTTGATAAGGTCTGTGTAAACCATCGAGCCCGTTTGATATACACTAGCAGGACTATTTGAAAATGGTGCAGATATTGCAGTGTAGCTATTAAGATAGCCATGATCATTTTTCTTATTCAAGAAGACTTCTGACGGTATGAGATAAGACATACCAAGACTGTTATCCAGCGATGAATTGCTTATTGTACCAGTGAGCAGCGCGGGAAAATAGATATCTTCAGTTCCATCAAAAACAGTTGCAGGAACCCTTAATGAATTTCTTCCGTGTACTGCGATGTCACTTTTATTCAAGTGTCCTGGTAAAATTGGAATGATCGATTTTATTAATTTCTGACGATTTTTTGTCAAAAAATTTATGTCTGTAAAGTGTGAATTTATTGTCGTTTCGTTTCGACAAAAGTTAATTCCAAAAACGTCATTTGTCTTTGTAAGTCTATTGTTAGGATCGTATTGTGTCTCATATGGAAATGACCACGTCCACTTATTATTAACGAGCGGATCATCAGTAAGACCAATGTTTGTTCTGTCTACTTTTGATCCATTGAAAATCATGTAACCAACAGATGCAGTAACAACGTTATTGTATGGACTAAGAAAAAATGCAGAGTTAACTTCAAATCGACTGCCAGAGATGCTAAACGGAACAGAACCATTTTGCTTTAAACAAAATGAAAGATCTGGTATACATGAATCGTAATATCTTTCATTACCATCGTGACATTGCACAATTCTATAAGCAGTGTGTGATACTCTTTCTTGCCACGGAACTTGCCTGTATGAGAGCAAAGGATTTCTTACAACTTCTGCCGATGTAATCGAATCATATTCTGACGACAGTGGAACTTCAAGCTCTGCAAATTGTTTGCTAAATTTTCTTGCTCGCGAACCTGTAATGAAACTATTATTTGATATCGCAAGTATGGAGCCTGTGATGTAATCGTCCTGCATTGATCCATAAAATGATGCTTCGTAAGAAATATCAAATTGATCGAGCACAGGTTGATTACCTATTGCATCGTGTATGTCATCTGTAAAGATGTTATCAGCGAAATGACTCATGGTATGAACTCACTACCTTCTTTGACATATGACCCGTAAAAAGTTATGTTTATTGAGCCTGTGTTGAAGCATACATCGTGACCTCGAGCAGGGCCTCCATAATCTACGTCATATAACGTAGAGCTTGAAAGCAGCAAGCACGTACCAGTTGAAGGATCGCTTGGGCTACCTGGGGCTGTGTCCATAACTTTGAGCTTAACTGTTTCAAATGCAGGTCTCGTTTTTGATGCAGCAAGTATTAACTTCTCGCCTGGGTTAATGAGATACGGTGAATTTTTCTTTGAAGTAAAGTCAAGTGGCGCAACTATCAAAAAATTTGCCAAGTAATACGTTATCCAACCTTGAGAAATAGCATATGCAATACGATCACCTACAACAACAATTAGTTTATTGATTACATCTTCTATGTCTGCGGCATTTTCTAGAAAAAATGGATTCTTAATTGATTTGTCTTTTCTAGAAACAACCTGATTTGTAACATATTCGCCGCCGAATATTGAACCACCGCTTGGATTGAAGCCAGTCATGCCTCTGCCAAATGCATTGATCGTGTCTAAGAATAGTGACTCTCCATTGCGAAGCTTATTTTTATCGCTTTGTATAATTGACAATTTTGTAAGATATTCAGTTGCAAAAAAATCTCTGTAAAAAATTGTGGACTCGGCGGCAGTCATAAAAGCTGGGCTGAAATCGGGGACTGCTGACGTTATGTCTGTGATTGTTGAATTAAGTAAATATATTTTTGAAATACCATTTGAAATTGAAGGAGTAGACTTGATTACGATGCTACCTGTGAAAAATTCATTTGATCCAATTGTATTAGTAGGCGAAACAACTGTGTCTGGTGAAAAATAACTCTCGCACAAGATAAGTGTTGGACTAAGCGCAAACTCTGTTGTGGCAGGAGGGCTTGTATTTGGAATAGTCTTTACACGAATATTTGATGTTGCATCGTTCGAATTAGTGACTGTAGAATTTGTTATTAGATCTCTAATCTTTGTAAGACCATAATTTTTCTCACTAAACAATGAAAAAGTGAGTGCGGGTCCTGCAGAATCAAAATAATAATTTGAGTAACCTGCAGTGTTTATGCCAATAGGATCTGTAACAGCATAATCATAAATTAAGCCAGTGTCAAATATTACAGTTGATACTGTTTTGTCTCTAAACCATGACGGACCAAATGTCATAGGAACTTCTATAACAACCTTTTCAATTAAAAATGGAGCATCAATATTGAGTTCAAATGACATGCCATTTGAGTCATAGTCAGCATTTCTTTGTATACTTTTTGGGTATTCTTTTGTTAAGCCGCCAATTATTAATTGAGGCAGTGGATCGAGATTTTCGTTTTTCAGATAGCTGCCACCGAATTCAAGATGACCTACAAGCGGATCAGAATAATTTCCTTCATCTGTACCAGTCTCAACATGTCTACGTAGATCTAGACTACCAGAAATTATTGGATTACCAGTTGATGTGAAACCTTTTTGATCTTCTGTTATAAAAGAGCCTTGGTTTGCATTTACTGAGGCATCGGCGGCCGTTGGGACTGAATGTTTATCAAATAGACCCACATGATCTGAAATAGAATTTGCTGGTAAACTCCATTGATTCTTGTTTGGATTGAAGTAGTAAATACTTGATGTATTTGGCAACATTTCAATGTTTGTCTTTACTGCAAAAGAAACTCTAATTTGTGCTTTATTTGACAGCGCAGAATCAAAGCTCCCATCTCCTATTGAGGGACTAGAACCGGTTGCATAGAATTGATCAGATCCATTATTTTGTTCAAATCTTGCGTGTTCACTAAAAGGTTTCATTGCCCAGATCTCCTTTTTCCGTCAATGATTGAATCAGAAAGAATAGAATCTGATAGACATGCAGGAACTGTCACACGAGAAATCTGTATACTTCCTGAACGAAATAAATCTGCAACAGTATATGGATTACCAAATGCTGTAGTATTCATAGATGCTGGAATCATTGATGGATATTCTATCAATTGATTTGTGTTTGTGTCGGAAAAAGGTATTGTTTTTTGATCATTAAACACTGATGAATCTTCACTGCCTCGAATGAAAGGAGTTGCAGCTCTCATTGGGAGTACTGTTCTATTTTGTGTTCTTCTATTTGAAGGGGGTGAGAATCGAAAGATTGCGCACTTATCAGTACCTGCTGAAGGCCAATGTTCGAATGTGTTAAGTGACACTGTATAATTTGCATAAAGTGCTTCCGCAGCGTCATAATCTGAAAAAGAACTATTCCATGCTGCGCCGCCATTAACATGCCGAGGTCTTGAATTTGCATCATCAGTTTTTAAGATCTGACCAAAATCCCTGTATGTCGTATTATTTTTGAATATTCCAATTGTTGCGGCTTCTAGAATGTTAACTTTTTGAAATGATCTCGGGGCATATCTAAACTCCAACATACCTGAGTTGTAAATTACTAGATCAAATGTGATTATATTTGAAATGGCGTTTGGCGCTTCATTTACAGAAAAAGATTTCCAACGTATAACTAATGCTGGGCCGTATTGTGTTGAATTTGCACGAAAATATTTGACACCGCCCAAAGTAGAATCGATGCCATTCGGCATTAAAAATTTACCAGACACGACATCATTATGTGTGACATAAGGCAATGGAGGACTTTGTAAAGTTGTAAGATACAAATCGCTGGCTGTACTACCACCATCAGTTTTTGCGTATCTAATGACGTTCTTTAAAAAATCCCACCAAGGTGCAATAACAATGTTGTTGCCCGTAACAGTTGTTTTGATTGAAGTATTCCTATAGAAGCCGCCGGCGTCATTGAGGATATTACCCATAAGCGTAACAGTTGATGTATAAGAAATATTAGGATCGACAAGTACACAAAAGCCGCATGATGAAACACACAGTCTAGTATATGTTTTGCCATCAAAAACAATTTTAAATCCAATATCAATAAATGCATTTGAAATTGCACTAAACTCAGTTCCAATAACACCAGGCAAATACGTCATATTTGCGCTTTGAACAGGAAATAAGCCATCATCAGATAACGACGTCAGTGTTACAACATAGTCGTCAAAGTTTCTGTCAGGTGCTAGTCTCTTAGTTTTTGGTGATGCAGACATTAAAAAAGCATACCTCCGTATGTCACAGATTCTGTACCAGAATATGCATTATCATACACAAATCCGCACGTACCTGTATGCTCTTTTGGTGTAATATACGTTGTTGATGAATTTCTCATAGCATTGAGTGAATTAAATAGATTTTCTCCATTGGCTCTACTTCCAACAGGAAATTCTTGTATTAGATGAATTACATCTTCAAATGGTTCTAATACGTTTCTATCATATGAGACATAACCTATTGCAGGACCTACATGAAAATCTGTTCCTTCAATTCCAACTACTTCGACTGCATCGAGAAAAAATTGCTTATTCACAAATGGTTTGTCTATGTAATCAACTGACAAGACTTGATCTGAATCAAATCGACTAAATATGTTTCCATTTCCAAATTGACCCATTACAGAATGTGGTTCAAATGGATGATTAATTGAAAAATTTGATACCACTGAACGAATTGGAAACGCTTCTATTATTCCATCTATAACATAATTTTCTCGTTGATTTGTATCAGATGTGACAATCGGATATGTGAAAATACTTGGATCACCACCTGATTCAACATACCTGACAGGATCAAATACATCAATCTCTTCAAATCTATCTGCAGCTATTATACTGACATGCGGAACACCGAATAGTGTTCTATCTAGCAAATGTCCTGCTGTGCCGGCAGAAATTTTTACAATGCCGGCTGTCCAGTGTTTCTCAGAAGTAATATCAACACCATTTCGATATGAATCGAGACTTGATGATGCATAGTAATCGATATTTGTTGAAAGAATTTTTCTAGATTCCCCTTTTCCATCGATGACTGTCATGCTTACAAGATGATGAGACGTTCCACTAGAAGGAATATTTCTATAGATCTTTCGATGTGAGAAAAATCCGCCTGCCTCTGAAGATCCCGCTATCACAGCCGGCGCGCCAAAATCTTCAAACCATGTAATGTCTCTAAGTCGAATTTGTTCTTTTGTATTGAAATAATTTACATCACAATCAATGTGTATGCTGTCTACGCTTGAATTTGCACGAGCCAATGCAGATGAAATGCTGCCGGCAGGTGTTGCTGTAGAATTGTTAAAGTTTACACTCATTATTCTGCACCAAGTTTTTGTTTGTATGAAAACTTATTCATAGCTTAATATTTTCTAAATACTCCGACTATTTGTTGAACCAATAAGCTATCATCAATAATCTGCTTCTGACCAATGTAGTTATCACTATGACGATATGTGTTCTTATGACGCTCGAGCATGTGAGACTCAATCACAAAATTTGTTCCTTTGTACCGTGTCTTACTAGGTATAAGTTGTTCAATGAATCCTGATATTGATATATCGAACCACCTGTAGAATTCCAAGAATTTTCTAAAGTCTACCTTGTCTGACAATCGATTGAAGTAAACATCTCGAAGTACATCAAGACCAGGGTAATCAGCAGAGAACATTAATTCAGGACTACCAAGAACGTCATTTAAGATGTCAAATGATGAAAACATTGAAACAATGTCACGATCTAGTGAATCAATCATTGAAAATTCTAGTGATAGTCGAAGATCATCCTGCGGTTCTTCTGATAGTAAGTAATCATTACTCAAATATGACGGTGAAGGAACAGCAAATGGATTTTCATTTAGTAGATCTGGGCTTGTAAAACTCTTGATTCGAATCTTATCATCAGTTGCTGATTCATCGAATGCAGGTGACAGGTAACTAAAGCGGAAAATATCACCAATAACAACATGAGAATTCGGTTCGAAACCTGTTCCATCAGGTTCGTTATTGTTTTGACTAAAATCTGCGAATACGATGTTGCCATTATCATCAGCATCACGTATTGGTTGCTTATGAAATGTATCTAGACGAAGTTTTTGAAATGAACCAGACATATCTGTAACGAAGTTAAAGTTCGTCATCGGATCATCTACGCCTGTAGACTTAGGATTTCTTACATGTTCTTTCCATTCATCAACTGTCATTGACTTTGACCAAAAACGTATGCCGGCTGCCCATCCTTCAAAGTCAACTGTACGTGCAATATCATCTGAATACAAAGTATCGTTAAGATGCGAGTAACCAATACCTGCAGGAATAACTTGATTATTACCAATACAGATATAACTTCCAGATGCATTCGTTCCTGATAATGCAGTTCTAAAGAGATTGTTCTGTCCGGTGATTGATTCATCAAAATATGATGATGTTACATATGAATCTAATATTTCACCTTCATCAGCTCTACCAACTCGCAAATAATACGAAGATGTTACTCTTGAATCGAATTCATCATTTCTAATGCAACCGAATGAAACGTTCCAACGATCGCCGTCAAATATACCTGATCCGGATAATGATAGTGACATATGCAACAATTTTGCAGATGAACTTTGAGTTGGTCTACAGAATAATTCAACAGTTGCAGGATCTTGTTGATTTCCACTGCCTTGCGTTGCGACAACATTTGCAAGTAATGCTGGTTGTTGACTTGGCAAAGTACTGCCGGTGACAATCATTCGAAATAATGACTGATTACCTTCACTACCTACTATCTCTGATATTTTTTGTGGTGTAAATTTGAAGAATCCTTCGACGTTCCAAGAACCCGATGTAAATAATCCGTCAGACCTGTTAGTTGTCCCAGTATTTCTTTTTGTAATTTTGCTTGTGATGAAGCTTCCTGCGGGCTTTGGAAAACCAGGTTCTATTCGTGATCCTGAGAGCGGCTGAGTTATCACAAAAGACGAAGTGATAAAGTTAACCATGCCGAGTGGTTCAAACTTCTTTTCACGAGATGCAGACAATTGTTTGGTTGTTGCTCCGCCGTATTCTCTAATTTTTATGCTATTTTCAGGATCTATTCCTACTGATCTAAGAAATGACTTGATACTATGTTGTGTTCCCTTTGACCTGATTATGTCTGGCATGTTGGTGAGAACACGACGGAGAATGATAGACTGAATCTTCTTAAGCGGCGTGGCCAAGTCAGTTAAACCTGGGATATATTGACCATCAGCATATTGTTCAACTGTTGAATTAGTAAAGAACTTTGGAAGATAAAAACCATATTGTCTGACAAGATCTTCAAGAAAGTTGTCTGGGATCGTATCAGTCTCATCATAACCGACGGTCCTAAGTGTACTAAATGCATCTGCATACAGCTTGATCTCATCAAAAAACTTTGACCAGATATACAAAAAAGACAGGATAAGTTGAACAGAGCCCTTTTTACCCTGACCGGGTACACCATCGCCTGCATAAGGATTTCCTGCATCACCTTCAACATCATAGAAGCCGTCTTGTGATGCACCTTCAAGAAGGTAATGTTTTGGTATTAGCTTAATGATATTGTTTGGATTTTCCCTGTCATATTTTGTAGCTTCAGTCAAAAGTGATAAATTGAGCTCCAATATCGGCTCATATGTTGGAAATAATACTGTTTTGAATTCTTTTCGTTCATTAACAAGTATGTTGTCACTATCTGCTGTAGCATCAAGCCTCAGTGATGCATCATAGTTTTGAATTGTTGAATGCAATGAATTGCCTGAGCTATCCAATACAACAGCATCTGTCGTAGAATTAAGATTAGATAATGTCCCAGAAGGTTCATTGAATCGATAGTAAAGTTTCAGATCAGGCGTAGAATATAAACCGCGAGATGACTGTAAGATTTGAGACTGCGTATCTCTAACAGAATGAAAAATACGCAATTCATCAAGCGAACCGCTGAAAGTTTGTGTAGGTGTTACAAGGATCCCGCCAGAATAAAAAGTACTGCCAGACCCTATCAGAAAATCTGATTCATCAATTGAAAGTTTTCCAAATTTTTTATTCTTAGTTGTTTCTGACTGAAGCGATTCATTGAGATAAAATTGAAGTGAATTTTCTCTTCCTTCTTTATTAAGAATTACACAGACGTGATTTGGTGAACCCTTTAAAAGCTCATAAGAAACTGAATTTGATATCGACCCTGACGTTACACTAAAAACAGCAGTAGCAGAAGTGGATGACACTGATGGACTAAGATGAAACATAAAACCATCAGTGTCAGTTGAGCTTTTTTGAAAAATAACTTGTGTGTCATTTGCAAGTTCTGGTATTCGAATGATTGCTTCGATAGACATTGACGTCTCTTCATCTGCAGGATTGATGATTGTTACGCCCTCATTGTTTTTTGACATTTCAGGATATAGATTACCTGATTTATCCTTAACGGCTATCCATGTTCCAAGTTTTTCTTGGAATCCTCCTGCGGGATTTTCAGTTACTGACGTACCTGAAAAATGCAGTGCACCTGACCACGTTGGAAAGCTGTCAAAGACATATTTTTCAAATCCTGTCATTGAATCAAGATACTCTTCGACCTCTTTCCTAGTTCCGTCAAATGGAAAACCGTTGATTATCTTGTTGAATGCCTCATTTACTTTTACTTCTGCAGAAGAGAAAAAAGTATGATTTTCAAACTTTGACCAATCTACGTTGAGCTGTTGAGAACTTTTGAGAGGTGAATCAAGCGGATCATATTTGAATGATGTGTTGCCTGCATGATTAGAGTTACTCAAATCAGCATCAGCATATGTTTGGATAACAGGCTTAGTATTGCCTGCAACAGCCTTCATAAATGATGGAACAAACGGTGTATTCGATCTTGTGGACATTTTATGTCCTCAGTGGTGTCGGGTAATTTTCAACTCGAAATATAGAAGAAACAGATCTGAATTCTGAGTTGTTTCCATCTATAGGAATAATGACATCAATCACATATGTTCTGCCAGAAGAAAGACTTGATGTATCGAGTACGAAGAACATGCCATCAGCATCATTAGATACTTTTGTTGACTTTTTATCAAGATCGAATGGTACAACGGCTTCGTCTGTCACAGAATCTCGAATTTGATAGTACACATCTTTTATGATAACACCAGGCAATTCAACAGGTAACTTTGTTGCTTTGATCAAGGGGCTTGTTTGATCAAAGATATGCACTCTAATAATTGCTTCTTCTGAATTTGTGTATCTGTCTTTTAGATCTCTTACAGATACAATAAGTGACTTGTTTCTTCGCGACATGCTCCTTACTGGAGGGGATATAGTGAGAGTGCTGCCAGTTATATACGCAAGACTGTTATCAATTGATTGCCATACGGGCACAAATTCCAGAGAACCAGATAATGCAATTACTGCAGCTAATCCAGTTCCTGATGACGGGATTGTTACGTCAGCAAAGTATGTTCCTGTAACATATGACGAGCCATGTGAATATTGAGATCCAGTTATATACTGATTATAGTAGCCTCCAGATATAGGCGTGCTCATTTTAAGCAATAGACAATTGCTTCCCGTGATTTGGCTTAAACTACTGCCTGACGTGAGATTTGAAAGACTTCCAAAATTGTAGTTATAGAATGTCAGACGACATGACGTGTCAAGCGAAAGATCTTGAGTATCATCGTAGATAGAATCGTCAAATCCCATCAATAGATGTGGAC
>Ga0315274_10011018_pt1 | contig 12982 bp, 12 predicted proteins | sample YL17G02_20_MG_FD_203700 | JGI IMG/M metagenome (GOLD analysis project Ga0315274, IMG submission 203700) | Sediment microbial communities from Yellowstone Lake, YNP, Wyoming, USA - YL17G02_20 | ecosystem: Environmental > Aquatic > Freshwater > Lake > Sediment | place: USA: Wyoming | collected... | reverse complement strand
ATTGTGATGAAGTATGGTCTGGGCGGAAAATCGTACGACGCACTTTGTGGCATGAACGTGACCATACTCAGCAGATCTTACAGTTACTTTCAATTTAGGCTTTACCGGGTTGGAGGTGCAAAATGAATAAACAAAAAGCAGACGCCGGATACTTCCACAATGGTCTACCCTATAACCAGTTTGGGCATGGCCCTCGTTATCTCGTTATCTTTCAAGGACTCGTATACGAAAACAAACCCCTGTCTGGCTTAATGGCTCAGTTTTTTGGGGGTGCGTATAAGTTCTTGGAAGAGGTCTATACGATGTACCTTGCTTCCTGACAGCGGGGTAATGAAGTACGCTCTCAAGCCGGTTGTCTGGCTCGGATCGCTCCTGTTTGGAACGTTTGGGGCGCCAGAGGATCCAAATGATTTAGTGGTGACCATCGAGGTTGAAGACAAACACGAGTTCAAAGACCGCCTGGCGCAGATCACCGCACACACGTTGGTGGTAGCGGGGGATAAAGACCCATTTTACACCGAGACGTTGTTCCGCGAGACGGCTTCTGGCCTTCCAAATGCCAGGCTGATCCTGTACAAAGGGATGGGCCATCCTGCTTCTGGAAAACAGTTCGGCAGCGATGTGCTCGCGTTTTTGAATGATGGTATGTAAGAAGAGGCTTGACGAGTGAGAAGGGTGTAAAACCCAGGGAAGTAGCTGCTGGTGGGTTTACTTCAATCATTCCAATGGGTTAATCCCAGCTTGTAGTGAATACAATATTACCTTGGTTCTTGTTGCTATTCTGGGTTGCGGTGATTGTCTTTTTGGATGTACAATCTATTCATGCCAGCCTCCAAGTGATCGAATGAGTCTTGGCATTGTCTAAAATTTCTATAATGCTAGGTTCCCTGATCCCTGGCATGAACAGATATTCCCTTATGGAAGGAGTCATCGATGTTTACTAGAAAAATGTTCATTGGGATGGTGGTCACCAGCTTCTTGCTGGTTACAGTCGGCGCAGGCTACTCGTCGGCTATGAGACGCCCCACGCGACTGGCGAGTGTTCAAGCCAGCGCGGATGTGTACTTGAGCCAGGAGATCGTTGTCTCTGCCCTTGACAACAACAAGTATTCGCCTGCCGTCGCCTATAATTCGAACCACGACCAGTACCTGGTGGTGTGGGAGAATGTATGGCCTGGCGGTCACCATGACATCTACGCTCAACGCATTTCCAGCACCGGACAATTGCTGAGCTGGTTCGCCGTGTCTGTCAATACGAACAAACAGATGCAGCCATCGGTTGCCTACGACCCGCTGCGTGATCGTTACCTGGTAACGTGGATCTACGATGTGTGGGGGAACGGGACGGATTGGGATGTTTACGGTCGTTTCATCCCCTGGAACGGGCCGGATTCTGGCCTGACCGACTTTATGATCTGCAACTGGAACAGTGGTCAGTGGCACCCAAAGGTTGCTTATGGCCTGGCGCAGGATGAATTCCTGGTGGTTTGGATGAACTCCGCTTCCAGTGTACCGACTTACATCAGCGGACGGCGGATCTTTGCCGATGGAAGCGGCTTTCCCAGCAATGGTTTTACCATTTCCAGCGGGCCTGAGAACCGTGATTTTCCCTCCGTGGCTTACAACCTGGCACGCAACGAATACCTGGTCACCTGGGATGTCGTCAAAGCCAGCCTGGATATCTATGGCCTTCGGATGACTGGAACTGGTATCGCGCTGGGCGGAGGGGAATTCAGTATCGCTGGCTGGCCTGATAATGAGGAACATCCTTCGGTAGCGGCCTGCAATCAGGCGGATCAATACCTGGTCACCTGGCAATCGCTGGTAACCCCCCCGAATGACACCGACATCTATGGGCGGTATATCGGTGGAGACGGCAGTCTGGCAGGCGTCTATTTGGTGGATGGAACCACAGCGCCAGAAAAAGAGTCCGAGGTAACCTGTAACCAGGGCGGGGGACAATACCTGATCACCTGGCAGACCATGTACACGGACGGTTATTACGGCATTTGGGGGAGGCGGGCATTCCCGGATGAGTCTATGGAAGATTCCTTTGGGTTGGTAGCATCGGGTAACAACGCCGACCGTGCCTACCCGGCAGCTGCCGGAGGCAAGGCCAACTATCTGGTGGCCTGGGAGCACCAGCGGGATGGCACCTCCTATCAGGATATCCACGGGCTACTGGTCACACCCTACAAGGTTTTCCTGCCGTTCATAAGGAGAAATTAAGCGCCTTATTATGGGGATTTTGCTCTAGCGGCTAAATCGCGGCGATCACATTCTCCACCAACGGCAGGATGCGCTGGCGGATGGCCTGCCAATCGTGCTGGATGGTGACGAAGATCGAACCGGGCGGCAAGCTGAGGCTTTGGATGCCGAAAGTGACCCCGTTGGGCCACTGCTCGCCCGCGCCAATGACACGCATCTGTAGGGAGGCAAAGGCGTTCGCCAGCGGATCGAGCAGGGCGGTCTTGAAATACGGCAGGGACTGCTCAGTCTGCCCGCCGTGGGCGATGATCCCGATCGGTTTGCCATGCAAGGGGGTAAGGGAGGTGTTGTCCTGGCAGTATTTCAGGTAAGCCATTTCCTCCAGTTTCTCCAGTAAGATCATCACCTTGGACGGGATGGGGGCGTAATGCGGGCAGACCAGGAAAACGGCGTCCGCGGACTGTAATTTTGCGTGAACCTGGTTAAAGGCTTCATCCTGGCTGCACTGCAGCGTAGATAGGCAATCCCCGCACATACGGCAAGGTTTCATGGGATAGTCGATCAGGGGCACAATCTCGACATCGAAGGACGCGTTTATCTCTGCCAGCCAGTCGCGGATCAGCTCACAGGTGTGGGTGGAAGCACTGTGGCGGCGCGCCGGGCTGATGTTGGAGGCGGATAAGCACACGATTTTCATAGCTGTTTCACTTCCCCGGCTGGGGGTGCCTGGCTGAGCAGCTCCATCAAGCGCGGGGCTTCGGCATAAATACCGCGGTTATGGGGGGGGATGAGGGCGGCGATCTGGCACATGATCTCATCGGTAGCATGCTGTACAGCAACTTCGCGGTTTTTATTATCGAACGGGGGCAGGATGAACGGCTTGCCAACCCGGCCTTTGATCTGCACGCGGCGTAAACGGCGCAGCTGCTGCTTGACCAGCCGGTCTTCGGTGCCTGTGATGCCCACCGGCACGATCGGCACACCGGCTTTGGCTGCCAGGTAGCTGCTGCCTGGCTTGCCCTCGATTAACCCTTCGGTAGGACTGCGAGTGCCCTCAGGGGCCATTACCACCAGATCGCCGCGCTTCAACCGGCTGAAGATCTGGCGCAGCGCGCCGACATCGGCATTAAAGCGATCGATGAATACGCCGTCCAATTGCTTCCCTAAATAACGGAAGATCGGATTTGCGTAATACTTCTCAGCGATCAACATAGTGAGGTCAGTGCGGTCGGAGAAGCGATAAGGCATCAGCCCATCCAACCGGCCGAGATGGTTGGAAACGGCGATGTATGCACCGGTTGTAGGTAAGTTTTCGATGTCGGTGATTTCGATACGAGTGATCAGGCGGAGAATAAGGCGGACAAGGGAACGGGCGGATTTATAAGACATAAGACACCTGCCAGTTTGGAGCCTTGCGAGGCTTCAGGAGTATTGGCGCAATAGCTTTATCATTGGTAAAGCATAAGCCAGCCGCTTACGGGTTTCAGAAGGATCGTTCTCCCGCTCGGTCTTCAGCGTCTGCGGGTCGCAGCCGAGAATGAAAGGGTCTTCCCAGGCCAGCCAGTCTACTTCTTTCGTGTTGGCCTGTTCGAGCATCTGCAGCACGATTTCCGCCACCATGCTCAGATCGTGCTGGTGGGTGCGCGGCAGCACATCGGCCAGCTGCCCGGCCTGCACAGCCAGGTGGCACCAGGCAAAGTCGAGGGTTTTATGGAACAGCCATTCACCAACGCGCGTAACCATGCTCTCGATGTCGCGGTAATTGCGGGGGTGGGTGTCCCAGGCAGCGGCGGAGCGCTGGAAGATCAGCGGGGTTTGTTCCAGCGTGACGGCCTGCACATCCGCGAGAAAAGACTGGTTGAAGTGGGTTTGCAGGGCGAAGGCAAGACGGTCGATGTAGCACAGGTGCAGCACCTGTGCAGGCGGGCAGCGCTGGGCAGCCAAGCAGTACAGGGCGCGAAAATGATCGCCAACCGGGCTCTCGGGGAATTCACCGCATAAGAAAAAGGGGTCTGCTTCGATCTGGTAAACGGCTTCTGGCTGTAAGCGGCGGGTGCTGGGAGGCAGGTTGACGATGGCCTGGGCGAAGGTTGTTTTCAGCAGGGGGGTGATCTGTTTCAGGCGGGGGAGGAAAATACCTTCCGGGTCGGGAAGGGGTAGAACGATGGCTGGAAGAAGCATGAGGCGATTATACCGTAATAGTTGTATGATAGAATTCAGCGGCTTTGATACGATTGCAAAGGATATTGTGTGCCTGAAAATCCGCTCATCTCTACGCTGAAAAACTTGCGCGGCAACCCGCGGGCGTGTGTGTACACCGAGCCGATGTGGGGAATTCCGTACAACCTGTTCGCTCCCTATGCCTCGTTGTACATGCTGGCCCTGGGGGTAACTGACAGCCAGATCGGGTTGCTTTCCAGTATCGGATTGGCGTTTCAGGTGGTAGTTGCCTTGCTCAGCGGCGCGATCACGGACAAGTTCGGACGAAAACGCACCACACTGGTTTCCGATTTAATCGCGTGGAGCATCCCGATGTTTATCTACGCCGTGTCGCAGAACTTTTTTTACTTCCTGGCAGCGGTGATTGTGGGAAGCGTGTGGAGGATTTCATCCACCTCCTGGTTGTGCATGCTGGTGGAAGATGCCGACCAGAGCCAACTGGTGCACATCTACACCTGGATCGAAATTGCCGGGTATTCGGCGGCGTTCTTTTCGCCAATTGCCGGCTTGTTGATTGGCAAATTCTCGCTCATACCGACCGTGCGCGGCCTGTACCTGTTTGCTTTCATTATGATGACGGCAAAATTCCTGGTCATGAACCAATACGTCACGGAGAGCCACCAGGGAAAGATGCGCATGGAGGAGACGCGGCACCAGCCGTTATTCTCGCTGCTGCGCGGCTACCGCGGGGTGTTCCTCCAGGTGCTGCGTACCCCGCGTACGCTGCTGACTGTCAGTATCCAGCTTGTGATGAGTATTGGCATGACCATCGCCAACACATTTTGGGCTATTCTGGTTACCGGGAAGCTGCACATCCCGGAGGCCAATATCGCTTACTTTTTTTTCTTCCGTTCCACAGCCATGCTGATGTTTTTTTTCCTGATTATGCCCAGGATCAGTGCGATGCGTTTCAAGAGACCCCTGTTGCTCGGATTTCTCGGATTGATCGCCAGCCAGACGCTGTTGATCAGCATGCCAGAGAAGAATTACTTACTCTTGTTGTTTACCATCCTGATCGACGCCTGTAGTTTGGCTTTGATCAACCCTTTCCTGGGCTCGATGATTACGGTCAATGTGGATCCGCAGGAACGGGCACGCATCATGGCGATTATCAGCGTGGTGGTTATCTCGCTGACATCCCCCTTTGGCTGGATCGCGGGCCGACTTTCGGAGGTCAACCGGGCGCTGCCATTTGTGTTAAACATCGTATTGTTCAGCATCGGCTTTTTATTGGTGCCGGTGGCAGCCTGGGCAGTCAAGCGAGCATCGGAGGGGGAGAATCTTCCGCCTGATAACTTAGCCGTGCTATAATCCTTCCATTCTTTTTATTGTGATAATTGAGGCAGACCATGCGACCAGATTGGGATTCTTACTTCTTGAAGATCGCTTACGCAGTATCGGAACGCAGCACCTGCGACCGGGCTTTTGTGGGCTGCGTGATGGTGCTTGAGAAGCGCATCCTGACCACCGGGTTCAACGGCTCACCCGCTGGGCAGCCGCATTGTGACGAGATCGGGCATTTGATGGTGGATGGGCACTGTGTGCGCACCATCCATGCGGAAACGAATGCCATCATCCAGGCCGCCCTGCATGGGGTATCCACCAAGGGATCCACCTGCTACGTTACGCATTTCCCGTGCATCAACTGCACCAAGGTGCTGATCAACGCCGGTATCGTGCGCCTGGTGTACAGCACGGCATACCGCAAGGATGAGAATGCCGTCAACTTCTTGAAAGTCGCTAATATCGAGTTCTACCAGAAGGAATTAACGACGGATGATGCGGGTGCAGTCCACCCGCCCTATCCGCACGGAACTGGTCTGGTAGTAATGCCAAATATCGAGAACGGGGAAGAATAAGCGATCCTGCCCTATATTTGGATAACTTGATTTTTCGCGGCCGATTCATAAGCTGCATAAACCAGCTGCATGGTTTTGAGATTATCTTCGCCCGTGTTTTCGGGGGGCGGTCCGCCGCGCAGGCCGCGCAGAAAATCCTGGTGCAGGGGTACCATGCTGGCGTGATTCACATCATAAGCTGGGTCGGCCCACGGGTAGCGCGGAGGAGCGTAGCGGTTGATCAGTGTACCGGCATCGGTGGTCAGATGCACCCAGAAATCCGTGCGTAGCTCCAGCGTGCCTTGGGTGCCCTCCAGGGTGAAGGTTGTTTCGGGAAAACGCTTGCCTTCGGTCTTGGTCACAAAGGTCAGGTCGACCTGGGCGATGGCGTTTTCCATTTGGAGGATGGTGGATGCCACCTGCTCGCCCACCACATCCTCGCGTACGCGCAGGTGCTGCGAATACACACTTTTAGCCTCGCCCATGAAGAAGCGCGCCAGATCGAACTGGTGGCTGCCCTGGTCGGCCAGGATCAATTTGGGAAGCTGCTTGAGCAGGGGCTGGTTTACCCAGGCGAAGGGTGGAAGCTCGTGGAAGAATAGAAATCGCCCACGGAAAATTCGGCCAATCTGACCTTCATCTACTAAGCGTTTAATTTCTCGCACTGGGAACTGCCAGCGGTAATTCTCATGCACATAGAAGGGGATCCCAGCTTCTTTGCAGGCATCGACCATGCGTTTGGCCGACTCGTAACTGGCAGCCATCGGTTTCTGGCAAATCACAGGTGTTTTGTACTTGGCTGCCAGCAGCACCAGCGGTTCGTGGGCGGGCACTTCGGTGATGATATCGACAAAATCAGGCTGCTCTTTTTGTAATAATTCCTCGGGATCGCCATACACGCGCGGGATGCCGAACCGTTTGGCGACGGATTCAGCACGCGAAACGGTACGGTTGTAGGCAGCCACGATATCCACCCCGCCCACCTCCTGCCAGGCGGGAATTTGGAACAGTGACCAAAAACCGGTGCCAAACACGGCGCATTTAAGATTGCTCATCATTTACTCCTCGTCAGTCGTCTCTTTCCTCCCTTTATTAAGATGATACCGCCTCTGTTACCAGATACGCGGCACAAGACGGTAGCGTACTTCCTGAACGTAATCCATATATCCTGGCAGCTCGGTCTGCAGGGTACGATCCTCTAACGCAGTTCTGACGCACATGACAATTGCCGCGGCTATGCCGGGCATCATCGCCCACAACGAGCCTAGAAGGATCGGTAAGCTGATGGCCTGCAGGATAAACCCCACGTACCCCGGGTGGCGCACAAACCGGTATGGACCTGTACGGCACACTGTGTGGCCGCGTTCGCTCTGGATGCGCACGGCTGTTGAGAAGAAAGCATTCTCAATCATCGCCCATGAGAAGAGGGCCAGCCCAGCGATGAACACCGTCACACCTGAGAGATGTCCCGCCAGGTTGAACCCACGGGTCCACCCATTGCGCATATCCAAACCGGCTACAAGCGGGAGTAGAAGATACTGGGTCAGCGCGATCAAGCCCGAAACAACCTTATCCCAGTTCTTGGTTTCTTTGGGACGGCCGCGCTCTGCGATGGTCTCAGGGTTGGTGCGCAGCATGGTGGCGCCATTGATCAATACAACCACAACATTGATCCCCAGATAGACCCACGCCCAGGTCCAGTTGATCTGTCTGGAGGCCAGGAAGAGGATAACCGCGATCAGAATGAAAAAGATCGCCAGGGTTCCTATCCGCGTGAAGATTCCGGATAACAAGTTCGCCTGTTTTTCAACCGTTGGGGTTTCTGATTTCATGTTCATATTTCCTTATCTCATTACTCTTCCATACGTACCAGTGTCTGTGGACGCTCATAAACCAGTCCGCGCTTGGCATCCAACACCACCCGCATCCCTTCGATCAGCATCTCGATGCCCTCGCGGGCGCCGATCACGGCTGGAATGCCCGCCTCCATAGCCAATAAGCGGCAGCGAGCATCCTGGTCCGTCGAGGCAGTCACCAGGCCGTGAGCACGGCGTAAAATGGGTATACTGGTGCGATCGATATACGGTATGACCACGATCTCGTCCGGTTCAATGCGTAGCGAGGGATCGAAAGGCAGCGTCAGGCGGCGCACCCGTCCGATGATGCGGCGTTCGCCCAACCCGGTGCCATGCGCCAGGATGCGCTCGATCAGGTGAACTTTCATCAGGTTTGTGGTTCCCACGCCGTAACCCACCGAACCGCCTGTGATGATGATGATATCTCCCTCATTCACATAGCCATGCTGCTGGGCAGCCTCGACTGCATCATTGATCACCTGGTCGGTACTCTCTGAGCGGGACGCCAGAACCGGATAGACGCCCCATACCAGCGCCAGCTGGCGCTGGGTGATCGGGCTGGGTGTTACCGCCACGATCGGGCAGTGCGGCCGAAAACGAGCGATGGTACGGGCGGTCTCGCCTGAGACGGTTGGCGCGACGATGGCAGAGGCTTTGAGGTCCTCGGCAGTCTCTACCGAGGCGTGCGCCACCGCTTCTGCAAAGTAGGGTCCGGGGCGGGCAGTGATACGCCGCACCGGCAGGGTGGCCTGGGCTGCCTCTGTCTCGTGGGCGATGCGCGCCATCGTCTCAACGGTCAGGACGGGATATTTACCTGTGGCGGTCTCGCCGGAAAGCATAATGGCGTCCGTGCCATCCAGGATGGCGTTGGCCACATCGCTGGCCTCGGCGCGGGTGGGGCGCGGGTTGCGGATCATCGAATCCAACATCTGCGTGGCGGTGATCACGGGTTTGCCAGCCTGGTTGCACTTGTGGATGATCATCTTTTGGATCATCGGCACCGCTTCTGTGGACATCTCGATCCCCAGGTCGCCGCGTGCCACCATGATTCCATCCACAGCCGTTATGATGGAGTCAATGTTGTCAATCGCCTCCGGTTTTTCAATCTTGGCAATCACCGGCGTTGGACGGCCCAGCGAGGTGAACTCGCGGATCATATCCTTCAGCTCCAATACCTCTTCGGCTGTACGCACAAAGGACAGCGCCACCCAATCGGCTTCTTCTTCGATCGCAAACTTGAGATCCTCCCGATCTTTCTCGGTGATGGCTGGGATGGATAATGCGGCGTGCGGTAAGTTCAGACCTTTGTTGGAGAACAACATCCCCCCAGTTACCACCTGGGTCTCGATCTCACTGCCGTCGGCATTTACCACGATCAACTCTAAAAGACCATCATCGATCAGGATATGATCGCCCGGTTTCACCGCCTCTGGCAGGTGCTCGTACTGCACCGGTACCCACCGGGGTGCCGCGGGCGGGTCTGGGACCCGCCCCTCCGGACCCGGTACCTGCCCCTCCGGACCCGGTACGGGGATATGCTCGGTGGTCAGGATCAAGGTTTCGCCAGCCGTCAGCGGCACACCTTCTGGCGCAACCATGCCCATGCGCAGCTTCGGCCCCTGTAGATCGCACAGGATGGCGACCGGCTTGCCTACCTGGTCTGAAAGGGCGCGGATGCGACGGATATTTTCTCGATGAAAATCGAGGTCGCCGTGGGACATGTTGAGCCGGGCAACATCCATCCCGGCACGGATGAGGGCTTCTAAAGTTTCTGGCTCACGGCTGGCGGGTCCGATGGTACAAACGATTTTTGTGCGCAGGAGTGTCTTCGCATTCATTTTATGTGGATGCCCAATTTTTTGTACAGCAGAGCATAATTCAAATTATCTTTTAACAAAGCCGTGAAACGTTCCACCTTTTCCGTTTGCTGGACGCGGCTGCGGCCCATATAACTATCAACCACCTCGATCGCACCCATCGTATCCATATCCGCCAGCAGCATGGGCACGCCCAATTCGTCTGCCCGGTTCAGGACCACAGGACTTGGATACAGGTTGCCAGTCAAGATCAGACAGCGTGTGGAAGTTTCGAGCGCGGCCAGTTGGATATCCGCCCGATCCCCGCCGGTGATAACGGCCTTATTCGTGCGGCGGCGGAAGTATGTCAGGGCGGCCTCGGCGCTCATGGCGCCTACCAGCATGTTTTCAACCAGCTCGCCAGTCTTGTCTGCAGCGCATAGGATCTCGGCGTGCAGGCCTTCGGCCAGCTCGGCGACCGTAGGAGCTGCCAGCCTCGGGTCCCTGGGTAAGATCCCCAACACATCCAGGTGGTGCCGCTGCAGGTAGGGTCCCATCAAGTCGTGGATGTGCTCCAGATAGGCGCGCGGTGTATCGTTGATCACCACTCCTACCAAAGCACTGCCGAAATAGTCCTGGGCTGCCAGGGCACGGTCGACAAGCAGCGTGTCATCGTATTTCAACACGATTACCACCCGCGCCTGGGCCAGCTCGATCACGCGTTTGGCGGACAGGCCAACCACATACCCTTCCCGCCAGCTGCGCCCGCCTTCCAAGACCATCAGATCGCGGTTGGCGGACAGCTGTTGAAAGGCCTCCACGAATTGGGTTTCATAATTGATCTCAGGCCCACGCAGCTGTTGTTCCAGCCTGGCCGGGGTTAGCGCCACCGGGCCAATCAGGGTGGGCGGTTCCGGCATGTCAAAGATCTGCCTGGCAAAGGCCACATCATTATCAAAGGGCAGCCCTTCGCGCAGCTGGCTGTTGACGTTGACGGGTTTCATATATCCAGCTTTCAAACCATCGCTGCGGAAGCGGACCCCTAACCCGATGCAAAGGGCGGACTTGCCGGAAAAGGTTTCAGCGGAAGTAACATATAGATTTTCCATGACCACACACTCCTCTATTATGCTTGTTATGCTTTCAACGCCAGGCGCATGTCGAGGCCCAGCACACCTTGCCCCGCTGGAAAAACAAGCAGCGGGTTTATATCCAGCTCAACTATTTCTGGAAAATCTGTGACCAGTTGTGAGACACGTACCAATGTATCGGCGATCTTGTCCAGATCGGAGGGTTTTTCGCCGCGCACGCCGCGTAACAAATTGTACGCTCGGATTTCGGATAACATTTCGCGGGCTTCGCGAAGGTCTATGGGGGCTACGCGGAAAGTTACATCTTTCAAGGCCTCCACATATACGCCGCCTAACCCGAACATCAATAGCGGTCCAAATTGTGGATCGCGGTTTACCCCGATAATACATTCTTTACCGCCCTTGACCATCTGCTGTACCTGGCAGCCCCAGATGGTTGCGTCGGGCATGTGGCGGGTAGCGCGGTAGATGATCAGGTCGAAGGCATCCCGTACATCCGTGGCTGAGGTCAGGTTCAGCTTGACACCCCCGATATCGGTCTTGTGCAGGATGTCTGGTGAGGCGATCTTCATTACCACCGGGTAGCCAATTGTTTCAGCCGCGTTCACGGCCTCATCGGCGTTCTTGGCGAGCACGGATTTTGGCAGCGGCACGCCATAGGCGGCGAGTACATCTTTCGCTTCGGTATCTCCGGCGGTGGCGCGCTTCTCGCTGCGAACCCGGTCGATGACTTGTTGAACCTTTTCGCGGTCTACAGCCAGCGGCGAAAGGTTGAGCTCGGGAGTATCCAGCCATTGGCGGTAATTCCACATGGCGCTGATGGCTGCTACCGCTCGTTCTGGCACCTGGTAGTTGGGCACCTTATATTCGGTGAGGATTTCTAAAGACGGGCGGATCGCCACATCCCCCATGAAGGCCGCAAAAGTCGGTTTTTTATACTTGATGGACAGCTCACCCAGCACGCGCGCCGTCTCAGGTATCTGCGTCGATGTTTGTGGGGTCAATACCACCAGCACAATCCCCACGTGGGGATCGCTGAGGGCGGCGTCTATTGCCAGCTCATACCGGTCAGCGGGGGCATCTCCCAGCACATCAATGGGGTTGACCACGCTGGCTGCAGCGGGTAACGCCGCGCGCAGCTTTTGCTGGATTTCGGGGGTGAGTGAAGCCAGGCGCAACCCGATGCGCTCGATGGCATCCGAGGCCATGATGCCCGGCCCGCCGGCATTGGTCACCACGGCAACCGCGTTGCTTACGGGCAAGGGCTGGCGGTCAAACGCCTGGGTGAAATCGAATAAATCCTGCACCGACCCGGCCCGCACGATACCCACTTGCTTGAAGGCCGCATCATACGCCTTTTCGGAGCCCGCCAGGGTGCCTGTATGCGAGGAGGCGGCCCGCGCTCCTGCGCTGGTGGTGCCTGACTTGATCGAGACAACCGGCTTTTTACGTGTCACCTTGCGGGCTGTCTTCATGAACTCGGCTCCATCGGTAATCCCTTCAAGGTAGGCGACGATGACGTTGGTCTCTGGATCTTCTGACCAGGCATGCAGAAAGTCAATCTCGTTCAGGTCGGCCTTGTTGCCAATGCTGTAGAAGCGCGAAAAGCCGGTGCCCTGGCCCAGCGCCATGTCGAGGATCGAAGTACACAGCGCGCCCGACTGCGACATGAAGGCTATATGGCCTTTCCTGGGCATGCCCGCGGCAAAGGAAGCGTTGAGGCTGGCAACGGTATCGATGATGCCAAGGACGTTCGGCCCGATGATGTGCATGCCGTAGCGCCTGGCGTTCTCGATCAGCTGCTGTTCCAGCTGCCGGCCCTCGCGGCCCACTTCACGAAAACCGGATGTTATCACGACTGCGCCCTTGATCCCGCTCTGCCCGCACTCTTCGATCACCCCTGGGACCGCTACGGCTGGCACCAGGACCACTGCCAGGTCCACCGGGCCGGGGATGTTTTTCACTGACGGATA
>Ga0315274_10011017_pt1 | contig 12982 bp, 11 predicted proteins | sample YL17G02_20_MG_FD_203700 | JGI IMG/M metagenome (GOLD analysis project Ga0315274, IMG submission 203700) | Sediment microbial communities from Yellowstone Lake, YNP, Wyoming, USA - YL17G02_20 | ecosystem: Environmental > Aquatic > Freshwater > Lake > Sediment | place: USA: Wyoming | collected... | reverse complement strand
TCTAATTTCCAATGGGTTCTTCTTTTATCTCTTCTCGTCTTAGAATGACGATGTTTAGGATTTGCCATTGTTGTTCACTCCTATTAAACTTTACCAATGTAACGGTTTGATTTATCAAACGATTATTGTCTATCTTCTCATAAATGTGACCGCTACATTTAAATGGGTGTGATAAACAACACCCCTACAAACGGAATTACTCAATTATTAAGGAAAAAACAAAAAAACTATGTATATTCGATTTTTTTATGTCAATCTTTTTTTGCTTTTGTAATAATTGTTATAATATCGGAAAGGCAAACCTACCTGTCTCACCAATTAACAAGTAAAAACATTTAAGAATTTATAAATTCCAACCATCCAAAAAACAGGGACAGATAATATTCGTCTGTCCCCAATATAATGCCGACAAGATGTCAGCACTACCATATTTACTTATTATGCTCTCTGAAAAATTACTGAAAATAATAGAAAGACGAGATTGATTCGTCGGCTTCGCCTCCTCACAATGACACTTTAAAGTCTCTGTCATTCTGAGCCGAAGTCCTGAATGCAGTGAAGGAGCAGCGAAGAATCTCGTAGTTAGTTTATTATTTCAGAGATTACTTATTGCTAAGCTTAATTTTATCAGTATCTTCCGTTTTGAGTTTGTAATAACGAAATGCATCAATAGCAGCACCAATCGCAGGAGCCGCTCTTAAGTTAGATGACATTATGATACCAGTTTTAATCTTACCCTTAGATAGATAATGGTTTTTCATATTGTCATCGCCAAAATCTTGAATCATTTTCACAAGAATATTTTCAGCAGGTTTTCTAAGGACATTTTCAAATTGTTTATCGCCATAAATTCGCCCAACTCTCTGTCCAATAATAATTCTATCAAGTAATGTTCTTTTGAATGGATGATTCTTCTCAAGATTCAGATAAGCTTCTCCTCTATAACCAAGTTCTTCTCTTCCATTTTTTATGGTATAAATACGTTCGAATAATAACTCTGCTAAAAGTTGTGATGCGATTGTCATCACAGAAGATGCATATAAATCTCCTTTTTTAACTTCAATCTCAGGGAACTTGCTTCTTTCAATAAGTTCTTCTTGTGAACATTTTAGAATGTTAGCATAAAACGTGTTAATAGATTTTGCAGAGATGCCTTTCTCATAGGTAATTCCGAGAGATGAAATTACCTGCCAGGATTTTTGTATCCAGGATTTTGCTGCATCAAAGGTTACAAGCTCACCTTTAAGTTTCATCGCATCTGCCACCCCTGTTCCTCCTCCTAAATAGTAGCCATTCTCTATATCCTTGAACAGCCCCTCATCTGCATACTCTTCACCAATACCGCAGTAATCAGCATCACTTCCTAATTTGTAGATAGGGTTAATGAGATTTATTCCTTCCTTACTGATTTTATCTTCGAGTAAATCGAGGAAATTAGGGAGTCTCGCACCGTGAATAATCATATTGATTCCACGACCATCTATAGTTTTTAGACCAGGCATCCCCATTCCAATTAAAACATCTTCGATACCCGTCTCTTTGACTATAGCTGCAACAGTTTCATAAGTTGCCCGAATATAATTATCAGCCTGAGCAATTTCCATAGGTGTGAGTGTTACATTATTATTGTTACGTTCCGAAAGCTGAGTTTGTATTGGAACAGGTGTAAAGTTATCAACGAATTTATACTTTCTTGATGAAGTAGCTTTCCCTAAAGAAAATGTAATTTTACTTTCCTTCTTCTGAACCACAATATGATGTGATTTGACTTCTGTTGCGCCACCATCAATTCCAATTAATAATAGCTCTGCCATTTTCATAATCACTCCTTAAATTTTGTAGTGCGACATCTCTGCCACACCCCCACCCTTCCCTCCCCCCTTGAGGGGGAGGGATAGGGAGGGGGAAACCGCAATGTAACAGTCGCATTTATACGACGATTATGTTTGATAAATCAAACCGCTACAAGAGATGAATCTCGCATTACGTTTCCTTATAATTTTTTAGAAATTCATCTGCCTCAACTAATTCCTCTTTATAACCGATAGGGAGCCAGTACTTTTGCACTTTAACACAATAAACTGGCCGCTTTTTGCATAATGATTTTAAGGCGTCTGTCAGTTCATATTCTCCTCTGACAGATCTCGTCAGATTTCTTAACTCATCGAATATCTCCATATTAAAGACATAAACACCCGCATTTGCAAGGTTAGAAACAGGTTTCTTTGGTTTTTCAATAACGTTGAGAATTTTACTATCTTTTGTTATGAAAATGCCATATTTTTCAGGTTCTTTCACTTCAATGGCAAGTGCTGAAAGTTCATACTTCAAACAATTTTCAATATCAGCTTTATGGCAGAGATTATCTCCATACATTACAAGAAATCTGCCTTCAACATAATATTCTGTAAGCGCCGTAGCATCACCAGTTCCCAACTGTTTTTCCTGAATTACATAAGTTATTTTTATGTCATTAAAGTTGTCTCCAAAAAAATCTTTTATTTGCTGAGCTTTGTAACCGACAATAAGAATAATTTCATCAACAACGCCTTGTAATTGCTCGAATATCCATACAAGAATCGGTTTACCTGCCACTTCAATGAGTGGTTTGGGAGTAGTATAAGTTATAGGTCTTAATCTTGTTCCTTCACCTGCGGCTAAAATAACAGCTTTCATAGTTATATCCTTTTGTTTAGTTCTGATAAGTAGGGGTGTGTTTTATCTCGATATCATTAAAAGGATGTGGTGCGACATTTATGTCGCAAATACTGCGAGTTAAAGCTCGCACCACATAAATTTGATTATTTATTTTTGCTTAATTGTTTGTTTATTTTCTGTCTACGCAAAATGGCTTCGAGTCGCATATAGTCTTTTGCATTATTGTTCCTGTCAATTGTCTGCTGGTCAATGCTATGGTCAGTTCCACCTTTATGCCTGATAACGTCATAGATGGGTTCCCAGACACGACCTATATTGTATTGTTCAGCTGCTCTATGAACGAAATCATAATCCTCACCATAATTTCTTGAGAATGGACTATCATTCATTCCGAACCAGCCTAATTCCTTCATTATTTTTATATGAGCAGACCTTGGTGCACCCGCTCCGTTGATTCTCAAGAGATTATTTCTACCATTTCCAAATGTCCATTCATCATGCGTAACAACAGGTATATCTTCTTTTCTCTTAATTTCTTCAGTTACTTCATCTTTCTGCCAGACTTCATAAGAACCAATAACCATAGCAGCAGTTGGGTCGCTATCAAAGGTTTTGACAATTTTCTCTACAGCATTAGGTTTTAACCTGTCATCAGAGTCTAACTGAACATAATATTTACCTCTTGCTTCATTGATGCCCATATTCAAGCATAAGCCAATATTATTTACGTCAAGAGTGATTAGACTGACAGGTGGTTTTGATGGGTCGTATTTAACGCCGCCTTTCATATATTGTTTGACAACTTTATTTGTTGGGTCTTGAGGACCACCATTGACTACAACAATAACCTCTATATTTTTTATGGTTTGGTTCTGGACACTTTCAATAGCCGTGCTAATAAATTCAGGTCTATTATTTACAGGAATAACAACAGTGGCAATACAGTCTTTGAATTGCTGTTCCTCTTTTTCCGTGTAAACAACTTTATGATGATTGGCTCCGGGTGCTAAATAAGCTCCTGTTCTTTTAAGATGCTCAGTAACGGCATCTTCCATTTCTAATTGGGTTTGTTTACTTGCTAAAAGGTAATCAAAGACATTATGACCCACAGCTTGCGCAACGGCTGAATATAACGAACCATTATATCTATTTGAGATGAGAACAAGGTCATATTTTTCAGAGACTTTGAGTCTTAAATCATATAAATCGGCGACATTATACTTTTCAGTTAACTTACCCACTGATTCAAGAACCTTTTTAGAGTAACAAATCGCTCTACCAAAATCAACACTGTCCATCAATCTTCCTCTGTGGTAGTCAAGCAGATGAATTTCTCTTACAGAACCATCCGTGATGAGTTCATAGTCAGAATAGACCATACCCGCCTTTTTATTGAGGTTCATTGCCATAACAAATGTGTTAAGAGCACTTTTCTTTAGGAAAACTGGAGCGGATTCATTGTTGATAAGGAGAATGAATTTGCCTTTAGATTTATCAATAGCTTGGTTAATAGCATTCGCACGATTCTTGAAATTAATTGGCAAGTAAACAAACTTTTTATTATTTTTAATTTTATCCTCGAGATAATCAGGTTTAGCTGATTCTCCTCTTTTATCAGTGAGAATAACCTCGAAATTTTTATAAGATTGAGAGAAAATAGACTTAATCATATCATTAAAATCCTCAATCTTATACGGGATTTTATCAGAATAAGTTAAAATAATGCTAATTTTCCCTGTTTGTATGTTTCCAGCCATTTTCCCACCTTTCTTGATATTTTTTAAATTTTTTCTTGTGTAATTAAACAAAGTGATGCTTAAGCAAGTCAAGTTATTTTTTAATTGCGAAGGTCTTTTAGAAACCAATAATTTTATGAGTTTCCACGAACAAAATTTCACGAAATATCCTTATAATTTCCCTCTTGAGAATGGTTAAGGGATGTGTAAGTCAAATACTTCAAAGGTCTTTATTTAAGTCTTCTTGTGGAAACATTGTTTTAATAAATTTTCCTGCTTCTTCTAAATTCTTTTCAATATCTTTGCAAGTAAGTTCAAGAGAGGTAAGTTGTGGGTATCTTTCGACAAAGTAATACCCGGATACTTGTCGACACAATTCACGGAAAGATTCCAAAGAAGGATTATGCTGGACGGCATCATCGAGTAAGGTGTAGAGGGTATGAATTTTTCTCAGTTCCCAACCTCTTTCCAGGAGAAAGGTTTTAAGATATTTTTCTAATGCTTGTTGAAGGAAGAATCCAGCTGCTTCAGGGTCATCCTCGGTTAAATTTCTTTTTATGCGATTCCAGTCCTTTCTGGCAACCACTTTCCAATCTTCTGGATAAAGGGAATTTTGATTCTTGCTCATAAATAGATACCATCCTTTAAGATTTGTTTCACAAATTGGTCTCCTCTCTGTAATCTCGCCTGTATTTCTTCTTGAGTAAGCACAATTGGTGATAGAGGAAGTTTATAGCACAAATCTTCTAAATGACGAAGCACAGTTGCCATTCTTTCGAAGAACCTGTCTTGGGTAGGGGCAATGATAAAGAGGTCAATATCACTATCTTCAGTTGCTTCTCCTCTGGAATAAGAACCGAAAAGGATAACCTTCTCTGCCTTATATTCCTTTTTCAGCCTTTCACTTATTTTCTGTAACCTTTCGGTTATTTCCTTTTTCACCATTTTTATACCGCGTAATCGTCCTTCAATTTATCTGGTATATTTAATAAAACTATTTAATTCACCAGTAAAAATTTGTAAAGAATAATTTTTGAAACTTTATAATCATAATTCTATGAATAAAAAGTCAAGCTTGCAAATGAGACTAATATTTGGTTTTGGTAGTCGACAGCCTGAGCGTATTTTAAAAGTTTGCCTTCTTTTGTGGAAGTATCATCTAAAAGGGCTAATAATGTATAAACTGAGGGGAGACCACAGATTTTTCTCTTATCCAGGTCTTTTTGAACAGATGAAAACACTTTTTCTTTTTCACGCTTTTCAATGAACGTGAGCAATTCTTTGTCTTCTTTTTCCGTATCTTGTATTATTGAAGGTGATAAATCGAAGGTATCCCCAAAATGTTTGCCGATATGGGAAAGGTCAACTCCAGATATGATGCAAATATTCTGTTTTCTTGTCGAAATAATTGATTGCATTGCAGTTATGAATTCTTTGATTATAGGCAGTTCTATGGGTTGAATATCAGTAAGGTACATTTGATGAAAAGACGAACATAAAATCGGGACTATTTTTATGTTTTGAGTACACCTGTGATATTTTTGCATAATGTATTGAAGAAAAACAATCTGGAATTCGATTGAATGCTCACTTCTATGGACAAATTCATCTTGAAACAAATCAAACTTATATCTTGAAACAAGTTCTTCCATAAAATCCTTATCGGTTTCAGCAGTTCCTAAGGGAGTTATAAAGTCTTTTTTCGTGGCAATATAAAGCGATTTTGTGTCAGAATGAGAAACACCTAATATAATAAATAAATCAGGGGGTTCTGATTCAGCTAATTCTTTATAGGCGTAAGTGTAACAAAAACCACCTCTGTGAAAATCTATGTGCGGGGCAATTAATGCAGTCAATTTTTTTTTGACATCAAGGATAGTAGTTAGTCGTCTCTCCCCAACGTTCATAGGTTCACCTGAAGCATCAGGCAAATGAAATAAACCTGTTAGATATTGATTTAAGTCTTTGGGATTAGCAGGATAGCTTAATCCTGCGTGAGAGGACATTCTTATTGTGCTTTGTTTAAATTCTTCAATCAATAATTGTTTTTGTTTGTTGAAATTATCATTGTCGAGGAAAAGGTTTTCATCCAATATTTTTATGATTTCATTTATTTTACTTGAAAACAATAAATCTCCAAATTGTCTTGTATATGTTTCTTGAATGTCGAGGATAGAATGTTGACCATCAAATAATGATATTATGAAAAAAGTGTCATAAGGAACAGCAATTATTTTTGATGAGATTTGAGTAGGGTCTCTCAAGCAGATTGCCTTTTGACCACCAGTCTCAATTGGAAATGCTTCGATGTTGCGTAGTTTTGGATATTGCATAATGTTGTCAATATTTATATGAAATTTTTGATATAAAAAAATATATAAACAAAAGTAGTGGTAAAGATAAATTTTTAAGTGAAATTAGTCAAGGATGAAAGAAAGTATTATTCTAATTAAAAATAATTAGAGCTTGACTTGTATGGCATTTTTAAAATATACATAAAAGGTGAAGATCGGACTTAAATATGATATAAATACGCATCCGGAATCTTGTTGGGAAAAGTGTCGTTAAGTTCATCAGACACCTTGTAACACAAATTTCGTTGGAACGTTAGACAGAAAATTATATAATTAATAGTTAACCAATTATGTATGAGTAAAGGAGTTGCGGTATGCCAGATAAACCGGAAGAGATAGGCAAACAACTCGACGAATATATATCTCAATTTAAAAAAGAACAATACTCTTCTCTTGAGAGTATCATTCGGCAAAATCTTGATCAATTTATTCGTAATCTTGCAAAACCGTCGCTTTCTTCTGCCCTTGAGGAGGCAGCAACGCGGAAGAGCAGGAGTATAGAGAAAGAAAAAGAGATACTTGATAGGATTGAAACCCTAAGCAAAAAGCTTACTGAAGTAAAGCAGGAAAAGAAAAAAAAGGAAGAAACAATAAATAAACTACAAGCAACGCTAGAAGAATATCAAAAGCAAGAAAAGATTAAATACCTCTTAGGAAAAGTGAATAGGAAAGTTGAAAATGAAATTCGCACGAATCCTGAATTTCTTGGAAATTTTGTTCATGGACAGTCTCACAACGCATTTGTTTTATCAATAGACATCCGTAACTCAACTGAGCTTATGCTCAATGCGAAATCTCCAAGGGATTTTGCTTTATTTTTAACGGATATCTGTGAAGGTTTGAAGAATATCATTATAGAAAACGGTGGTGTCTTTGATAAATTCACCGGTGATGGTGTTATCGCATTTTTCCCAGAATTCTACTCCGGTAAAGATGGCGGTTATAGAGCTCTTAACACAGCAACACAAGCCATTGTTTTCTATAATAATCACTATAAAATAAATCGTAACTGCTTTGGCGTGGTAATTGCCTCAACTGGTTTGGCGATTGGAATTGACTATGGACAGATTCATTTCGTTAATATAGGTGAATCGCTTTCCATAGTCGGTAATCCAGTTGTGTATGCATGCCGTCTAACAGCAACAGATGCGGGAACTATATGTGTAAATCAACCTGCAAAAGAGGTACTGGCGGAGAAATATGCTGATTACACAACCTTCCGTGATATTACACTTGATATTAAATTGTCTGGACCCGTATGTGCTTATTGTTTTGAACTAAAGGGTGAGCGATTCAAACCATCGGAATTGCCATGGGAACATAAATAGAAGTAGGTGGGCGTTTTTATCCCGGGAATGTATTATCTCTACAACTATTTTGAAGTTGGTGCTTCGGAGTATAAATTTTATTTGAGGGTATTATAATGCAAAAAAAAGTAATTTCCTATACAAAGATTTATAATGAGAAGGTGTCTGTTTTAACTACCGAAGTTAGTATTTCTAAAGCATTTAAACCTTCCGCCTCAAAAAAACAAGTTTTTAATTCTATTCGATATAAAGCTATATGGGATACGGGAACAACAATCACTGTGATTACTGAAAGAATTATAAGGCATTTAGGATTAAAACCAAATGGTGAGATTATTGTGCGCAATACAACTTGTGATAAAAAGAGTAAAGTTTTCCTTGTGAATATAATTCTTCCTAATAACATTATGTTTGACAATTTGAAAGTAACAGAAGGTAAAATAAGTAGTGATGTTGATGTATTAATTGGTATGGATATCATTAGCAAAGGCGATTTTGCCATTACTAATAAAGATAGTAAAACAGTACTATCATTTGGATATCCATCGTCACAAGTTATTGATTTTACAGGGGAAATTTCTCAATATTAGATAAATTTTTAAGAAAAAAGAAATAAATAATCATTAAGACAAAAAAGTTTAATAAAAAATACAGATGTAGCTTGGGATCTTTACTCTGGTGATTTATTATTTTGAAAAGAAGAATTAAAGCAACAGTTCTTTTACTGCGTAGCAGTAAAAGAGTTTTTAGCTACGGGTTGACCTTTTTTATGGTCTACCCGTAGAAAAATGAATAAAAATTTTTGCCATTATCTGAAAATTATTTTACCCCGTAAGGGTTTGATTCATTAAACTCAATATATTGGGTTCGATAAATCGAACCCCTACATAACACCTCTCGTCGCAATTGAAACCATTATAAACCAACATAATGTTCCCCTTTTATTTAACCCCTAACGGGGTTAATATTTTTTTATTCCTTATCTCTACGGGTAGTTTCACAACCCGTAGCTTTGTTATCTTACTGCTACGCAGTAAAAGTTGTCTCGTTCACACGGTGTGCCTCAGGAACAAGACAAAAGATTTAAAAAAAGAGAAACCATTACAGGGTTTTCAACATTGTATTTATTCTAAACCCAGCATGATTACGCCGGGCTGATGTCCGAAATCCCTACAGGATTTTTGTATGAACAGAACACTTGTCAAGTCCCCTTATTGTTTCATTTCAATAATTTCTTGCTTATTTCCTCTATTCCATCTAATTTTCTAATAAATATAATCTAATTTTATTTATTACAAAAAAAGTTTTGTAGCTCTGACTCTTTATCAGGGATTCCGAAACAAGTTCGGAATGACATTTCCTTTTTCCTATGATTTTGAATGACATTTTCTTCTTCCTGTCATGCTGAACTTGATTCAGTATCCGGAAAAAATTCCGGGCTACTGAGTAATTATTACAAAAAAGGTGGAGATTGATAAGTTGAAATTGTTGAACGAAGAATTTACTTTTGGTTTTTTTAAGAAGAGAAATTTGTTGGTTTTTTTTGCTGTAATGTCGATTTATATCGGACTAAGTTTGGGGAATACTCCTGCCTTCTTATTCGGTATGTATTGTCTGATACTTTTGCTAATAACCACTTTTCTTTCTTATTTTTCAGCCAAGGGAATTCGATGTAAACGAAATCATTTACCACGAACGTTTGAGGGGACTGAGGTCGACGTTCATATCAGTTTGGAAAATGATTCCTTTTATCCTCTCTATATGGTTGAGATAAGAGATGTGTTTGTGCCTGGTGAATCATATTATGTTAATATCCTCGCTCAATATAAAATTGATACGAATCACTTTATTGATTTAAAATATAGAGGGAAATGCATTCATCATAGGGGATTATATACATTAGGACCAATTATCACCCATTCATCCGACCCATTAGGTGTAATCCCGATTAGAAGAGAACTTCCTGTTATTTCAGATTTGATGGTTTATCCTAATACAAAAGAGATAAAGGGAATGATTTTGTATGAGCTTGGGACTCTGTTTAATATTGGGCAAGAGGCAACAATTAATTCAGGAATGAGTGCAGAGTTTTCGGGTGTTAGGGAATACAGGTATGGAGATAACTTTCGGCATATTCATTGGGGATTGAGTGCAAAACATAATAAGTGGATAATCAAGGAGTTTGAAGAGACTGTTGTAACTGAAGTTTCCATCTTTGTTGATTTATACAGATATTCGCATACAGGGATTGGTGATGTATCGACATTGGAATATGCTGTAAAGGTGGCGGTATCAGTGGCAGAATTGGCAATCGAGAATTCCCATCAGGTAAGGGTGTTTGCTATGGGAATGCAAGGTGCGCGATTATCATATAATGTAGGGACAGAACAGTGTTCTGTCCCTACAACCTCTTTTGATAAGGGGGATTATAAGGAAGGTTCTGATGTGCCATTGGGAGCGGGACATCTCCATTTGATAACAATTTTGGACAAATTAACATTTTATAAAATTGGGACAATAGGTTCGTTTGAGGATGAGTTTATTGAAAAGGTGAATTATATTCGGAGAGGGTCAACGGTAGTGTTAATTACCTGTTCCTCGAATTTCAAACTTGATAAGATTATGGAAACCTTAAAAGAGCTGATTGCAAATAGAGTTAGAATCATTTTTATTATCATTGATGATAGGACGTTTATAAAGGTATGGAAAAGACAGAAAGAGTTGCAACGAGAGGCTATGCCAATTTATGAGTTAGAAAAAATTTTAAAGGAGAATGGATGCATTGTTTATATTTTGAAGAAAGATGATGAGATAGGAATTGAGTTATCAAAGGGCAAGGAGACTGTTAGTAGAGGAAAGAAATAATGAACAATATTGAAGAAGATTCAAATTTTTTTAATCTTTATGCGATTTATCTTTATGTTTTTGCATACATTCTGACCTCTATAACTGTATTTATCGGATATAGTATCTTTTCTGATTTGGATTTATATGAACGGTTTATCTTTAGCTTTCTACCTTTACTGTTTATTTTCATAATAGCATTTTTCTTCAGATATACCATCGCTGAGATGCTCGATAAATTAACAACGGAGGAGCGCATAGGTTTATCCATAGTTTTTTTTATTATTTTTTTGATGCCGACAATTTTTTTCAAAACAAAAAAGCTTGCTCTTAATTTTATTTTTCTTATTTATCTACTTTCCATTTTTTTATATAATGAAAAGTCTTTTTGTCGACTTTATTTTGCTGATATGTTTTTGATGTTTTTAATTTTACTAACTCGACCTCGATATTCAGTTTTATTGTTATTACTATTTCTCGGTCTTCTATCCATCACATTTGCCCTTGATTACTTCAGGTTCAAATATGAGAAGTATGGAGATAGAGGTGATGTATTTATTGAGCATCCAATTACAGAAGGGATATTAATATTTGTTTTTACATTATTCTTATTTATACCTCTTTATTTTGTACTACCAGCTTTTATACCTGTCGTGATTAAAGAAGTGCCTAAGAAAAATATGGATGAGATTGTAAAGGAAATAGGTTATAATGAACTAATTAGTATGAAGGATATTTTAATTATTGTATTACTAATCGCTCTGGGATTTTTTGCCATTAAAGCATTGCAATGGTTTATGCTTCATGGGAAATCGGAAGAGGCATTTGAGAATGTTATCCTAACCCAGACTGGTGCGGTGTTCAGGAGGAAAAAGGAAAAACCAAAAAAACCAAAAGGGAAAATAAAATTAGTTAGAGATGAAGTTATTCATTTGTATAATAGTTTGTGTTATGATATGGCTTTAGCGGGATTTGAAAGGAAGAAATTTTTTACTCCAAATGAGTATCTTGGTGAGTATGAAAGAGAGATAAAAGTTGATAAAGATAAATTCGAAATAATAACAAAAGTTTTTGAAAAGGCAAGGTATAGCCAAGAAAATATATTGATAAATGAAGTGGAAGAGTTGAAAAGTTTTTATAAGATTATAAAAAGTAAGGTCAAAGACGCTATGTATTTGAAGGTTCTGGTTGAAGATAAAAAAAGCTATAGAGTTTAGGTTCGATAATAAAAAAATGTATAAAAAAGAAGCAAATATTGCTGGGATAAAATTGAGCAGGATTACAACGCAGGAGTTTATGGATTATGTGATTGATTATGCTTTAAATGGGATTAAGCCAATACAGATATGTTATTTGAATGCGGATTGCGTGAATAGATATTTTAAAGATAAGGAATATGCTCAGATAATTGATAGTGCGGAGATTGTTTATGCTGATGGACAGGCAGTAGTTTGGGGTTCAGGATTATTCGGGGCGAGGTTGCCTGAGAGAGTTAATGCGGGCGACTTTTTCCTGAATTTTTGCAAGAAATGTGATGAGAAAAAAATAAAATTGTTTTTCCTTGGTTCCAAAGAAGATATATCAGAGAAGTGCGCGAATAATTTATTAACGAAATTTCCTCAATTGAAAATTGTTGGGACAGATGATGGTTATTTTGATGAGATAAAGGAGAAGGAGATAATTAAAAAGATTTCAGAATTGGGAGTTGATATATTAATAGTTGGGATGGGATCGCCATTACAGGAGAAATGGATTAGTAAAAATATCAATAAATTGAATACAAAAGTTTGCTGGGGAGTTGGAGCATTATTTGAATATTATTCCGGGAATGTCCCACGAGCACCTATTGGGATGAGGAAAGCAGGATTAGAGTGGTTATACCGTCTTATTGTCGAACCGAAAAGGCTCTGGAAAAGGTATTTGATAGGTAATGTTATTTTTATGTTTAGAATAATATTGGGTATAATAATTAAAAGATAAGAATTTTTTGACAGGATAACAGGATTAACAAGATATTAGAAAATTCATAAATTTCTATTATCATGTAAATCGTAAATATTAAAGGAATCCAAAAGAATCTACA
>Ga0315274_10011015_pt1 | contig 12983 bp, 11 predicted proteins | sample YL17G02_20_MG_FD_203700 | JGI IMG/M metagenome (GOLD analysis project Ga0315274, IMG submission 203700) | Sediment microbial communities from Yellowstone Lake, YNP, Wyoming, USA - YL17G02_20 | ecosystem: Environmental > Aquatic > Freshwater > Lake > Sediment | place: USA: Wyoming | collected... | reverse complement strand
CCGCCGTTCCGCAGCAGCGCGGCGAATAGGTAGAACTTGCCGATGAATCCCGCCAGAGGCGGCAGGCCGGCGAGAGAGAAGAGATAAACCGTCAACAGGACGGCCGTGAGGGGATCTTCCGAGCCCAGTCCGCGAAATGCCGTAAGGGCATCGCTCCCGCGCCGCTCCGAAACCGCCTGCACCGCCGCGAATGCCCCTAAATTCATACACAGATAAACGCCCAAATACAGGATGACCGCCTCGGTACCATCACGATTCATCGTACAGACGCCCATGAGCAAGTATCCGGCGTGCGCGATGGAGGAATAGGCCAGCAGGCGTTTCAGACGGGTCTGATGGATGGCCGTGAGATTGCCGACCGTCATGGTGACCGCCGAAATGATCCCGATCAGCAGTGCCACCGAACCGCGGGGAAAGCCGCCCGCCGCGGGGAGCGCTTCCATGAGAAAACGCAGGATCAGCGCGAATCCCGCCGCCTTCGGCGCCACGCTCAAATAGGCGGTGAAGGGCAGGGGTGCGCCCTCGTATACGTCCGGGCACCACATGTGAAAGGGCACCGCGGCGATCTTGAAGAGAAAACCTGCGAGAATCAGCGTGGTGCACAGCACGGCGGCGAAACCCGCGGGGATCCCGGCCGTCGGCGCCGAAGGTCCCGGTCCGCCGAGTGCGGCCGCCACGCCGGCATAGTCCAGGGTTCCCGTCAGGCCGTACAGAATGGACATGCCGAAAACCATGACGGCGGAGGCCACGCCCCCGACGATCACGTACTTCAACGCCGCCTCGTGAGAAGCGGGATGACCGCGCCTGAATCCGGTGATCACGTACGAGGGCAGGCTCACGGTTTCCATGGCCAGATAGGCGGACAGAAGATCCCGTGCGGACGCGGCAAACGCGATTCCCGTCGCCGTGGTGAGCAGAAGTGCGGCGAATTCTGGAAACCGGATTGGAGTAATTTCCGATGACCGAGCCGCCTGCACCAGCACGAAGGCTGCGGCCAGCGAGCAGAGGACCAGGAAAAAACGGCTGAACGCGTCCACACGAAAGGACGGGCCTGCGTCCCCGGTTCCGGAAATGAAAAACGCGAGGATCGCGGCCATGATGCATGCGCCTGCTGAAACCGCCAGGCCGCTACCCTCGCTCTTTCGTAAACCAAAAAGGAGTGACAGGACGACCCCGGATGCGAGCACCGCAACCGGAAGCAATAGGGGCCAGTTTTCCGGGATCATGGCGACTCCCTCAGCCTTTCACAACCGCAGTCAGCGCCGTGACCGCGGTCCGGATCAGGTTCAACGCGGGCGCAGGATAGACGCCCAGGATAACGATCAGCGCGGCCAGCGGGTACAGGGTGATTCGCTCCCTCCAATTCAGATCAGGCAGGGAAGCGTACTGCGCGTTGAGGGGACCCAGGAAAATACGCTGCATGGCCCGCAGGTAATAGGCCGCCGTGATCACGACCGCAAGCGCGGAAACCGCGGTCAGCACGCTGTACGAGGGGAAGGCCCCGATGAAAACGAGAAATTCGCTCACGAACGCGGCGAGCCCCGGCAGCCCGAGCGACGCCATGAACGCGAGGCCCGTAAGCCCGGTGTATTCGGGCACAACGTGGGCCAGTCCTCCGAAGCGATCCATGTCGCGGTGGTGGGCACGATCGTAAATCACGCCGGCGATGAGAAAGAGCATCGGGCTGATGAGACCGTGCGTCCACATTTGGTAGATGCTCCCGGTGAGGCCCTGCGTGGTGAACGCCGCCATGCCCAGCAGGACGAATCCCATATGGCTCACGGAGGAATAGGCGATCATCTTCTTCAGATCCCGCTGGGCCAGGCATACGAACGCGCCGTACACGATGCTCACGGTGCCGAAAAGGGCCATGCCGGGTGCGGCCCATCGGGTCGCGGCCGGCAGCAGGCCGAAATTGACGCGCAGGATTCCGTATCCGCCCATCTTGAGAAGGACGCCGGCCAGGATCACCGAAACAGGCGTCGGGGCCTCGACATGCGCATCGGGCAGCCAGGTGTGGAAGGGCACCATCGGGATCTTGATGGCGAACGCGATGAAAAAGGCCAGAAAAATGAGTTTGTCGAAATCGCATCCCAGCAGGGGAACCGATGCGTCGAAGCCGTTTTTCCCGGCGAGGGCCAGCATGTTGAAGGTGTGGGCCACCGGGGTTCCGTCGGAGAGCGCGGAGGGATTGGACCGCAGGTGGACTGCGATGATCGCCAGCAGCATGAGAAGCGATCCGAACAGCGTGTACAGGAAAAATTTGATCGCCGCATACTCCTTGCGCGGGCCGCCCCAAATGCCGATCAGGAAGTACATGGGCAGGAGCACCACCTCCCAGAACATGTAGAAGAGGAACAGGTCGAGGGCGCAGAACGTGCCGAGCATACCCGTTTCGAGCAGAAGGAACAGTGCGAAATATCCCCGGACGTTTTTCTCTATACCCCAAGAGGCGATACCCGCGATAAACGCGATCAGTGCTGTGAGCAGAACCAGTAGGATCGACAGTCCGTCCACGCCGACGAAGTATTCGATGGCGAAGGAACGGATCCAGACGAACCGGTGCTGGAACTGCAGTCCGGCCGCCGACGGATCGAACCGCGAAAGCAGCACCGCGCAGAGCACGAGCGGCAGGGCGGTGAAGAAGATGGCGGTCAGGCGGACGGCTTTCTTCGCCGATTCCGGCAGAAGCAGCACGAAGGGGATTCCCGCCAGAGGCAGGAAGATCATCCAGGTCAACAGCGTGGAATCATTCATCATTCCGGGCTCCATCAATGAAAGAACAGGGCGCGGGCCAGCACGGCAATTGCGGCTCCGCCCGTGAACACGTAAAGATAAGTCTGGACGCGGCCGGTCTGCACCAACCGCATCAGTCGGCCGGCGAAACCCGCGACCGCGGCAATGCCGTTGACCGCGCCGTCCACAATGGCCGAATCGTTGAGGCCGCTGAGCCGGCCCAGCCGGCGGCCGGCGGACCCGATCCCGTTCACCAGGCCGTCCACGGCGCGCCGGTCCGTCGCGTCGCAAAGCTCGGAAAGCCGGCGGGTTCCCGAAATCACCGTGGCCTGGTTCAGTTCGTCAACAAAATACTTCCCGTAGATCAGGCGATGGATCGAGGGCAGCGCGCGGACGAATACGGAAGGCGCGGATGACCGTGCGTTCCGGAACAAAAGCGCGGCAAGGCCGAATCCCGCCAGCGCGATCGCAACCGACGCGAGTAGAATTCCCCATTCCGCGGAATGGGACGCCTCATGCCAGCGGATGAGCGGCCGCGACCCCTCGAACACGGGCTCAAGCCAGCCGTCAATCCAATTCGGCAAACGCCAGAGAGCCGGCAACCCGATCCATCCCGCCACCGCGGAAAACACGGCCAGCACCCAGAGCACTCCGGTCATCGCGGCGGGGGATTCATGGAGTTTCTCCGCCGCTTTGGGACCGCTCCTGAAATTCCCGCTGAAGGCCTTGAAATATGACCGAAACATGTAAAATGCCGTCAGGAACGAGGAGACCGCGCCGATCATCCACAGCACCCGGCCGGAGATCAATGTGTTCGCGTTGATGAAACTTTTCCAAAGGATCTCGTCCTTGGAAAAGAAACCGGCCAGGATCGGGAATCCGGAAATGGCGAGACAGGCCGTCAGGTAGGTGAACCGGGTCTTCGGCAGGAATCGTCCGAGCCCGCCCATGTTCCTCATATCCTGCGGGTCGAGATCCTTTGGATCGAGATCCTTTGGATCGAGATCCTTTGGATCGAGATCCTTTGGATCGCCGGAATGACCCAGCGCATGGTGCATGGCATGGATGACGCTGCCGGCTCCGAGAAACAGGCAGGCCTTGAAAAAGGCATGCGTGAGCAGGTGAAAAATGCCTGCCGTGAACGCGCCGACGCCGACGGCCATGAACATCAGGCCGAGCTGGCTGATCGTCGAATAGGCGAGTACTTTTTTGATGTCGTGCTGGAATAGGCCGATGGTCGCGGCAAAGAGGGCCGTGCACGCGCCGACCAGGGCCGTCGCGGTCATCGCCACCGGCGACAGCGCGAACAGGAAATGCATCCTGGCAATCAGATAGACGCCGGCCGTGACCATGGTCGCCGCGTGGATCAGCGCCGAAACGGGCGTGGGTCCGGCCATGGCGTCGGGCAGCCACACATAGAGAGGGATCTGCGCACTTTTAGCGGTCGCCGCCCAGAGAAGAAGGAGACAGACCAGCGTCGCCGCCGGCATTCCGAACACACGCGCTCCCGCGAGAAAGGACGCCTGGCCCTGCACTTCCCGGAAGACAAGGGTCATCCGTTCGGCGTGCGCCGGCGCGGAGGCAGCCGCGTTCCAGCCTCCGCCCAAAGACCAAAACAGCGCGGCCACGCCCAGCAACAGACCCAGGTCGCCGACGCGGTTGGTCACGAACGCCTTGAGGCCTGCCCTTGCGTTGTCTTGATCCTTGTACCAGAAACCGATCAAAAGGTATGAACAGAGGCCGACTCCCTCCCAGCCCACGAACAAAAGCACAAAATTATCGGCCAAAACCAAGGTTAGCATGGCAGCGAGGAACAGGTTAAGAAAACTGAAATACCGCCAGGTTCCCGAGTCTCCGCGCATGTAAGTCGTGCTGTAAATGTGAATCAGGGTTCCGACAAAGGTGACCATGAGGACCATCAGTCCCGACAGGGGGTCGAGCCAGAAAGCCATGGGTACGGTGAAACCGCCGGTGCGAATCCAGTCGAAGCAATGGCAGAGCAGACCGCGTTGCACGGGCGCGAGACTCGCCAGTTTCGCGAATAGGAGGACGGCGACGGCGAACGACAGAGCCGCGGCCGCGATCGCCAGAACCTGCACCGCCCTCTCGCCCCACCGGCGCTGGATTTTCGCCCCGAAGAGGCCGTTGAGCGTCCCGCCGATCAGCGGGATCACGGGTAAAAGCCAAAGACCGCGGATTTCAATCATCTCCATCCGTTTATTCCTTCAAATGGACCGTTTCCGATACCTGGATGGTCTTCATGGACCGGTTCACGGCCAGCACGACCGCCATGGCCACGGCGGCTTCCGCCGCGGCCAGGACCATCACAAACAGCGCGAACACCTGGCCGGACACGCCGTTCTGGAGGAAGCGCCCGAATGCGACCAGGTTCACGGTGGCGGCGTTCAGCATCAATTCGATTCCCATCAGCAGTCCGATCGCGTTGCGCCGCGTCAGGACGCACACGAGTCCGAGCCCGAAAAGCAGGGCCGCCACCACGAGGTAATGCGAAAGGCCGATGTGGAGCGTCATGCGCGTTCCTCCTTTCCCGGCTTGATTTCCTTGCGGACCGTCATCACGGCGCCCACCAGAACCGCCAGCAGGAGCAGGGACAAAAACTCGAATGGCAGGAGGTAAGGGCCCAGTAACGCGTCGCCCAGCGGAGCGACCGAATCGGGGGGCTCGGGCGGCGGCGCGTTTCCGTGAAACGACAGGGCCGCGAGGACGCAAAGCGCCGTCAGGCCGATGGACAGCGCAAGCGCTGGAACCGGATGAACCATGGGATTGGAACGCCTCGGTTCGCCTATGCCTTTCGTGAGCATCACCGCGAACAGGATGACCACGAGCACACCGCCGACATAGACGATGAGCTGCGCCGCCGCGATGAACGTCGCCGAAGCCAGTCCGAAAAGGCCGGCCACGCCCGTGAACACGCCGAGCAGGGCAAACCCGGAGTGGACGATGTTTCGGGAAAACGCCACAAGGGCGCCGCACGCGAGAATCAGAACGGCAAAAGCATAGAACATCAGGTCTGGAACGGATGGCGTCATTCTGCCGCCTCCTTGTTTCGTCTGCGTTTCCAGCGGACTTCACCGCGTGCCGCATCGGGCGGCACGGGAGCCGGTTCGTCCCAGGCGGTCCGGGCCCGGCGGTACGGTTCATTCCGTTTCAAGCCCTGCGGCGGGGAATCTTTTGAAAGCCGGCATACCGGTACCTTATCACCCGGCCGCACGTAGTGCAGCACCAGATTGATGAGCTGCGAGGTGCTGCCTTCGAATTCGGTGCAGTGACGGATTGCTCCGGTCGGGCACACTTCCGTGCACAGACCGCAGACCATGCACAGTCCGGCATCCACGTCAAACCGGGAAATCGTGCCCGTCTTCGTTTCGGAATTCCTTTCGACCTCGATCCTGATGACACCGATGGGACAGCGTTTCATGCAGGCCAGGCAGCCTGTGCAGATGGCCGTGTCAGCCTCGATGATTCCACGGAAAGTCTCGGGAAGCAGATCCGGTATCGGGCGCGGAATCCGGTCCGGATACTGAAGGGTCACCGGTTTCCGGAACAGGTAGGACAGCGTCACGGCCAATCCTTCGAAAATGGAGACGGCGGAATCGCGAACGCTGCGGATAAATCGGGATTGCATCAGGTCCACACCTTCAGATAAATCCGTTCATTCAAGTTTTTGATGTTGGTTCGGGCCCTCCACAGCAGGCCGGCGGCGAGGCCGAATCCCGCGGCTGTCAACCCCCACTGGACGACCCGGTGCACGGCATGCCACGCGCCCTGTCCGGGAATCAGGACGCACGCCGACGAGCCGATCAGACAGACGAAACCGGCCGGCACGAAAACTTTCCAGCACAAATCCGTCAGCTGGTCCACGCGGAGCCGCGGCAGGGTCCACCGCACCCAGACAACCAAGAAAGCGAAGGTCAGCGTTTTCATGAAGAAAACGGCGGCGCTTGCCAGAATCCAGAACGTCCGGCCCGTGCCGGCGTCCGGGAGCGCCGCTCCGGGAACCTGCCATCCGCCCAGAAAGAGGGTGACGATCAATGCGGCCATGACCCAGATGTTCGCCCACTCGGCGAAGAGAAAGAACAGGAACCGCATGCCCGAATACTCGGTCACGTACCCGGCCACGAGTTCGCTTTCCGCCTCGGGCAGGTCGAACGGAGTCCGGTTGCCCTCGGCCAGCAGGGAGGCCAGAAACACGAAAAAGGCGATGGAGGCGAAGGGGTTGTGGAATGCGAACCATTGCCACGGCCATCCGCCCTGGGCCTGGATGATTCCCTGCAGGTTGGGCGTGCCGGCGAGCGCCACGACCGAGAGCGCGGCAAGCCCGGCGGGGATTTCGTACGAGATGATCTGGGCCGCGCCCCGCACGCCGCCGAGCAGGGACCATTTGTTGTTGCTCGACCAGCCGGCCATGAGAATGCCCACCACGACCAGGGAAGTCACCGCCGATACGTAGAAGATGCCCGCGTCGATTCCGCTGGCGGCGAGGCCGTACCCGAAAGGCAGCGCGGCGAACGCGCCGAAGCATCCCGCGAACACCAGATAGGGAGCCATCCGGAAAAGCGGCCGGTCGGCTGCGTCCGGAATCACGTCTTCCTTCAGAAAACACTTGAGACCGTCGGCCAGCCACTGCAGAAAACCCGCGGGTCCGACCCGGTTGGGGCCGATGCGCGACATCATGCGACCCGCGATGCGTCGCTCGACCCAGGTGGTGACTCCGGCGAAGGTGGCCATGAAGGCCAGCACCGCGACCGCGACCAAAAGGAGCCACAATGCGGCGGCCAGGGTTTCGCCCCAGGGGACGTTTGCGAGGCGGGCGGCGAGATTGTCAAATCCGGTTTTCATTCAATCTCCATTTCAACGATCCACTTCCGGGGCCACCACGTCAAGGCTGCCGAAAAAGGCCGTGAGGTCGGCCACCATCATCCCCGGCGCCACCACGGGAATCACGGTCATGGCGCAGAAGGAGCTCGTCCGGATTTTCAACCGGAACGCCCGGTCCGAACCGTCGCTCACAAGGTAGTATCCGAGCTCGCCCCTGGCGCTTTCCACGCGCGCATAGACTTCACCGGCCGGAGGCGCCGGATTCCTCGGCACCTTCGCCAGAAATTCGCCCTCAGGCAGGCCTTCGACCGCCTGTCGAACGATCCTGGCCGATTCAACCATTTCATCGATCCGGACCCGGTATCGCGCGAACGAGTCGCCGGCCTCGCCGCGGTAGGACCCGCCGGTCGGCACCCGGAATTGGAATTCAGGATACACGCTGTAAGGCCGGTTCCTGCGCAGGTCGAAATCGATCCCTGACGCCCTGAGGTTGGGACCGCCCAGGCCGTGGCTCACGGCGAGGCCCGCCGGGATGACCCCCACATTCACGAGCCGCCGAATAAAAATTTCGTTGCCCGAAATCAACCGGTTGAATTCCGGAAGGAACTTCTCGAACCGGTCGAGAAAATCGAGGATGTCGCGGTCCAGCCCGGGCGCGAAATCGCGGCACACGCCGCCGAACCTCATGAAGGTGTAGTTAAGCCGAGATCCGCAGATTTTTTCCATCAGGTCGTTCACCTTTTCCCGCTCGCGAATCGCGTGCAGAAACGGGGTGAACGCGCCGAGGTCCATCGCCGTGGTGCCGCATGAAATCAGGTGGTTGATGAGCCGGTTCAATTCGCACGCGATGACGCGCAGGTACTCCGCTCGCCGAGGCACCTGGATTCCGGCCAGACGCTCCACGGCCATGCACCAGCCCTGGTTGCAGAACATGGCCGCCAGATAATCGATGCGGTCCGTGAAGGGGATGAACCCCGTGTACGGGGTGATCTCGGCCAGCTTTTCGATTCCCCGGTGCAGGTACCCCACGCGCGGATCCGCCTTGACGATGATCTCGCCCTCGAGGGTGAGCGTGAGGTTGATGACCCCATGGGTGGAGGGATGCTGCGGCCCCATGTGGATAAGGGTCGAATCCTCATTCGAGGCCTGAGCGGCCGGTTGGTCAACGGACGTTTTCGATGTGTTCTCTTGGATCATGGCGTATGGTTCATGGGCTATCGTTACGAGTTACGAGTTTCGAGTTTCGAGTTCCGAGTTCAAAGTTACGAGTTCAGGGTTCCGAGTTCAGGGTTCATCATTTTCTTGGTTACATTCCTACTGTGACATGGTTTATCGGACATAAGCCCCTGTCAAGTCGGTGCTGATTCTCCGGATACAGTGGCAGATCCTTCGTGCTTCGGATAGAGGACGTCCAGCACCTGGTGGCTGTCCGGCCGGTCGCACGGAATGCCGTGGTATTCGGCGGGGGGCGAATAGTCCTTCCGCAGCGGGTGGCCTTCCCAGTCGTCCGGCATCATAAGCCGTCTCGGGTCTGGATGGTTTTGGAAACGGATACCCAGAAGATCAAACGCTTCGCGTTCAAACCAGCCTGCGTTTCCGTAGAGGCCGGACACGGATTCCACGATCGCCGCGTCGCGCGGCAAGACCGTCTTCAATGCAAGGCAGTCGGCATCGCCCGGTCGGGCCAGGTGATAGACCACCGTCAGCGAGGTTCCGTCGTCCACACCGGAGAGGTTCGACAGAAACGCATGCCCCAATTCATCCCGGAGAAACCGGAGCACGGACGGAACGGATGCGGGCGGAATGGTGAGCCACGGATCCCCCGCCTGACCCCGGTGGACTTCCGTCATGATGTCCGGCAGCCCGGCCTTCAGTCGGGCGGCGGCGTCTTCGATCGTCATACGGCCAATTCCTCCGAATCTCGCTTCATCCGCAGAATCCAGCGGTCCTTCTCCATGCGTTTCTGAAGCGTCAGAAGGGCGTCGTTCAGCGCTTCGGGCCGCGGCGCGCACCCGGCCAGATAAATGTCGACCGGAACGATCTTGTCCACTCCCTTGACGACCGAGTAGCTGCGCTGAAAAAGCCCGCCGCAATTGGCGCATGCCCCCATGGCCAGGACGTACTTGGGCTCGGGCATCTGGTCGTAAAGCCGGCGTACCGCGTCCGCCATTTTGTAGGTGATGGTTCCGGCGACGAGCAGCAGATCAGCCTGCCGGGGCGACGCCCGGAACACCATGCCGAACCGGTCCAGGTCGGTGCGCGGGCCTCCGGCCTGCATGAGTTCGATCCCGCAGCAGGCCGTCGCAAACAGAAGATACCAGATCGAATTTTTCCGCGGCAAATTGATCAGGCGGTCGATTTGGGTCGGGAGGGCGGCCCCGCCGTCCCATTGCAGGACGTTCATGGTTTTTCCCTTCCGTCTTTAACGTTCTTGATCCATTCCAGATCTCCCCGCTTCCAGAGAAACACGAGTCCCGCGAGCAGGAGGAGCAGAAAGACCGCGGTTTCGATGAACGCGGTGACGCCTTTGCCGTTTGCCGTCCAGCGCCGCAGCGCGGCCACCACCGGGTAGGTGACCGCGACTTCCACGTCGAAAATCAGGAAGACCAGGGCCATGATGTAGAAGCGGGGATTGAAATTGTACCATCCCGCGCCCACGGGAGGTTCACCGCATTCATAGGTTTCGTTCCGGGCGGCCACGGTTCGCCTGGGCCGGATCAATGCCCCGGCCGCCAGAGCCACGAGGACGAATCCCGCGCCCACCGCCAGAAAAACCATCGCCATGCTGAAGTCGAACAGCAAACGCACCTCCTGTGCCTGTCAACACACTCAACCGGCTGACCCGGGCCTCACGCCGCTCCGCGTTATCGGAAAAATCCGCCTCTTCGCCGCCTCAGCTTCTCTTCTCGATCTGCTTGATGAGGCTGTTGAAAATAATTTCATGAAACGGCAGGAAAGAGAACCAGTAAAGCCTGCCGAACAGATTGTCCGTGAAATAATGAGGGGTCACGGACAGTTCTTTCGCGGCTCCGCAGGGCTTGATCCGGAACTCCAGCCAGGCCTTGCCCGGCAGTTTCATTTCAGCCCTCAGAAGCAGCCTCCGATTCGGCTGCAGATCCTCGATGCGCCAGAATCCGATGACATCGTTGATTTTGAGGTCTCCATCGCTCCGTCGTCCCCGAGAGCCGCCGACGCCCATCAGCACCCGGTCCGCCCACCCCCTCAGCCGCCACATCCAGTTGTTTGAAAACCAGCCTTCCTTTCCCCCGACCCGGCAGATCGCCTGAAAAAGATCCGAGGCCTGCTTCCACGTCTTCAACCGGTAATGGGTGGTGTACCGCGGCCGCCCGGCGAACTCGCGAAGTTGAATCGCCAGTTCATACGCCGGCGGGTAGGCGTCCGCCCATCGCGTGTGGATGGCGTCCTGTTCTTCCCGGGACAGGGCCCTGATCACGGCCTCCCTGTAACCGATTTTGGAAATGGGCAGAAAGTGCTGGATCCGATTGTCCAGGCAGACCACATCGTTTTTCAGTCCTTCCATCAGCGCCCGGGTGATGGCCACCGGCACTGGCGTCACCAGGCTCGCAATGTACGAATAGAAACCGATGGCCGACAGGGCCGAGGGGATGAAAATCCTTTTCCGGTTCTGCAGTTCGGCCAGAATCTGCAGCATTTGCTTGTATGTCAGAACATCGGGACCGCCGATATCGAACGAGGCATCAGCCGTTTTGGGCGTTTCCAGCACGCCCACCAGGTATCGGATCACGTCGCGCACCGCGATCGGCTGGCATTTGTTCTCCGCCCAGTGCGGGATGAAAAGGACGGGCAGTGATTTGACCAGATATTTGAGGATCTCGTAGGAGGCGCTGCCCGATCCGATAATAACCGCCGCGCGCAAAATCGTGACGGGCACGCTGCCTTTGGCCAGTTCCCTGGCGACGCGGATGCGGCTCTTCAGGTGCGGCGAAAGCTGCGTTCCGATGTCACCGAGCCCCCCCAGGTAGATGATTCGCTGGAGATGGTTCTTCTCGGCTGCCTGCCGGAAGTGGACGGCCGCGTCGATCTCCGCCGCCTCGAAGGCCCGGGGGTGAAGCAGCAGGGAATGGATCAGGTAATACGCAGCCGACACGCCTTTAAGCGCGTTTTCCACTGCCCTGGGATCCATTGCATCGGCCACGACCACCTCGGCATCTGGCCATCGTTCGTGGTATTCGGGAGATTGGGCCCGGACCATCACTCGGACCCGGTACCCCCTGGCCAGCAATTCGGGGACCAATCGGCCTCCGATGTATCCAGACGCGCCGGTGACCAGCACCATCCCGATTTCCGGACGCGGCCGGGTGGGCAGGTCCGCACAGTAGAGATCGGAGGATTCATCGGAAATGGAAGGAAGTCTCTGCTGAACTCTCATCAAAAACCGCTTATCATAAGGCTTGACCTTTGCAGAATAATTTCGACAATTTTAAAGTAACTGTCAATTCTTTTTTTCAATCTGGCCGTCGACTGTGAATCAATCCCGGACCAATTTCGTGAACGGTAATTTCCCGATCCTTCTCTTACATTCTGAAGGCGGCACATCAATACTGCGTCAAAATTGCCTAAAACAATCCTCGGTTTCAATCCGCTGGAAACGATGGTTAGGTCATTTGATGCTATTTCTGCAGCAAGATCTTTTTTGTCTCGGAAAAATCACCGGCTTGCAGTCTACTCAAATATATTCCGCTCGACAGGCCTTCCGGGGTCCATGTAATTTGATGTTCTCCGGCCGCTTGAAAACCATCAACTAATGTCACTATCTCTTTCCCAACGGAATTGAATATTTTTAAGGAAACACCAGCCGGCTTGGCTAAATAATATTGTATCGTGGTAACCGGATTAAAAGGATTTGGGTAATTCTGATATAATTTAAAAGACTCCGGAACCGAATCAACCTTACGATTCACCATCGATGGTATCGTGCCCTCTCTCAGAAGAACATTATCAAAGAAAACATCGATTGAGGATGCTCCGACATCAAAACCGAAACGAGCCTGTTGATCAGAGGGCTCTGCCATAATAAAAGAGTAGGCGTACGTTTGTTTGGTTGTCGTTAAAGAAAAAATCTGATTGCCGCTATATACCGTCCAAGGATCGGAATTTTTGCCGACAATCGCGGAAATGGTCCTGGGTTCTGCGGCATAGGCATCAAATGATATCGTGTATTCTTTGCCTTTTTCCATCGATATATTTGATTGTCCCAAATGCACATCCCAGACATTCATGCCGCCATTGTCAATCGAAATGGCATATTCACCATTTTTGACGGATCCGCCGGCCTGTGCCGGTAAAAAGGAATTAAAATACCAGTCATCATCGTTTCTTTCAAAGTCGGCATTTGTCAATTGATTGGTATTGGACAATTCGGGGGT
>Ga0315274_10011014_pt1 | contig 12983 bp, 2 predicted proteins | sample YL17G02_20_MG_FD_203700 | JGI IMG/M metagenome (GOLD analysis project Ga0315274, IMG submission 203700) | Sediment microbial communities from Yellowstone Lake, YNP, Wyoming, USA - YL17G02_20 | ecosystem: Environmental > Aquatic > Freshwater > Lake > Sediment | place: USA: Wyoming | collected... | reverse complement strand
CAACTGCTAATCTGAAATATAGGGGAAGTAGACAATAATCCATCCTGCTTTTTGAATACAATTAGACGGAATACAGAAGTTTCGAGAACCACCAAGTAACCGCTACCGTATTTGATGTAGCAGGGAATTCAAAGAGCCAGTCGATGAGCACACCCGTAGAACAAACCCAAGGTATCGATACAGCACAAATGCAGATGGTACAGCAGCGGATGACTATCATCCTTAACAAACAACGACTCTCTTAATCTCTTTTTTTTCTTTTTATTATTGATTCGCACAAAAACCACGGGTATTAAAACCGTGTTAATGCTTCTGTTTCCAAAGATATGTTTTTAAAGAAGCAATTGTTTTAAAATAATCTTAAGACGAGGAAAAGGATATGGAAAAAGGTTCTCTCATTCAGGCGCGATGGCTTGATGAGCGCCCCTTTGCCTGTGGGAATCCAGGTTGTAACGAATCTTTTCGTACCGAAAATGAACGTAATAGGCATAGGATAATTTGTCCCTACCGACCAAAATCGAATGATCGAATTTTTATTTAAACATGAGTTAAAACCGTGTCAATGCTTCTGTTTCTAAGAATATGTTTTTAAAGAAGTGATTGTTACAAAATTCCAATAGGCGGAGGCAAAGGCATAATGAAAAAAACGATGATATTTCTAATAGTTTTTATCATTCATTAGTATAGGCATATTAAGTGGATGTGAACAATCATCTGAAAAGACTGAAAATAAAAATCCTACTGCATATATTTCAGCAGTACCAATAAGTGGATATGCACCTTTGACGGTTTCTTTTAGAGGATCTGGAACAGATTTAGATGGGTATATTACATCATATAACTGGGATTTCAGTGATGGCTCTTCCAGTACAAATCAAAACCAAACACATTCATATTCTGCACCAGGAACTTACATAGCCATGTTAACAGTTACTGATAATCAAGGAGCCACAGGTAATATACCCAAAACAATCACAGTCCAAACCCCGGAAGAGCCTCCAAGCTCAATTACTTTAAACGATGGAACTATTGTTGAAGGCGATTTTCAATCCTTTGAATTTACAGACTTTATACATGAAAGAACCATCACAAATGAAACTGGTCCAGATAACGTTTATCTTTTTATTCGTGGTAATATAAAAAACATTGAAGATCATACACTTAATACTATAAAAATCACCATCCGATATTATAACCGATATTATGGGTATCTTGTATCGGTAGACAAATACTTTCATTATGTTTTGCCGGGAGACACATTTTTACTTTATGATTATATTTATGATTCCCAGAAGGAGGCAAATGGCGAAGGTGAAGCTTGGCCTATGTACGAATCTCTTGTGATTGAAGTATCTTAAACCGTGTTAATGCTTGACCTCTTGTTTTTATCTTTTCCAAACATTTAAATGTAACTACTGGTTAACAATACTTAGGAAATCCATTATTTGAGGGAGCGAAAGGCTTATGCGGTATAAAAGTTGGGAGAGGAAAAACTTTTTTTTATGGAGGTAAAGGTATGAAACAGAAGCTAATGGGAATTTTTGTATGTACGCTGATGATCGTTTCAGCTGTTCTAATACCGGTTATACAGGCTGGTTGCCCTTGTGAATCAACCACATCAAATGAAGTTGAAGATCAGTATGATGAAGTTTTAAATCAGTATTATGAAGAGATAAGTACGAGTGATACAGAACAACCTACTGTTATAAAATCTCCTACCATTAAAACTAGACAGGAGACTTCCTCGACTAGATTGGTAGAATATATTGAAAACGTAAGCATAGAGAATATTACCTCTGGAGAATCAATAAATATCGACTTCCCTGCTTGGACTCCATCAGATGTTGGCCAATATACCGTAACAGCATGTACTATGTTAAATACCGACGAGGATCCAAGAAATAATTGCACATCAAAAACAATACATATAACTAATTCAAAAACAGATAATACATCACGAGAAACATATATAAATGAGGTAACGCAAAACGAAGCAACAATTTCAACAACTAATTTAATCAAAGCAAAAAACACCGAAAACCAAACAAGAGTTGATAGACCGGCTCCTAAAGTAACTAAGACGGCTACGAAACTCCAACCACACACACCGCTTGGTGATAGAGGTTATTTCTATGCGTTTTGTGCATATGACCCGGATGGTGGCCATCCAATTGGACCCATTACCTGGGATGACCCTGGCGCAATAGATTCTCTTGGGACTGGTATCAACCCGAACTTCATCGCTGGTGCTGACATCGATGATCAGGGTAACTGGTATGGGGTCGATTACGGTGGTGGTATCTATCTAACAACGTTTGATGGTGACATGACGTTTATCGCGCCCTCTATTCCTCTGAATGGACTGGCTTTTGATTCTACTTCAGGGACCTGGTGGGGAATTGATGCCGCGAATTTGTACATGGTTGACATTGTCACAGGGGCAACACAGTTTATTGCGTTTTTGGGAACGCTAAATCCCCTCATTGGTATTGCCATTGATCCTTCTGGTTTCGCGTATGTGTATGATGTGGTATGGAGTGGATCTAGTACACTATATAGGATTGACTTAGTCACAGGGCAAACCACTATGATTGGACAGATGGGCGTTGGTTTCGTGTACGCGCAGGACCCGGCCTATGACCGAGATAACGATATTCTTTACATTGCCGGTTATACTCAATCAGGCACAAGCGGATTATACACCTGTGATGTTTCAACAGGAGCAGTTACCCTCCTCGGTGCTTTTGAAGGCTACATGGATGTCGACGGATTTGTCATACCCTGGACGCCTTCCCAACACAATCATGATGTCGGAGTCACCGCAATAATCTCACCAACCAGTGGTGCGATACAAAATTATACACCACAAGTTACCGTAAAAAATTTTGGACTGAACAACGAGTCAAACGTAATTGTGAGTATGGTCATAACTAAACAAGTATGCTCTTTTATTTATGATGTTGTTGCTGTAATTGAAGATGATCCTGGGGTTTGTTTTATATCTGGGTGCGGTAATGTTTCTGATGATGATTATGATAGATTCATCGTGAATTTAAGTGGTAAATGCGGATCAAAGGTTATTGGTGTTGAGGGTATTTCTATTTCTTTTGGTGGTAATACCTATTACGGTGATCCGAAAACTGATATTTTTATTACGAACAAAAGTGTTGAATATTGTGCTTGGATTGTAAGTGAGCCATGTTTTGAGTTGCATGCCGCTAGTAAGTTAGCAGAGAATATTAAACATCTCTTTAATTACACGATTATAGCTCAAGGGACGAAGAAGAAAACGCTGAATTTTGATTATATAATAACTGCATTTGGTGATGAGGAATATCATGCCAAAGAGATTAGTACAGAACCCCATCATTTTGAGGTAAGGGCAAAATTTTTCAAAACAAAAACTGATAATAACCCCGTAACTTGGCGTTCTATTGATCCTAAGTTGTTTATTAATGCTGTATTAAAATCTATTGACGGAAAAGGAAATCCTCAGGATCTTGGAGTAGAACCAATGCCGAGTAATACTTCCCCACAAGGTCTAATAACAAATCGGGTGCAGGTCAGCAATCGCGGAGCTGGTTTTTGCAAGGGTTTTGTTGATGTGTTGTATGAATTAACGCAAGAAGGATTGGATAATAGGAAGTGGCAACGAACCCAGCCGGGTAGTGGCAGTGTTACTTTTGGTGATGGCAACAAGTACATAGCTGAATATACAGATAAAAATAATTCAGGTGAAAGTGATGTAAATAGGAGCCTTACTATCAACTATAAGGCAGAGCCGAATGATCGTAATGTACATCTTACGATGAATGATTCTCGTTTATTTGCTTACACGGATTATCGGGAGCCCTGGGAAAACTTATCTTCAAATTCTAGTAACATATCGAAAAGTGATGGCGTTATTGTAGTTGGCGAACATAATGTGAGTGCACCAAACAATGATACAGTTTTTTCGGCGAAGATTTCTGTGCAAAGTAATGGTAGTGATTGGTCAGTTACATATTCAGACAGAAACCACGATGGAAGGGTTGATTGCGGTCAGTTTTTTGCTTGGATGGATGGTGCGAATGAATCTTTGCCAGTTGATTATAAATTGCTTGCCGCTTTTAATGTTACTCTGCCATCTGCTTTTATCGATTCTATTTTAAATAAAGAAGGAACACCTGTGGGGGAAGGTTTTGTAATATTTGGAGATAATGTTACGTTTAACGGTCATGGTTATGGTGAGTCAGGCAATATTACTGCACATACCTATAGATCACATAAAGATGGCGTGATATTCTCCATTATTGGAAGTACCCCTGATGCAAATAAGTCTACATTTACGACAAATAGACTGTCTCCTGCCAATCCTCATCTTATTAAGTACAATGTTTTAAGCAATCAGGGAGTGTGGTCGCCGCTTTCGTCAGCCTCCATCGATACGCTTATCGTAAATAAACCACCGATAGCATTCATCAAATATGTGAATGGCAAAATAAATTCTAAAGGGGAGATAGTGTCGATTGTTGGAAAACCAGTAGACATTAGCGGATTTGGTATTGATACTGATGGCTGGATTGAGAATTATAGCTGGTCAATTGATACGCGTGAGAATTATTATAATGAACAGGGTATAGATCTTTTTAAACAACAGGTATTCACATTTAACGATTTAGATGTACTAGCTTTTGGTGAACATATCATTCGCCTGAAGGTTCAAGATAATCATGGGGCTTGGTCAGATATTGTTTCAAAGAAAATCAAAATAGTGAACTACCCTGTTCTTTTGCTTCATAAATATCTGGCATCACCCAAGTCAATGGATGAAATAAAAAATGCGTTAATCGATGAATTTGATGTTTATACGATTGATTTTAGGAAACCGGTGGCCCTGGAAATAAGTAAAAAATTTCCCATAAAATCTGATGCTTTTGCTGCTTTACTGAGTCTTCGGGAGGTTCTTGTATGGTATGATCAACTGAAATCAAATTGGGAAGATTTCAAGGCTTTGAAGGATGCAAAACTGACGGATTTAAATGATGCGAGACAAAAAGTTTTGGATGTTATTACTGGGATGAGATCTTCGCTAAGTATGATCCACAGCAGGATGAATAAAGCGGATAATCCTCTTATATCGGATGCAACTTTCAAGGCTATAGATAACGTATTGAGTAAAATAGAAGAAAATCTAACAGCGTTCGATCCTAAGTTACCGCCTGGGTTTAATACTATTCTAGATGCTTTAAAGGATAATTTTACGCTTAGCTATGATTTCAAACTGTTTGATGAACTTAGAATCACTAATCTTTCATTTAAAATAACCCTTCCAGAAAAAGTAACAATGGTAATATTAGGGTTGCTTGAATTAGGCGATGTAAAAATTCCCGGCCAGATTACGCTTTTTTCCAAGGAAATAAATTTTGGAAGGAAAGAAGGTGACAAATTTAGTGCAACAGTAGGGTTTGCAGTGAAAGTAAAGGGTATTAAGCTCATGAAAACACCAGATAATAAGTTAGCGCTTTCAGGATCCCTTGTAATATCAAATATTAATGTGAACGCAAAAATTAAAATAGGGCAAATGTTCAAAAGCAAATCTGATTCTTCTACAAGAGATGGTACTCCATTAGATGGTTCTACAAGAGATAGTAAGTTATTAGATATGATTCGAGATCTTAGTTTTTCTTTTGATATTCCGGAAAATCCTGCAGAGATTAACGGTAAAATTAAAGTTGAAATTACTAACGTCGTTCCTCCTACTATTGATGTTAGCCGTGTGAACAAAACGAAAGAAGCGATGGAAAACAAGTTGAATGTCACAACCGGAACTCTTAATGGACATCAAAAAGCGTTACTCGTAGGTATATCAGACTATCCTCATCTTCCAGATTTAAACTTTACTGTTGATGACGCCCTCAGTATGAGAGGTGTACTACTTGAAAATGGTTGGAATTCAAATGATATTAAATTATTGTACGATAATCTAGCGCGTAATACTGCCATTACTGATTATCTAACTAACATGGCGAGGAATACAGATAATAAAAGTATATCACTGTTCTTCTTTTCGGGTCATGGTAATCGTACTAAAATAGCTGGGGAGTGGGAGTGTTCAATCGAATGCTATGATTGTAAATTGTTTGCCCTTGACTTAAATCATATATTAGATCAGTTTCACGGAAGAGTGGTAGTCATTCTAGACTCTTGTTTTAGTGGCGGAATGATACCTCGAGGCACAGGAGGCGCCAGCACCGATGAATTCATTGGTGATTTTATTAGACAAGCTACTTCGGGAGGCAATAAAGAAAATCGTGTTATACTGATGGCTTGTAAAGACAAACAATTATCAACTTCATGTCATAAATTAAAAGCAGGTGCATTTACTTATGCTGTAGTAAAAGGATTAGAGGGGCTAGCTGACGAAAATGGAAACAACGATTGTGTTGTTACCGCAGAAGAAACTTTTAACTACGCGCATCACAAAACCCCTCAATGTAGTCCTTTGAACCAGCATCCCGTATTATTTGACGGTAATGAATCTTCGGAAGTTCCGATTTTATGCATCCCACTAGAACATGCGGCTGCTGCTGCGGCTGAAGCGTTTGCTGGTAGCATTGTTGATAAAAATAAAACTAAACCTAAAGTGAATATCACAATCACAGAATATCCAGAAGTTAAAGTAAGCTTCGAATTAGATTCATCTTTCCTAAACTTTAAGTTAGCCAATGGAGACATGAAAGCATACGCCGATGAAGTCAGTAAAAAAATAGATGAAATAAAACAAGAGACGGGTCTGGATAGAGTAAGTCTCGTTGGAGACGAAATGGGTGCAGACATTGCACAGTGGTACATAAACTATGGATACCGCCAGGATGTAGACAAAGCGGTATTGATGGGTGCACCTCTCCATGGAAGCGACCTAGCCTACTATGGCCCTAAAGCGATAAAGCTACTAATCAAAGTGCTCTCTAATATGTTGCCAGGGGGTGGGGCAGTATTATCGGCGATCTTGAACATGATTGTAGATATCATACTTGGAGAGGCAATCTATCAAATGGCACCGCATTCATCGTATCTAAAAGCATTAAACAACAACGATAAATGTCCAGCACCAACAATACCGGTCATATGGGACCCATTTAATAATAATGATACACTCAATCCAAATGTGGAATACCTTATCATTCAAGGAATGGCTCCTAATGTTGCAGGCTTTACTCTACCGCTTACGCTCCTACATGTCCATGCCCAGATACCTGGTACCGATATTGGTACAATAGTACCTTTTCCATGGCAAGGAGATCTATTTGTCGTCCCTAAAAGTGCAAGGTTGGATAATGTTGACAACGTGAAGCAGATTGATGGAGGATGGCACTGGGGTCTATGTAAAGATGAGGCAGCTATTAACGCAATAGAAGGATTTCTCAACGGAACTACCCATAGTAAAACCCTAAATAATCAATTCGTGAACTTAGACAGTAGAGATTTGGGTGTTGATATTGATAATGATACATTGAAAAATCAATCAGGTCAATGGTTCGATCCAATGGAAGGTTATATAAACACCACCCATGCCGTGACACATAACATAACACTTGATGAGGCAGTGACTAACGCAAGCTTCTCACTGCAATATAACCCTACAGATAGCTATTGGAATGAAACATACGACATGTATAAAGAATACAACTCTGATCTTAACTTCTCACTCATAGACCCACATAACACACTAATAACTCCAGCGTATGCAGAAACTAATAATACCATTAAATACAATAAATCATCGTTTGGCAGGATTATATACAGAATCAGTAACCCAATCCCTGGAAACTGGAGTTTAAGAATAGAAGGAGTAAATATCACCTGTCCATCTCACACAACTGGCTATACTGCTTTTGTATCATATGAAACGACCTTACGACTTGGTGTTGGACTTGGAATAAACTACACTGCTGCATCGTATAAACCACATGATGAGGTCAACATATCAGCCTACTTACAATACAAAGGTGTTGCCAAAGCTGAGGCAAATGTTACTGCATATATTACAAAAATGATAAATGTCACCAATGATACGGGCATCATCCAAGATAAGATTTATTTACAGGACAAGGGAAAAGGTAACTATTCAGCTATCTACAGTAACACTTCTTTAGAAGGAACATATTACATGAACGTTGTAGCCTCGGTGCCAATAAATGGTAAAAAAATTAACCGGTCTTCTATTGTTATATTTTGGGTAGAAGCATTACCTGATCTCACCCTTACTCCATCAGATATTTCATTTTCAAACAACAAACCACTTGTCGGTCAGATGATTGCTATCAATGCCACGATCCATAACCATGGTGATGGAGATGCAACCAACGCTAAGATAGAATTCAGAGACAACCTAACGACCATTGGTTTTGACATAATCAATGTATCCGTTGATGAACCAGCAACAGCAACGGCAAGCATCAATTGGACTACAACATATGGGGAACATGACATCAATATTAGCATCTCACCCTACAATTCATTCCTAGAAAAAAATTATAGAAACAACTCCGCCATAAACACAATTTCTGTTGGCGATATGGAACCACCCGTTGCCTATGGAGGGGGAAGTCAGATAGCACGGAATAACACACCAGTATTTTTTGATGCAAGCATATCAACAGATAACGTCGGCATCGTCAGGTATGAATGGGATTTAGACAACAGAACAGATTCCAACGGAGACGGAGTATTTGATAACGATTCTAATTTAACTGAGGTATACAACTTCACAAGAGGATACAACCGAACTGGAACATATATAGTGACGCTTACCGTATATGATGCTGCTGGCAACAGTGCGAAGGATACACTTGCTGTCGTTGTCGTTAATGAAACAGAGTACGATACAATAGAACCGGTTGTATACACGGGTCCAGGAAAAGAAGTAATGGTCAGGGAGCCACTATATTTCAACGGCCATTTCTCTTCAGATAATTATGGGATCGCAAGTTATCTATGGGATATAGACTGTGCCTGGGATAGCGACGGGGATGGAGAAACAGATAATGACGTTGATTTAATCACTATGCATCCGCTTCTGGAACATGGTTATCCTCTCCCAGGAAAATATTTGGTGAAGCTTACAGTAGATGACGTTGAAGGAAATGGACCATTGTCCGATTATATGACGGTCACGGTCAAAGATACTATAGATTACCCATGTCTAGACGACAAAGATTGTGATGGAATACCTGATGAAGAGGACAACTGCCCAGAATGCCCAAATCTGGACCAAGCAGACTACGACCAGGATGGTTTAGGTGATTGCTGCTGGTGCACAAAAATAGTTGCACCAGGTCAAAATGTACAAGATGCAATAAACAAAGCAAATAATGGGGACGTGATATGTCTCAAATCAGGTGCGGTTTATAAAAATTTAAAATTAAACATAACAAAAAATAACATAATTCTAGATGGCCTAGGAGCGACACTATATGGTAATGGAATAGGAAATGGAATAACGCTTAATGCAAACAATGTAACGATACAAAATTGTTATATTACGAATTATTCAACGGGGATTTCAATTATTAGATGGGGACAAAATAACACGATTAGAAACAATTCCATCTACGAAAATAGCATCGGAATTGAAATACAAGGATGGTTTCCAAGGTTCACTAGTGGCAAACTGATAGACAACGATGTTTGTGGTAATGGATTCCTAGACATACGAAAGAGCACTGGCGATTATTCTGGTGAGGGCAATATATGTAACAAAACAGCCGGTTGGAATGATGAGGGATGCGATGGCTGTACATTTGATTGTTACAACTGTACCCTCCCAACAAATGGAATGAATATTACACATAATGCCTTACTATGCTCGGGAACATATTATTTACCCGATGGAATCAACATAAAAGCATCTGGCATAACAGTAAGAGGATCCAATACTGTTTTAATTGGTTCTCTCAGAGAGACATTTCCGCCAATAAATTGGGCGGTTCATAACTATGCAGATACAGGAAGCTGGGAGCTAGAAGAAATAGGTGGAGTCGGAGCCTATGAGCCACCAAATGCTGCAGACTTTTACGCACAGGCAAACAGCATAAAACATAGCAACAAAGTCTTTAATGTCGGATTATTTACACCGAGTCTTGACCTATATAGTTTTAATGATGTAAAACTGGAAATCGATAGAAACTTCCAAAGCTATAATGGAACCGGTCGTGCTGAAATAAGAACATATTCTGACGGAACACTCGCGGAAACACTATGGAGTAATACTTCCAGCGATCCATCAGATGGAATCCATGTAGAACTCACTTTAAATCTATCTAAGTATAATAATCTAAGAAATGTTACAATTGAATTTTACTATACAACCAGCGGTTCAACACACTGTGGAAAATTCGCCATCGATAACGTCCTATTGTCATCAAACGGAAATGTCATCTGGGGACCCGAAGAATTTCTACCACCTGTATCTATAGGAATTGAAAATCCTGGCTATTCCAATGTGAAAATTAAAAACATCAAAATACAGAACTACTATACGGGCATAGAGTGTAGAAATTCAGGTCATAATAGCATAACTGGAAATAAAGTTTCAGAAAACGTTGAAGGTATACATCTCAAGAATTCAGTAAGTAGTAATGTATCTGACAATGAAATCAACAACAACCTTAGGTACGGCCTGAAAATTTATTCCCCAGATTATTATGCTGGAGATAAAAATCTCATTAGAAATAATACGCTCGATAACAACCTCATTTGCAGCATCATAATGTCTGGGGATTTCTGTCGAAATAATATAATCAGAGAGAACACTATGACAAACGGCCTCCAAATATTGGGCGGTTCCCAATCATTTGGTAACAAAATTTTGAACAATACAATTAGCTCCCATAATGGAGACGATGCAGTATACATCAACGATACATATAGTAACACGTTCGTAACGTTCATAGGCAATGAAGTATATGATGCATTACTCAATGGATTCTTTGTTAACAACTCTCATTATAACGTGTTCAAGAATAATTATATCCATGACGCGATAGTAGGTATTCTGGTTGATGGCTGGTATAATCAAATAGAAAATGGAACTATCGAGAATGTCACCACTGGCATATATTTAGGCGATTCTTGGAATAACACTATTTCAAACAATACCATTAATGATAATATTTTTACCAGCATCTATCTTAACTGGTCGTCATATAATGAAGTATATAACAATATATTTTCTACGATAAACATCGATAACTCATCATTTAATAAAATTTCATACAACAATGCACCTGATTTCTATGCTTTTATAAACAACTTTGGATCTAAACAAGATGCCAGTATCAATCTTGAAAACTCATATTTCAATACTGTACAAGGGAACCGCAATGCTAGCATAGAATTGCTGAGCTGCATGGATAACGACGTTAAAGACAATATAGAAAGTAATCAACTCTTTGGTATTGTTTTAGTTGATTCATCAAAAAACAACATCTCAGGTAACAATATCACTTCAAACAGCGGATACGGTATAGTATGCAATTCTTCAAATAATAATACTATTTACAACAATTATTTCGACAACATCAACAATTCATATGATGATGGATTAAATAAATGGAATATAACGAAAACTTATGCACATCCTGGAAGGAATAAAATACAAGGTCCTTACTTCGGTGGAAACTACTGGTCTGATTATTCTGGCATAGATACTACCGCTGATGGCCTAGGGGATACCCTTCTGCCGTATAACTCATCTGGAGACATACATAATGGAGGAGATTGGTTACCCTTAGTGTACATATCTTGGAATTACCCCCCATATACACCAACCAACCCGTATCCGGCAGATAGTGCAATAACCATACCTGTTGATACTGATTTAAGCTGGACAGGTGGAGACCCAGACCAAGAAGATACAGTAACATATGACATCTACTTTGGTACCACAAGCTCGCCACCAAAGATTATAAGCAACCAGTCAGGAACCAGCTATGGGCCAGGAACCTTGTATTATGGCACAACATATTATTGGAAGATTGTCGCATGGGATAATCATGGCGTTTCAGCGTCAGGATCAATATGGCATTTCACAACAACATCATGTACTCATGATGTTGGAGTAACCCAAATAATCTCACCAACCAGTGGTGCGGTACAAATCTTTACACCTAAAGTTTCAGTATCTAACAACGGAAACCAATCTGAGTATGCCGTCCCAGTTCACATGAATATCAGCAGATGGGTGCCTGAATCTCCACCTACGTACTACATGAATGAAGAATTCACTACATGGATACCAACTGGATGGACACAAACAGGCCACTGGACTCAATATAGTGGCAATCAAGCCGGAGGAACAGCTCCAGAAGCTCGGTTATTTTATGGAACTGCAGTTGATGGTGAATATCTTATGTCTCCCTCGGTTGACACTACGTCGGCTACACACTTACATCTAAGTTGGAGATCTTACATCGATTATTACTCCAGCGGATGTTCATTCTATGTTGAAACCAGAGCAGATTCTACAGACACCTGGACAGAAAGACAACCATGGGCAAATCCAATCAACAGTAACATAGGACCTGCACTCTACGACGTTGACATAACCGATGATATCGGAACAGGTACCCAAGTACAGTTTAGATTCCAGGGCACACCATTTAACTTTGACTACTGGTATGTGGATAATGTACAATTCTACATGCCTGGAACCACAGGATACTACTCCGATGAATACGATCAAACCTTATATGTTGACATACCAATTGGTGCTATATTGAATGTAACATTCCCCGATTGGACCCCATATGGTTGGCAAGCAATAGAAAATGCTGAAATCGAATATATGGTATGCGCATGTACCATGCTAGATATCGACTGCAATCCAAACAACGACTGCAAATGTGAATCTGTAATATTGCATTATCCATATTTACATGATGTTGGTGTCGTGAGTATTGATTCCCCAACAGGAAATATAGTAACATCTGGCACACAAC
>Ga0315274_10011013_pt1 | contig 12984 bp, 13 predicted proteins | sample YL17G02_20_MG_FD_203700 | JGI IMG/M metagenome (GOLD analysis project Ga0315274, IMG submission 203700) | Sediment microbial communities from Yellowstone Lake, YNP, Wyoming, USA - YL17G02_20 | ecosystem: Environmental > Aquatic > Freshwater > Lake > Sediment | place: USA: Wyoming | collected... | reverse complement strand
TGGTGACGGTTGACGACGCCTGGAATTATTGGGCCAACGATCCGCTGCATCGCGCTGTCTTGCTCAACACCCAATACGTGGACATGGGCATCGGTGTGGTCAAAGGCGGGGGAGGCTGGTACTATTTCACGATGGACCTGGCGCGGTCAAGCGCGCCATTGGGGAGCCTCTGATGAATCGTCGCGTGTGGCCCCTGGTGCAAATAATACGGTGGGGCACTCTGGCCTTGCAAGCAGTCGCGTTGTTTATTCTGTTGCTGTATGCCGTCATGTTCGCTTATCATGCTGTGGCTTCCATCGGGTTTCCCTATCAGATGGATTACGGCGAGGGATTGGAAATCTATGTGGTCGCCCGGCTGTTGAGCGGCCAGAACATGTATGGCGACATCACTCAAGCACCCTATCATACCCTCGAGTACCCGCCGCTGTATACCATCGCCGTCGCGCCGGTGGCGGTACTCATCGGCATCCGCTACGCGGCCGGGCGCATGGTAAGCGTGGCGCTGTCGCTCGTCGTCGGGGGCTTGCTCGGCAGGATTGTTTACGAGGAGACTCACAAGCTTTGGGCTGGCATCGTAACCGGATTGTTCTGGCTGGCTTCGCACCTGGTCTACAATTGGGCCGTGCTGATGCGCGAGGACATGCTTTCGCTCGTGCTTTCGCTGGCGGGCCTGTACTTGTTCTGGCGTGGATACATCCGTCGAGGCCGAGAGCGACACATTCTTGTGGCGATGATCATATTTGTCGTCGCGGCCTATAGCCGGGCGACGGCGCTCTGGGCTGCGGCGGCCTGTTTGAGCTACTTGTTGCTCACGCGCCGCTGGACGCTGATGCTCAAGGCGCTCGCACTGTATGCTGGGCTTGGCTTGGCGCTGATGGGCTTGCTCCAAGTGATGACGGAGGGTCGGTTCTTTCAAAACCTGGTCATCAACAACATCCAGCTGTGGATGCTGAGCCGTTGGCTGGCTGCCCTGGGGCGGGTGTGGGAGATGTATCCGTTGGCGATCCTCGGCGGGTTGGTGACGCTCGTCCTGGCCTTGGTGCGGAAATGGCCCACCCTGCCGGCGTTGTACCTGGTGTTTGCCTGGCTCTCTTCGGCGACGACCGGCAAAATCGGCGCGTACATCAACCATTTGCTGGAGGCCAGCGTTGCGACATGGCTGGCGTGTGGGCTACTAGTGGGTTGGGCGGCCAAAAGCAAGCAACGCTTGTGGGCATTGATCGCTTCTGCCGCCGTGCTCGTCCAGGCGGCCATGTTGATCCATCTGCCCTATAGCCCGCAGAGCGGAGTGCTGAAGCCGTGGACGGCGCTCAAGCCGCTCGCGCGGACAACATGGGCCAAGTCGAGCCGCGCGGCGTATCTCTGGACGCCAGCCGAGGCCGAGAGGCAAGCGGCCAATGCGCTCGATCAACGCGTTCGTCAGACGCCCGGCCTGATTCTTTCCGAAGACGGCTCGTTCACGGCCACGCATGATCGCCCAATGTGGATCCAGTTTCAGCCCTTTACGCAATTAGCCAAAGGGGGCGTATGGGATCAGACGCCGTTCCTCGATCAGATTCGCCAGCGCCAGTTTGCGCTGGTGCTGCTCCAGTTTGACGTGGCGACCGACGTGTTCGCTTATCGCCCCTCCTTGATGACCGCCGAGATGCTGGACGCCATCCGGCAGAGCTACGTCCTGGAAAAGCAAATCTGGCTCTACTACGTCTACGTGCCACGCGCAGCGCCGACCAACTGAACGTGGAGAAAATGTGAAAATACATCTGAACAAGCGCAAACTGGCCGAATGGTCGAGCTTTGTGATCGTAGTCGTCCTGACACTTGTCACGGTCAACTGGCTGGCCGACTCGCTCCAACTGAATGAGGATTACTTTTTCGACGACGACGAAGCGTTTCGTGCTTACGAGGCGTTACGCGTCTCGGTTTTTTTGCGCGATGGCGACCTGGCTGGCGCTTCGACGGCCAGCGTTCTGGAATCACTTTAGCCCGTCGCCGTTGATCGTCGTTGGGTTGTCCATAGCGTTCATCGCTTCGGCAGCACGTTGGCGCGACAATCGGCTACGGCTGTTAACGTTCTTTTCTGCCTAGCACCTGTTCGGCGTCAACCGGCATCGGGGAATCAGACCGCGCTTTATTGTGACGGCCACGCCCACTTTGTGGCTGATGGGCGGCGTGTGGGTAGCCCGGGTAGCCGCGGCTTGGCCGGACTGGATCGCTCGACTGCGAACCGATGGGATGAGATGGGCCGCGCGACTGGCGACGCTGGCGGTCCTCGTGGCGCCGGTCGTGACCACTGTCATGGGCTGGGATTGGCGCGCGACAGTTTACCCGGTGCTATACATGGCCGAGCTAGAGACAGACCCGTGCGCAGAGGACCTCTACGAGTGGACTGCCGCTCAAATCCCGCGGGTGTGGTGGGCATTGGCCTGATCAACAAATGGGATCAGATGAGCAACTTCGCTCGGGTGGGAATTGACGCGCCACGCGACCGCGCCGCGCTGATTTGGTGACTCTGGCAGATGGATCAACTGCCCGAGCCGACGCCAGAGAATGTGGCCACTTTACGCGCCCAGATGAACGCGCGCCGCATCAATTACCTGGTCGCTTGCACGGCGGCGGGCATGGGCCGCCGACGATTGGATGGCATGCTTGCGCTCATGGAGGGCAAGCTTCGCCTGTTGGCCGAAGAACAATTCATGTTTCGCTGGTACTGGCCGGACTCGGTCAAGCGCCGCCTATACGATAACGAGTACCTGGACGAGGAAGAGTTGGACCGGATAGAGGCAGGAGTGGGGCGGGATCGGCGTGACGGTTCACGTCTATGCCTACACGCCCTGAGAGAGAATCGTAGGTTACGCTTCAAGCGGGACCTACTTGGGCCGAAAGGCATAGACGCTGACGGTGAGGCTGCGCTCGATGCCAAGCTGCTCGACGGCCTGCCGCAATTGCTCGTCGTCGAGATGCTCGCCATCGTACAGCCGGTGATCTATCTTGTCCGGCCAATACCACCGCAGCGGAAAATCACGCTCGCCCTGGGGCTGCGCTTGGTCGCCCAAAATCGCCAGCGCGCCCTGCAAGCGTTTGATCCCCACGCCAGGGGCGGTGTAGGCGATAAGGTAATTGATCCCCCGCTGGCTCATTTGATCGCGCAAGGCCGCCACATTTTCCGGCGTCGGGTCGGGCAGGCGGTGCATCTCCCACACCGTCACCAAGTCAGCCCGGCGTGGTGCGGGCGCGCGGCGCGTCGTCAATTCCCAGCCCGACGCCGGGCCGCTCATCTGGTCCCAATCGTTAACCAGGCCAATGCGGGCCGGGCCGGGAGGCAACACCGTCGCCATCCACTTGTAGAGGCTTTCGGCTCGTGCGTCAGTTTCCAGCGAAAGCATGTACAACGTCGGATAGAGGGTCATTTGCTTGACCAGCCCCAGAATGGCGGTCAGCGCCAGCGCTGCGATGGCGGCCCACATCGCAAGCCGCGCTCCCCACTTTCTTTCGGTTCCCTGTCGTGCGATCCAGCCGGGCCATGCGTCGGCAATTCGCGCTGCCCACATTCCGCCCATCAGCCACAACGCGGGCATGGCCGTGGTGAGAAAACGCGGCGCGAGTCCCGCGTGCGTGCTGATGCCGACCAGATGCCAGGCGAAAAAAAACGCCAGCGGCCTCAACTTGTCATCGCGCCAGCGAGCCACCGACGCGATGAACGCGGCGAGCAGTCCCGCTGATATCAGCGGCGATGGGCTGAACTGGAGCCAGATGCTCCTGAGGTAGAAAACCAAATGGGCAAAGAATGAAGGTTGGGATCTGGCGGCAAAATCTCGCTGTGCGGCAATAAAACTCATCAACCCATTGCGCGTCACCGGCAGCGTCACCCACGTCAGCATCACCACCGCCGTTGGCAGCATCATCAGAAACAGACGTTTGAGGAAGACGCGCCACTGCCTCGCGAGGCAGCCCTGCATCACGAGCGTCAATACCAGCGGCACGCTGAGGAAAAGCCCGTACACATACTTGGTCAGCCCGGCCGCGATGATGCCCAGGCCCGCAGCGAGCCAGCCCCACTCGCGCCCTTCGACGCCTTGCCAATAGCCCCACAGCGTGAGCAACACAAACAGCGCGCCCATCATTTCGATATAGACCAGCGAACCCATGACCCACGCGGGAGGCGCGGCCAGCATTGGAAGAGCCGCAGCCAGCCCAGCCAGCCACGGCCAACGTGTGTCGCGCGCCAGCTCTCGGCCCAATGCATAGAGGAGCAGCGCGTCGAGCGCATAGACGGCCAAGCTGAACAGGCGCGCGGTAACGTGCGTGGCAGGCAAAAAGGTCAGTGCCATGCCCAACAGCCAAGGGTGAACGGGCGGATAAAACGATTGACGCAGGCTGGCGGCCAGCGCGCCCACCACGTCGCCATCGCGCAAATAGGTTGAATGGCGGAGAGCCTCGTAAGCATGCACGCCTTCGTCGCTATCGAAAGAGTAAGCCGAATTTTGCTGGACGAATCCGGCCAGCCACGCGACCAGGGCGAGCGTCAGCGCGATCACTGTCGCCCGGCTCAGCCACCCGCCAAGACTACGTTGTCCTTTATTCCGTTCCGACGTTGCAGCCATGCTCACCTCTATGGCCCGCCCAGCTTTTTGATCTGTTGCTCGAGTTGTACGCGATTAGGAACGTTCGGCTCCAGCGCAAGATAGGTTTGCAAGTCTTGAATCGCTTCAGCGTTTCGGTCGCGCTCGCGGTAGGCCAACGCGCGATTGAGATAAGCGTCAGATAACTTGGGGTCGAGTTGGATGGATCGCGTGTAATCAGCGATGGCCTGGTCATAGTCGCCTTGACCCGAGTAAAGCAAGCCACGACTAAGATAGGCCACGGCGCTGGCCGGACCGAGTCGCAACATTTCAGTGTAATCGGCCAGGGCATGGTCGTAATTGCCAGAGAGTTGATACGCTACGGCCCGGTCGGCGTAGAATGACGGCTGCCGGGGCGACGAGGCAATCGCTTGAGTGTGGTCGGCGATAGCCCGGGCATAATCGCCCGCGGTGACATAGGCCAGCCCGCGCAGGTTGTACGCCGCTGCCGATTGAGGATTGAGTTGGATAGCCTGCGTCAAATCGGCGATGGCGCAATCGGGCAGGTGCTTGCGGCGGGACGCATCGCCCCGGCCCAGGTACGCGGCGGCATTGCGCGGATCGAGCCGGATGGCCCAGGTGAACTCGGCGAGTGCGCGATCCAGCTCACCCTGGCTCACGGCGTCTGCTCCGCGCGCGGCCAGCGCCGCCGCTAGCCGGGGCGCAGTCAGCGTGACACCGGTGGCGATGAGTATCGCGCCGATTGCAACAACGCCGACCGCCAGTAGCCTGCGCGTTCCGATTGCTGAGAGATCCGAAATCCGCAATCCGAAATCCGAAATCAAAAAATCGCGTACATGAACGGGCCGAGCGCCTCGACCAGCACGATAAACACGCCCAGCAAAACCAGCGCCAGGATGATCGGCAGTAGCCACCATCGCTTGCGGACGCGCATAAAGTGCCAGAACTCGACCAGCAATCCCAATCGCCGCCGATTCAAAATCAGCGCCACGACGATCACGAGCAGGACGATCCAGGGCAAAAATCGCAACAGCGTTTCTTTCATGCTAACCTCGCTATATTTATCCTAACGTCATACATTAGGGTTGGCTTGAGGGTGTGTTCCCATCCAGTCACGGTTAGCGGGGCAGGCGACCGCTCCGCCGACCGCGACTTGGCCGCTAATGTGTTGAATAATTCCAGCTTGCTCATTCAGAATCAAACACAAACTTGGTTGGGTCGTCAGTGAACTTTGTCCACGCCATCGCCACGCGCGGCGTAATCTCGAACAGCCCACCATCATCCCACTGGTTGGGCGCAGGTGAATATCCGATTGCAGCATATTTCGCAGAGTAGGCCCGCGCCACTTTCGCTCCCAACTCTGGCGAAGGCTTCTGCACAGCTTTTGAGATGCCCTCGATAATCACTACATCATCGCCACTCTCTAGATGCAGGGAAACATATGGATTCTCGGCAATATTCCTGGCATGGCGTGTTTCGGGACTACCATCGAAATAGATTCTGTCATCTATCCACACACCCCACTTGGGTACTGCATGCGGATGTCCGTTTGGGCGCACCGAACAGAGCCAGTAGTTTTTTGCGTCGGTCAGCCGTTGCACCACATGGCTCCATGATAGCAATGATTTAGGATTCTCTATGTAACCTTCAGGAAAACGCGGGCGAGTGACTTGAGGTTGGCGCATCTGTGGTTTCTCCTGTCCTGTATGATTGATACCCCAGTTTTCGGCGGCCTAATGGGGTGGTTAACCCGCAGCACTCTGATTGCAGCGATATGACCGCGCACTCACATCTTCCGCGCCACCACGTTCATCTCGCCCATCGGGAATTGAATAGACAGTCGCTTGAGCCAGGCCTGGCCTGCCAACTGACGGCTCAAGCCGCCCACCGCGCCCGGGTATTGTCCCAGCCGAGCTAGAACATTGGCGATGGAAAACCGGACGAAATTGGGTCGGAGATGAGCCATCTCGAATCCATTCTGGCGGAGCATGGCGGCGATGGTGGCAGGCGAAAAATACCACAGGTGCTCGCGCAGCAGCAAGACCCAATGCTGGCCCATCAGCCGGGCGACCAGGCTCTTGGCGTTCGGCGCATTGAGAAACAGCCAGCCGCGCGGCGCCAGCCAGCCATGCAAGTGCCGCAACGTTTCGGATGGACGCGGCACGTGCTCTAGCACGTCCCACAGCGTAATCGCCTCGAACGATTCCTCTGGCAGGTCTGCCTCTTCCACCAAGCCTACTACAAAAGTCGCCTGCGGGCAACTGGCGCGCGCGCGGGCCACGGCCCAGGGCGATGCTTCTAACCCGGTCACCTGCCAACCTGCGGATTGCGCCACACACGCAAACAGCCCGGTGGCGCAGCCCACGTCCAGCAAGCGTCCGGGGCGGGGACAGTACTGCGCGACCAGCTCGAAGAATTCTTGCGCCGTGCGGCGGCGATTGGTGTCTTCGGTATCGTAGATTTGATCTTGCAGGCCCGCGTACACTTGCGCGAGTGTCGCGTCGTCGTCGCGCGGGTTGGTCATCATCAGCCCGCAGTTGGAGCAGCGCACAATGTCCAGGTGCCCGGCCTGCGAGCGCGACGAGGAATAGTATGCAGCTAGGTCAGCCGCATCGGCGGCAATCGTGTTGGGGTAGACGGGCTGGAACGCCGCGCCGCCGCACAAGTCGCAAGGAACCGTGACCAGCGTCATCCGTCCGCCACAATCATCTGGGCGACGCGCCGCCCTTGTTGAATCGCTGCGCTGATGGTGCGGTCTTCCGGGTAAAACTGCGTCGAATCGGTGACGTACAGGCCGCGCACCGGTGAGCGATGGCCGGGCATCAGGTCGGCAAAGTTGGTGATGCACACTGCTTGGGCACACGGCGCGCGAAAGACGTGATACTCTTTGACCCAGGTCGGGTCGAACGCGGGATTGACCAGCTTGAGCATGGCCGTGTACTCGGCGAACAGCGCATCACTGCTCGCGCTGTAGCGTGGCTCACTCGTCGGCAAGTAGAACGGAACATACACCAGGTTCAGCCCGGCCTCGTGCAGATTTTGATTGAGGTTAGTCTGCTCGATGAAACCGTTAAAGCTGATGCGTGGGTCGTTGGTGTTCGTCCAGTAACTTGGGCTAAAGGGCTGCCTCAGGCTGAACAGCGCGCACACCACGCCGATATAGTTGATCTGCCGCGCCTTGACAAAGTACGGATCTGTCTGTCCCGGCGCCAATTGATCCAGTACGGGCAGCGCCACGGTCGAGATCACTGCGTCGCACGGAATCTGCTCTTTGCCCACGCGCACGCCGGTCACGCGATTGTCGTGAATCTCGAGCGGCTGGACGCGGACGCCGGTACGCAAATCGGCGGTGGGCTGAGCGCGCAGCCAATCCACCAGCCGATCAATCAGCGTGGCCGAGCCGTATTCGAGGTAGCCGAACGACTCGCGCTCCCACAAGTGGCGGCGCGATTTCGCCACGCGCCAGATGCGATGCCAGATCCACGCGGCAGAAATTTTGTCGTAATAGTCGCCAAACTTGACCCGTAACAGCGGGTGCCAGATGACCTGGTAGGCTTGCTCGCCAATGTTCTCGATGAGCCACGGCTTGGCCGGCAGTTGGTCGAGCCACTTCCACTGCGACCGGTAGCGCGATTGCAGGATGTGCAGGCCAAAGCGCATTCGCTGCAGCCACGGCACCGCCGAAAATCGGAGCAGATCGAACGGCGTGCCGAAAGAATACAGCCGTCCGTTGTAGTAAAAGGACGTGCGGGTTTGCTTCCAGCGCAACTGGTCGTTCAGTCCTAGCTCGCCGACGAGTTGGATCAGGTGATGATCGGAGCGGCAGATAAAGTGGTAGAACCGCTCGACAGGCTGCCCTTCCAGCCGGAACGAGCCGGCCAGCCCGCCGAAATCGGGCCCGGCTTCGAGGATCGTCACGCGATGCCCGGCGCGAGCCAGGTCGTAGCTGGCAGCCAGCCCGGCTAGGCCGCCGCCGATGACGACAACATGCTTTTGGGGAACCGAACTAGCGATGACTTTAATGCGCGACTCCTCAAGCTACTATCTGTCATTCTGAGCGAAGCGAAGAATCTCGCGCGCAGGAGAGACCCTTCGCTTTGCTCAGTGTGACACAGGGGAGTGATTGCCTGCGAGCTACGGCGTCGGGAGCACGCCCTGCGCGTCCAACTGCTCGATCGTCTCGATCATCGCAATCGAGTGCCCGATCTCGGTCGGGTGATAGTCGTCCACGAATAGTTCGTCGTCCCTGTTTTCCGTGAACGCCTTGAGCAGGTCAATGGATGGGATGCCCTTGGCGCGAGCGTAGCCGGCCATCACTTGTTGGTAGCGCGCTTCAATGTTGGGATCGCGCGCGAGCGTCTGCGAGCGAATCGGGAACACGGCCAGCGCAAACTTGGCGTTGCGTTGGTGCGTGGTGTCCACCATCTGATCGAGTAGTTGCCGGGTAGTGTCCCAACAAAACGTCGGGTCGCCGCCCGCGCACGGATCGCGCAGCGCCACTTGCGCTTCGACCGAGAGCACTTTTTCGCGCATCCAACGATAAAAGCCCGAGTTCTCGCGCAAGAATTTGGCTGCGCCCTGCACGCGCGTCATGTTCAAATAGCCCACCTTCCCGGCCTGATTGTTGTCGAACAGGTCATTCATCACAAATGCCAGGATCACCAGGTCGGGATCGTAGGCCAGTGCCTTTTCCTTGAGCGCTGAAAGCTCTTGCCACGTCCCATAGCCAGGCACGCCAAAGTTGAGCACCTCGTAGCGGCGCGACTTGTCGCGGGCGTTCAGCGTCCACTCTATCTGCGAAGCGAAATCGTGTTTGGCTTCCACCCGTGCGCCAAACGCGACCGAATCGCCCAGGATGGCAATGCGATAGGTCCCGGCCGGCTTTTTAGTCGGCACTTCTCTATCACGCCTCCCTTGCGAGTTGATCGAGATCGTCACCCAGTTGCGCGTGCCCCAGTCGGTGCGGTGGCCCACAAAGCCGGGCCGCAAATCCCACACGCGCGACGGGCTGGGCGTGAACAGGTCGGTGGCCGAGCGCTCGCTGTTTTCAAACTCTTGGCGAAAGACGTCGGCCTGCGCGGTGTAGGGCGTGTAACCGGCCAGCCGCGCCAGTCCTTCGGCCAGGCCAAAGAAAAAGGCCAGGCTGGCAACCATCACGAGCAGGTTGAGACCCAGGTCGCGCAGCCGTTTGGCAGGCGATAGAGCGCGTTGACTCAAGTCCGCTTCCTTCGTCGCCGGGCTCATGGCGGCGGGAGCACGCCTTGCGCGTCCAATTGTTCGAGAATCTCGATGGCCGTGATAGAATGTCCGATCTCGGTCGGATGGGACTCGTCCAAGAACAGACCCTCGGAACTGTTTTGCGTGAACGCGTTGAGCAGATCAATCTCCGGGATGCCTTTCTCGCGGGCATACTTGGCCAATACCTCCTGGTAACTCTGCCGGGTGCTCAGAGCAGGCCGGAGCGTCTGTGCGCGGATCGGGAACACGACCAGCACAAACTTGACGTTGCGCTGGCGCGTAGCGTCCACGACCTGATCGAGCAATTGCCCCGTCATCTCCCAACAAGATGTCAGGTCCAGGCCGGTACACGGGTCACGCTGCGCGATATTAGCCTCGACAGACAGTATCTTTTCTCTCAAAAAACGATAAAAGGCCGAGCGCTCCCGCAAGAACTTGGCCACGCCCTGCGCGCGCGTCATATCCAAAAAGCCTGACCGGTCCGCGCGCCGGTTATCGGTCAAGTCGTTCATCCCAAACGCCAGGATGACCAGGTCGGGATCGTAGGCCAGGGCTTTTTCCTTGAGCATCGAAAGCTCCTGCCACGTCCCGTACCCCGGCACGCCGAAATTGAGCACCTCGTAACGCAAGGATGACGAGCGCGCGTTCAGATTCCACTCGATCTGCGTGGAAAAATTGTCCTTGGCCTCCACCTTGAGGCCAAAGGCGACCGAGTCGCCCAGGAGGGCAATACGGTACGTTCCGGCGGGCTTGTTGAGCGACACGGGTGTGTCGCGCCGCCCCTGCGAATTGATCGAGATCGTCTCCCGGCCGTAATCCTCTGTTCTTGCGTCATATCCGGAAAAACCGGGGCGCAAATCCCACACACGCGAAGGATCAAAGGTGAACATGCGGTTTGCATCGAACTGGTCGCGCTCGAACTGTTGGCGGAAGACGTCGGCCTGAGCCGGGTAAGGAGTGTAGCCGCCTAGCCGCGCCAGCCCTTCCGCCAGACTAAAGAAAACGACAAGGCTGGCAACCATCACCAGCAGGTTGAGGCCCAGGTCACGCAGACGTTTGGCGGGTGACATTGTGTTGACTACAGGACCCGAGGGGTTTCCAAAAACCCTTCGGGTCTTGCGCTACTAGCGGAGGCCATCTTTGCTGACAAGGAAATGTCCCATGACCAGGTAATCCATCCCCGTCTTGGAAAAACATTTGAAGGCGTCCTCGGGCGTGCGGACAATCGCCTCGCCCTTGTCGTTGAAGGATGTGTTGAAAATCACCGGCACGCCGGTCAGCCGGTCAAACTCGGCGATGAGGTCGTAATAGATGCCGTTCTCTTCGCGCGTCACGGTTTGCAGCCGCGCGGTGCCATCCACGTGCGTGATGGCCGGGAGGAGGCTGCGCTTGTCCGGGTGGACGTCGGCCACCAGCAGCATGAACGGGCTGGCGACGCTGCAATCGAAAAATTCCGGCGACTTGTCCAGCAGCGCGCTCGGCGCGAACGGGCGGAACGGCTCGCGGTGCTTGACGCGCTCGTTGACAATGTCCTTCATCTGGGGATTGCGCGGGTCAACCAGAATGCTGCGATGTCCCAACGCGCGCGGGCCGAACTCGAGCCGCCCTTGATACCAGCCGATAATCTTTTGCTCGGTCAACAGGCGAGCGGTCTTTTCAATCAGTTCCTTGTCGGAAAGGCGCGTGTAGGGGATGTTGTTCTGTTTGAGGTAGGTTTCGATTTCTTCGTCCGAGTACTCGGGGCCGAGGTAGGCATCGCGCATCACGTAATTGCGCGGATTGCCCAGCAGCATCGTGTTGATGTACGTTGTCACGCCGACGGATGTGCCGCCGTCGCCCGCCGCCGGTTGGATGAACAAATCGTCGTAAGGCACTTGGCGCAAGATGCGCCCGTTGCTGCAGCTCGAAAGCCCCACGCCGCCGCCGATGCAGAGGTATTTCGCGCCAGTCGTCTTTTTCAGGTCGCGCGCCAAGGCCAGCATCACCTCTTCCAACACTGCTTCGACGGTGGCAGCCATGTTGTTATAGTGCTCGTTGAGCGGCTCGCCCTTTTTGCGGCGCGGCCCAAAGACCTGCTCGAATTTGGGGCTGAACATTTCGGCGCCATAGTGATACGCAAAGTAATCCAGGTTCAGCCTAAAGCTGCCGTCAGACTTGACGTCAATCACGTCCTCGAACTGCTTGCGGTAGACCGGCTGGCCGTAGGGCGCCAGGCCCATCACCTTGCCTTCGCCTTCGTTCACCTCAAAGCCCAGGTAAGCGGTGAGGGCGCTGTAGAGCAAACCGAGCGAGTGCGGGAAGCGAATCTCTTTGGTCAACTCAAGATGGTTGCCGCGCCCCAAGCCGCACGTCGTCGTGGCCCACTCGCCCACGCCGTCCACCGTGAGGATGGCGGCCTCCTCGAACGGCGAGACAAAGAACGTGCTGGCCGCGTGCGCCAGGTGATGCTCGACGAAGAGAATCGGCCCCTTGTAGCCGGTCTTTTCACGAATGATCGGAGGGATTTGCAGCTTTTGCGTCAGCCACAGCGGAATCGAGCGCACGAACGACGACCACCCACGCGGCCACGTCGCCAGCGTGGTGTAGAGAATGCGCTCGAACTTTAGCATCGGCTTTTCGTAAAAGCCGATGTAATCCACCTGGTCAATCGTGATGCCGCCTTGTTGGAGGCAATAGGCAATCGAGCCTGTGGGGAAATCGGTGCAGTGCTTTCTTCGGACAAAACGTTCCTCTTCGACGGCGGCGACAAGCACGCCATCTTTCAGGAGCGCGGCGGAAGCATCGTGATAAAAACAGGAAATACCGAGGATGTTCATGAGGTCCCTCTATCGAGTTTAGAATCGTGTCGTTAACCGACAAAAGACGGAAGACGAAGGACGGATAGGGTTCGTCATTCGTCCTTTGTCAGAATTGTCGAGCAAAAGCTTGAAGCGTATGTTGGACCGGCTCGCGCTTGAGCCAGTGTGTGCCCGGCTCCGGCTTGTCCGGGTGAAGCAAATCTTTGCCCAGCAGTCGCGCCAAGATGGCGACGACGGCAAAGACGGTAAAGTAGAGCACGAACAAGACGGCGATGCTCAGTCCGACGGCGACCTTGTTCTGGAACGCCTTCAAGCCCTCCCAGAGTTTGGCCAGCCCGCTTTTGTTGCCAGCAGTCATTCTCACCTCG
>Ga0315274_10011011_pt1 | contig 12985 bp, 14 predicted proteins | sample YL17G02_20_MG_FD_203700 | JGI IMG/M metagenome (GOLD analysis project Ga0315274, IMG submission 203700) | Sediment microbial communities from Yellowstone Lake, YNP, Wyoming, USA - YL17G02_20 | ecosystem: Environmental > Aquatic > Freshwater > Lake > Sediment | place: USA: Wyoming | collected... | reverse complement strand
CCTCCTTGTTCTTGCGTATCTTGGGGCATAAACGACAGGTACCTATTCGTGCTCAGGTGGCACATATTGACTGGTCGTTTGAGAGGGCGCCCAATTAAGGAGACGGTCTCAGGTTCTGGGACCATAGAAACGACGGGCTGCCCTGTTGCCCTATGTCAATTCCATCTTGGTATTGACGTAGGGTTAGAAGAAGTGTTTTCATGTCATTAAGGATATGTGTTTAAAGAAGTATGATAAATAAACAAACACATGATTATTTTCTATTTTCAAAATATTTTTTATACTACAATTAGACTTCTCTCATTTACCATCTTTATAAATGAGAAAACCATACGTTATGTTGCCACAACGAGGACAGCACAATATCCCATCCCTATATTCTGTTTCAGGGGCTTTTTTACCAGATTCTTCAAAGTTATTATCACACCACCTACATATATATGTCATTTTTCTCTCCTCGTTATTACAAATCGTATCGTTTGTTTTATATTTTTTGGATATTATCAGTAATTGAAATCCGATTAATAAATAGGGATTTTAAGGATATGTTTTTAAAGAAGTAATTGTTTTAAAATAATATTTGAGAAGAAAGTCATGAAAAAACAAATCGTAATCATAGGGATCCTTGCCATTCTTGTTACTGTTGGGTTGAGTGGATGTAATGAAATTAGTAATGTGTTTCTTACCGATGAAGGAAGATTAATTGGAACATGGAATAGTGAAGGGATATGGGTGGATATACCCACAGTCATGGTGTTTTCTTCCAATGGCACATTTAAATCAATAATTGATTTCCTTGAAATCCAAGCAATAAGTGAAGGGAAATGGGATATGAATGATGGGACAATCACGATGGAAATTGTAGATCTAATTCCTCCAACAAACTATACATATCAGTTCTCAGAGGACAATGGAACACTTACACTTACTCCTATTGATGGCAGTGATTCATATATATTAAGAAAACAATAGGGGATGTATAAGGTTTTTAAAAAAAGAACCTCAGGGTTATAGTAACGTTGAAATGAAATCAGTCTCGTGAACTTTTGTTACCATTGTTTCTAATTTTATATTTTACAAACATTTAAATGAATCGACAGGATAACAACTCTTATAAAATCTTTTATTTAAGGGGGCGAAAGGCTTATAAAAAAAAGTTGGGTGAAGAAAGGCTTGGTTGTTGGAATAATCGTGTTGTTTGCTGGAGCGAGTGTTGTAACATTAACGAGATTTTTAACAATGGAACATAATTTAAGTTTAAAAAAAGATAAACCGAGTTTAGAGCCGGTTTCTACATAAATTTAAAATAGTAATAAAAAATTATAAATTTAGGGAGTCTTTATGAAAAAAGTAATTGTTTTTATTATGATTTTTTCAATTTTATTTAATTCAGCTGCGATTTTTGTAGAAGGAAACTCTTCTAAAAATATTATAATAAATAAGGATAATAATAATTGTTGCCAGGGATATACACTAATAAGTTATCAGGATCAGTATAGTAGAGTAATATTAATAGACATGAATGGAAAGGTTATACGTCGATGGTGGAATCTTTATCCATTTCCTGCAAAAATGCTTCCAGAGGGTAATATAATTTGTGCAAACAATGAAACAGATCATTCAACACATGCAACTGATGAGTTAACTGAATTAATACAATTAGATTGGGAGGGAAACATTGTTTGGAGTTTTAAGAATTGGGACAATGGAAGAGCAAGACAGCATCATGATTTTCAAAGAGAAGGGAATCCTGTTGGTTACTATGCTCCAGGGCAATCATTTGTGGAAAATGGAAATACATTAATTCTTGCTCATAAAAATATAACAAATTCAAATATTAGTGATTATACACTTATTGATGACGTTATTTATGAAGTTGATTGGGGAGGAAATTTAACAGGGTTTGAATGGCATGCCTCAGATCATTTTAATGAGTTTGGTTTTGATGAAGATGTAAAAGAGGCGATAAGAGAATACCCTGGATGTAAATGTGAGGTTTTTAATATGCTGAAAGGTGATTATCTTCATATTAATTCTATTTCATATATTGGACAAAACCATTGGTACGAAGAAAATCCTGATAAATATTGGTATTTTAATCCAAATAATATTATACTTGATTCACGTCATGCTAACTTTATAATAATTATTAGTAAAGACAATGGCTCAGTTGTCTGGAGAGTTGGACCTAATTTTTCTGAAAATTCTAAAGAAGGATATCTCAATAGTAATATTGGCCCGCATAACGCTCATATGATTCCTAAGAGTCTACCTGGTGAAGGAAATATTCTTGTATTCGATAACGGTGGAGAGGCAGGTTATGATAAAGATGGTTGCCCTTGCAAGTTTAGAAATTATTCAAGAGTAATTGAGTTTGACCCTGTTACAAAAGAAATTATTTGGGAATATAAGAATTCATTTGGTGATCAAATGAATTGGTTTGTAAAAATCTTATTCTTTTTAATTCCAAGGGGAAAAATGCATCATTTTTTTAGTTCATATGTTAGTAATGCACAACGTTTGCCAAATGGAAATACACTTATTACTGAAGGGTTAACTGGAAGGATTTTTGAAGTCACAAATAAAAGTGAAATTGTTTGGGAATTCAATCTTCCATTATGGATTCCATTTATAAATTATAGAAATAGACTTGCATATAGAGCCTATAGAATACCTCCTGAGTGGGTCCCTGGAAATCCTTCTGGTTATGAACATTGGGAATAAAGATATAGATTAATAAATTATAATCCTGCTTTGGGGTTTTGTTATATTATAAAAAGATAGGAATTTTGTTAATTGCGCTACTTATTAGCTGTTGAGATCATCAGTAATGATGAATTATTGAATTGCCTTACTTATCTGTATGAAACACCATTTTAGATTTGAGTTTCAACTTCATATCTATAAAATTATCCTCATAAAGATTTATATACTGATATGTATTTAAATTTCAACAACGAGAGGAAAAAACATGAAAAAGAAAATAAAATGTCTTTTATTTGTAAGCATTTTAATAATTAGTAATCTTCTTATTATTCCCTCAATAAATGCAAATACAAATTATTCTTTTTTGAATGAAAATAATATAATTGAAATGATAAATCAGGTTAACAAATCTCTTATTTTTAAATATCATGATGGTCTAATGGCTTTTGGAGCGAGATATACTTGGTCAGAAAATTGTACTCTTGCAGGTGAGTATCTTTATAGCTCCTTTGAAAAATTAGGTTTAGAAGTTGCTTATCATAATTGGAATTTTGGTGGATATAAAAGCAGTAATATAGTTGCAACTCATCCTGGAAAAGACCCTGATAGTAATGCTATTTTTATAATATCTGCTCATTATGATTGTACAAAGGACTCAATGGGTGCAAATGATGACGGATCAGGTGTAGCAGGCATGCTTGCTATTGCAGAAATTATGAGTAATTATTCTTTTAATCATACCATTAAATTTATTGCATTTTCAGGAGAAGAAGTGGGAACCTATGGAAGTCTTGCATATGCTCGTGATGCATACAATGGAGGGGATAACATTGTTGCAGTGATTAATGTAGATATGATTGGGTATGCTGTAACACCTGAAGGGGGTAACCTTATTACATTTATGCATCCAGAAAGATCTACCTGGGTTTTTGATTTCGCAGAAACAGTAAGTAATGATTATTATGATTTTTTTAAACTCTCAGTTGAGTCTAAACCAAATCATAGAGGAGCCGATCATCAAGCTTTTGTTGACTTTGGATATGATGGAGTATGGGTTGTTCATCATGATATTTATCCTTGGTCTGGCATGCCTAAAGACACTCCTGATAGACTCAATTGGAGTTATCAGGTTAATACAACCAAGTTTCTTATTGCTCTCATGGGTGAGATTTCAAATAAACCAATTGATGTACAAGCAATTATAACTGCTCCATTTGAAGGATATTTGTATATTCTTGGTTTTCCCCTATTTCAGTTTAAATTTCTAAGAACTTGGTATTCAAGCATAAGGGGAATATCGTTTCTTCTTGGAAATGCAATAGCAAAAGTAGAAGTAATTTCAGATGAGGGAATTGATCAAGTGATATTTTGTTTAGATAACGATTTCTTATTTTGGGATGCAGATCCACCATATGAATGGAAAATTATTGGATGGTATCTACCAACTGCAATTGGTCGACATACATTAAGGGTATTTGCATATACAGACTCAGGAAAAGTTGCCTATGATGAAATGGATCTTTTGATGTTGACAAAACCCCAATACAAAGGAAAATGGCCTCCTGCCCAACCATGTAACCCACGTCCAGAAAATGGCACAATTAATGTGCCTGTTAAAACTAATCTTAGTTGGGACGGTGGAGATTATGACCCTGGTGATGTTGTTTATTATGACGTTTATTTTGGTACTAATCCAGACCCTCCATTAATAGAGCAAATAGGACCTTTTGAGTGGGACCAGATACATATTATTTATGATCTACCAGAATTAAACTCAAATACAAAATATTATTGGAAAATAGTTGCAACTGATGTACAAGGTGCCTCATCAAAAAGTCAGATATGGGCATTCACAACAATATAACATTACAAAGTGAACGACACACATTCCTTCACTGCTCTTAGAACTGATTGAGAGACTCATGGAGCGATTCCCCCACGCGTTCCCGATACTAAGACAGCTGCTAGAATATTAGAAAATCACCCCCCTTTTTTTACATTGATTAGCACAAGAACATTCGTTAAAATCGTGTTAATGCTTCTGTTTTCTAAGGATATGTTTTAAAGAAATTAATTTAAATCTAATCATGTTTCCAGTACACGTTGAGCTGGGTATCATCATTGCTTTCCCCCCCTATACAGGAAGCTCTTTTGACCCAGCTCATCAAAATATAACATCAGGCAAAACCGTGTTAACGCTTCTCCGATACTAGTATATATAAATATCATTTTTAAGAAGGTGAAACTAAACTATTTTTCGTTTTCTATCTGCTGAGAGGTAAAATGCTATTCGTTGTTAACACTTACCAAAATCCTTTTTCCGTTCTTTTGTATCCTTGCCTGTAGCCTCAAAGAGAAACTCGTTCCATTTCTTGATGATGTTGTAATCATTACATACTTTCTTAGGGGGCACAATGTCAATGACCAGCGAGCTTTTGTCCTGTTTCATGGTAACGTCTCCGATCCCTTCTACTGAGAACTGCATACCTTTTACGATGTCACCTTTTGCTCCAAAATACTGGGAAACAAGTGCATTGAGATCAGGGTTATGTCCTTTCTTTATCTTGTATTCTCTCATGGCTTAGGGTATATGAAAACAGCGATTTTAACGTTTTGTTTTATCACACCCATTTTTATGAAAACTTGTTGATGTGGATGATATCGTCTAATTTCCGTTTCGGGACATGCAGAACCTCGTGTTCATCCCGCCAATATTTCACTGAGTCCTTCATGTCCTCCACCACGGATGTTTCAGCTTTGTGCCCAAGCGCAATCACGGAGTCAACTGCAAGCGTCAGTGGTATTTTACATATATCCTGCATCTTTACTCGTTCGATATTGCATAAAATACAGCTTCCAAGACCTTCTCCCTCCGCGGCAAGGACAATATTCTCAGTCGCAAAACCAACATCTCTTTCATAATAGGGATTCTGGGTATTTTTCACAAGGACAACGATATACGCGGTCGGCCGTTCCGCTTCCTTTGGAGCCCACTTCGGCTGAATATATGCTGCCCAGTTGAGTGTCTCAAACAGTTGGGCACAGAGCTTTTTATCTATAACGATACAATACTCAAGCGGCTGAAGATTCGCAGCTGAGGGTGCAAGCCGTGCCGCGTTCACACATTTTTTTAATACCTCAAGATCAACTGGTTTTTGGTGAAACCGGCGAATACTCCTTCGGGAGATGATCGTGTCATACACTTTCATAATACCACAATAACTGGAAAGTATTGTCCTTCCTTTAAGCTATCGGAAATACCCTCGTTATACGTATCGAACGTTATATTTATTTTAAGAAATAATCCAGATAACCACCTGAAAAGTTCTTAATCCAATCCGAACAAAGAACAAAAATAGACGTTTCTCCTGGTATAATACGAGAATTTCTGCTTTTTCCAACCACAATATACTTTAACACCTCTCCTTTTATCGTTTCATCAAATGGCAAAGAAACAACGAAGGACCAGAAGCTTTGCACGGACCGCCCCGAAATCACAAGAGAAATACCTTATTGAAAACGCAAAAAAATTACAAGAAGATCCATTTCTCATCCTCCCCACATGCACAGAAGATACTAAAAAATATTTTCAGAAACTTCGAAAACAACTAAAAAGAATACATCAATATCACACTGACGAAAAAAAACTCGAGAAACTGTCACATAAAAAAGGATTAGATGGCGCTCTCGCGGGAACATTTTTACTCGCAATCTCAGAAAAAGCACCGTACCTCGCAGCACTTTCGTTTCCCACCGGAGATATCACGTACGCGCAACGTGGTAAAGCAGACAAAGAAAAACTCATTGGTGTACAACATTTTGATGACCCTGTGTTTCGGCTTTGTGGCATCAAAGATCTTGTTTTTAAGAAAAAACTCTATGTTTACTCCTGGGATACGGGGTATGTTTGTACGGGGAAAGAAGCGCATCCTCCCGTAGAATTTATTGATTTCATCAGAAATAAAGTTGGTTTATCATCCATAAAAGACGTCATGAGCTGTCCGCATATCCCTCCAGATACCGCGAAGAAGAAAGAATATCTGACCCTTAATTATCTCAGAATCGAATGGAAATCAGCACAGACCATTGTTGCTCTCTGCGAGAATTGCACGAAGTCAACAAAAAATACTATGTTTACGATTTCGAAATACATGTTGCAACGAAATCTCTCAGATGATTTTGATATCGAGGTGATGACACAAGTCGGAAAACATAGCGTTCTCTCTGATAAACAAAAGACCGCACATCTCCAAGAATACCTTACCGGTAGGCTGACCGACTATGAATTCATTAAAAAAATAGCAAAAAGCCAAGAAGAACGTGTCAAACAAGCAGAAGAAAAAATCTTGGTGTTGGACGGTGTCTCATACGGTACCGATGTTACTCGATTTGTCGATGCATTACAACCAAATACCTATGAAAAAACAGCATTAGAATTTATCCTTCAAAAAAGCCAAGAACCTTTGATTGTGTCAAAAATAACCCCGAGTAAAATCTTAGAACGATACTGGAATCAATATGGGAATGAATTTCTTGAATCAATCCTGGATGATAAAAAGATGACCGAATCTCTCTTCCAGCTCAACGATACACCGTTGAATATCATCATCCTCGCATTTGAGTATAAACAACGAAGAATGATATTATCTCAGCTTCCCAACTATGACTGCTTACCGCCACTTGCCGCATTTGCAGATTCTGTCGCCCGTACCTATAGGACATTCGGGGAAAAAAAAGCCCTTGCGGAAATAAAGAACCATCCTGATACCCCAAAAGGAAAATCAATCGCGTACGCATTTTTACTTGCATTCGAAAAAGGCACTGAAGCGAAATGGAAGTACTCAAAAGAAGAAGTCGATTACGGGGAATTCTTAAAAGACCATGCCCGAAAACTCCTTGATGTCAAACCAGAAAAATACAGTGTTGTCCTACAAGAACTTCTGACTGTATGCGGTTCTTCTGAAACTATTCCCCAATAAGTTATCCATTCTCTTTTTTTTCTTCCGTTGTAAAAAACTCTTCATCCATCAAGAAACAATTATTATCAAAAGACAAGAGATATCTTCCCACAAACATCTTTTCACCCTACCGCCGGTCCTTTACGGTTTTTATCATTTCCTTGCCAAAATCAGTGATTCCGTATAGACGAACGTTATTCCCACAACTTTTTTCTTCCACAATATCAAGATTTAACAACGATTGATCTTCCTTGTACCGTTCTTCCATCCCTCGTATCGCGCCAATCACATTCGAAGGAGTTGTCCGTACATGATATGCAATTTCAGCGGTGTAACTATAATTCGGACTGATCTCAAAAAGATATTCCGCGATCTTCTTACGTACATTACTTCTCCTGAGCGCTCGAACCGCAATCGGCCGTTTCAATTCGAGCGTTGAGGCTACCTCTTCTTCGCTTTGCATCCCAATCCACCTTCAATCTATTCATGGTTATTTCGGTTAATAAATAATGTTCGTATGTAATGAGTCCGGTATATCGCCTCCTACTTGTTCATTTGCATATCCCTATTGGTGGACAATCATCAGAAATGATGAATCATGTGGGCGGGCACGGTGTAAATTCGGTGTATTGTGATATTGTGGGAGGTTACATTCGATTGTTTTTTTTTTAATTATTGAACTAAATATTTTTATACCCTAAAGTGCATACACAATAATGTAGTTATATAATATTTCTTTGTGTATACACTACGAATAAATATAAAATTAAATTATAAAAAATCATAAAAACGAAACATTTATAAATCTTGTAGTGCTTGTATGCCATGGACCTTGTTTCAATAGCGATCGACAAACGATCCCTCGAACAATTAGTTCGGAGAAGCGAGAAGCTCAACCATATCAACTGACATCCACTTCGTAACAAACGAATATATCATGAGATGCCAACGGGTGGGTACTCATGGAGTTGGAAAAACACGATATGAAGATGGTATCGAGGGATTATGTTGCAAGCATATGTATGTTGGGGGTAGCGTACGAGTTATACCAATATACCGGGTTATTGACCTGTGGTGTGGCACTGTCGTGGCCCAGAAAACACCTATTATATACTAGGTTAAAAAAATGGCCGTGTCGGCCGCCGTATCGATAATCGACACGACATCGACACGGAAATTAGATGAGTCGACACGAATCCGTAACGGAAAAGGTATGAATATGGCAAAAACAAAAGTAAAATCCCCTGCAGAAATCTTATATGACGAGCAAAATCCTCTGTTTTCAACTCGAACCCGTCCAGAAGTCATGGCAGCTGAACAAAAAATGATGTTAGCAACAGGCATGAACAGGAGGGATCTGCTCGAATCTCTTTATCGGGGGCAAAACGAGAAATTCGATGCTGCAATTAATCAAAAGGTTGAAGAAAAAGTGCAATTGATGCGAGCAGATATATTGGACGAAGGGAAATCACTCGGGCGAGTTGAAGCATCTAAGCAAATTTCTGAACAAAAAAAGCGAATTTCTGATGATCAAAAGGCTCTAGAACTATTTGTTTCAGCTCACGAAACTATACAAAAACACGGGGTTATTGTCAACTGCAAATATTGCGAAAGAGTAATGGTTTTAGAAAACAATTTGCCTGATATGATGGCATTTCAACAGGAGATGCAACGGCGAGGTTGTTATCATTACAGATGTCATGAAAAATGGCTTTTCCAAACAGGGCAAATAACATGGGATGACTTACCAGGATTTCCAGAAGAATTCAAAAAAAAACCACCCGCGGTTCGAGTAGGGCAACAAATGCACTATCTTGATTGACTTTCTTTGCTCGGCTATAAGTACTTCCACTCATGCGGAGTTTTTCTGCAATCTTATCCAGAGACTGCCCCTTGATTGCTTCAGGTAGATTTACCTTATGCAACCGTTCTCCTTTGCCCACTGCAAAGGTTGCTTGTCGTTGTGTGGCTAATCATTGCTCAATCTTATCTAGTGTGCATTTTCTTCTTTCACTCCTATCAGAGTGGGCATCAATGGAGCCGGACAAAGCTATATTGTTCATAGCGGGGGGAAAAATCACGCTGGTGTTTGAGCGTGTACAAAAAAACCACATAATCTAAATCCTTGTCCATGGAACTGATGAGAAGAATATTTGAATGAGTGCATGTACTGTCCTTTCAGTCTTTTTCGTTCTTGTTCTCTTCGCTTAAAGACGAGAAATGTTTGTTCTTTTGTACGAATCGGCAGATACGGCAGGTTTCGATGACGACATCGGTGCCATTGTTTTTCATGATGCGTTCTGCGGAAATGGTAATTTCTTGGATGATTGTTTCATCAAAAATATCTGTTTTTCCCCGTTTTTTTGAGAGGTATTGGCAGACCGCTGATGGGGTTATCCCAAGTTTCTCTGCGGCTTGTCGCTGGCTGAGTCCAAATTGTTTCATTAAGGTTTCAGCGAGTTCTTTTCGTATGGTTGGTATGCCGTTCCAGAGCATGTATTCGCAGGGTGTGCGCCGCATAGACTAGAAATATCTTTTCAGTATATATAATTAACGATTGTTAACGCTGTTTGTGTTCCTCCTCTTTTTCGTTGGTAATTGTGGAAAATGACTTTATACACGGTTGCATTTCACGTTCTGGTGGTACTGTGGCTGATCTCAGCACAACAATTGGTTCTCTTCGGTTAAAAAACCCGACACTGCTTGCCTCAGGAATCATGGATGAGGATGCAGGCAGCATGCAACGCATGATTGACTGTGGAGCGGGTGCTATCGTCACAAAATCAATCGGGATGCAGCCGCGAGAAGGATACGCTAACCCGACGGTTCTTGAGCTCGAGTTCGGCCTCTTAAATGCCATGGGCCTCCCAAATCCTGGCATCGATCTCTATGGACAAGAAATGAAAAAACTACAAAAATCCAAAACACCAATTATTGGCAGTATCTACGCAGCTACTGCCTTGGAATTTGTCGCACTTGCTCTCAAGATGGAACAGTACGGTGCTGCGGCTGTAGAGCTGAACGTCAGCTGTCCGCACGCAAAACGATACGGATTAGAGGTCGGCTGCGATACAACCTTGCTACAAGCGATTGTCTCATCGGTCAAACAACAGGTTAAAATTCCGGTGTTTGTGAAGCTCTCACCTAATGTGGTCAACATTGTTGAAATCGCACAAGCAGCAGAAAAAGGGAACGCGGATGCGATAGTCGCTATCAATACCGTAAAAGGGATGAAAATCGATCTTGAAACTGCGCATCCGATCCTCGCGAACAGGACCGGTGGGTACTCCGGCAAAGCAATAAAACCAATCGGTGTCCGCTGCGTCTACGACATCGCACAAAACGTTGACATCCCGGTGATTGGGGTGGGAGGCGTCACGACTGGGGAGGATGCGGTTGAGTATTTCATGGCTGGTGCCTCTGCCGTTCAAATAGGATCTGCTGTCTATTACCGCGGCCCTGATGTCTTTAAACACGTCTGTACAGAAATCAATGTCTGGATGGACAAACACGGGTATAAAAAAATCGCTGAGCTTGTTGGAGGTGCGTACCAATGAACATTCCAACCATTACCACTATCCTTACGAGCACCACGGAAGCAACAAACGTTAAAACCATCACCTTTAGATATCCTGGACCTGTTTTGCCTGGTCAGTTTTTCATGATATGGATCCCGGGTGTTGACGAGATCCCTATGAGCGTTTCTGAGATAACCAATGATGTGAAAGGAATCACGTTTCGTAAAATCGGGGATGCAACCCATGCTCTGTATCATTTGAAACCTGGTAGCAAAATCGGCGTACGAGGACCGTACGGGAACGGATTTTCACTCGCAGGAAAACATCTCCTTTTCGTCGGCGGTGGAACCGGAATTGCGATGCTTGCACCAGCAGTCGAACAAGCACGAAAAAGAAACCTTCAGTCAACGGTGATCATCGGTGTAAAAACAAAAAACGAACTCTTCTTTGAAGATCGCCTACGACGCTTCGGTGCAACCGTCTTGGTCTCCACCGATGACGGATCCAAGGGTCATAAAGGATTTGCCTCAGTCCTTGCAAAAGATGTCCTGAAAAAAGAGAAAATCGATGCGGTGTTCACCTGCGGACCGGAACCGATGATGAAAACCCTTCTTTCCTGCTGTAGAACCATTCCTTTCCAAGCATCCCTGGAGCGGTACATGAAATGCTCTATTGGTATTTGCGGACAATGCTGCGTTGGAAAGGGTTTACGCGTGTGCCTCGATGGTCCGATCTTCGATGGATCGACATTAAAAAAAGTCGAGGACTTTGGGGTCTATAAGAGGGATGCCGCAGGACGAAAAATACTGTTTTAAAAATTACAACGATCTTTATACAAATCGTGGGAGAATGATTCACTCTTCTACCACTTATTCTGATGGATTCGAGACTTGTTGTATCGTTCTTCTCTTGCTTTTATCTCTGCAGGGTACCCAAGGGCGATTAATGCAAAGGGGATGATGTGGGTTGGGAGATGTAAGAGCTTTCGCATCCCTGCAACACGGCCTTCGCGCGGATACAAACCAAGCCAGCAGGCGCCAAGTCCGAGACTGTGGGCTGCAAGCAGGATGTTTTCTGCTGCTGCTGCGCAATCGATCATCCAGTAGCCTTTGAATTTTTCCAAGTCCAAATCTCCACACACAAGAATTGCTTTATCTGCTTCTATTAACATCCGTGCGCTCGGATGAAACGTGTGGATGACGTTGAGGATTTTTCGATCATCCAGGATAACAAAATGCCATGGTTGTTGATTGCCTGCAGACGGTGCGCTGAACGCAGCACGTAAAAGATTCTGCAGTATCTCATCTGAAATTGTTTTCTTTTTGTATTTTCTGATACTTCTTCTTGTGAGAATCGCATCAAAAGCGTCCATGTTCTCTTCCTTGATGGTATTAACAGATTTTTTCTATATTAAACTATGTAAGCGATTATTTCACGAATTAAATTAGGAATTATCATAGAAGAAGAAAAATTTTTGAAAAATATTGTATCTTCATTATGCTGTTGAAAAATTATTACGAAAAACCCTTATAATCCCATTTAACACACGAGATTCCTCTTCTGCGTTATTTAAGTAAATGATACTAAAACATTCTAGAGTAGCACCATAGAATAAACCGTGATCCTAGGAGATGATGAATCTCTTAATATCAATTTTATCCTTGTTTACTCTTACCTAATACTACTTTGTGTGTTGGTCAGTATTTTCCCTCAAAAAAGCCAGAATGTCCTCGGCTTTTCAACCAAAAACGCTATACATTGATAAACTGTTTCCATAGATTACCATAGAAATACTGAAACACA
>Ga0315274_10011010_pt1 | contig 12985 bp, 8 predicted proteins | sample YL17G02_20_MG_FD_203700 | JGI IMG/M metagenome (GOLD analysis project Ga0315274, IMG submission 203700) | Sediment microbial communities from Yellowstone Lake, YNP, Wyoming, USA - YL17G02_20 | ecosystem: Environmental > Aquatic > Freshwater > Lake > Sediment | place: USA: Wyoming | collected... | reverse complement strand
CGAAATATTCGGGGTGGGCGGTGAAGAAGGTCTGCCAGGGGAGGAGTTTCTGGAAGGTATGGACGTAGTAACCCGTCCCGTAGAGGTCGTCCTGGACATGGAGCCGCATCCAATCGCGATAGTCCGGATCGAGGGCGAATTCGCCGTAAACGATGCGGACCTCGTTCGCCGGGTTGTCGACCTCGAAGGTACAGCCGAGGGCCAGATCGTTTCGCTGAGGGAAGACCTCGGCCGAGGGGCTGTATCGGCGGCAGCCGAAGTACTTCTCTAGGAGGTGGACGACGCCGTAGACGACGCCCTTGCCGCCGCCTCCCGCGATATAGAGGTTGCCGGTGGATGTGGCGATGGCGAAGCCGTCGTGACGGAGGGAGGGGAGCGAGGAGACGAGAACTGGGGGTAAGTCTTTTCGGGGAAAGCCGATAGCGACGACGCCGGGCCGGCCGGGCTCTCTCGCGGTCCGGATGGGCAGGTCCGCCCCGCTCATCTTTAGGATCGAGGAGCGCAGGATCTCGGCGGCCCGCCGCTCGGCTTCCCCCGCGCCCTCGGGAAGCTCGATCGCTGCCGCGGGCCGGCCGTAGTCCACGAACACGAAAGCGCGCCCGCAGAGGCTGACTTGGGTCGGGCGCGGACCCGACCGGGCCGTCCCGCCGGGCGCGCATGCCGCCGCCCAGACTAGCGCTACGACAAAGATGGCCGCGGAAAACCGGGGACCGGCCCCCGGTTCTTGTAAGTGTTCCCGAAAGCGCCGAGTGGACATCACCCAGCAATCTAGAACAAACAGCCCCCCCGCGTCAAACTCCGGCCGAGATTCATCTCATTTCTTCAATAAATGAAAGAAGTCCTCCATGAACCAGAATTCGATGTCCATGCCGCTATCGCCGGAGAAGGCGATCTTCCGGCCGTCCGGAGACCAGTCGAGCTGGAAGGCATCGGCATCGACATCCGTCTTCACTTCCGCCGGCTCGCCGCCCTCTGCCGGGACCACCCATATCTTTCCTTTGGAGACGAAAGCGATCTTTTGTCCATCCGGCGACCAGGACACATCACTGTGAGCACCGACGTTCTGGATTTGGCAAACCTCCCGGGACTCGCCGCCGACGACCGGGACAAGGTTCAGGGCGCCCGCAGCGGCGTCCGCTTTCTTAGAAAAATAGACGATCGTTTTCCCGTCCGGAGACCAGTCGAGACCGGCCTCGGTGACGTTAGCTGATTCGGTTGTGATCTTCTGGGCCTCTCCCCCTGCCGCCGGGATCTTGAATATTGTAGCGATACTTTTTTCACCGCTGATGATTTCTTTAGCCAGATATGCGATCCATTTCCCGTCCGGCGACCAGCAGGGATACTTCCCCCCGGATATAATCTGCTTGGGTTCTCCTCCTTCGGCAGGAATGGTGTAAATATTCGGTCCAGATGTGGCCGTTCCAGCTGAAAACACTACGGATTTCCCATCCGGCGAAACAGAATTCCCTGCTCCCGGATATATGGTGAAGAAGCCATTCTTAAAAGCGCCTTCGTGAGCGGGGTGAACACTCACCTCGCCTCCATCCATGGGGATGGAACCCAGGCCGCCTTGGTTCCATCTGACAAAGATCCGCTTCCCGTCCGGCGACCAGTGGGGATGGCTGGCAAGGCCGTCGAGCGGGCTGACTTGAGTGGCCTTTCCGCCGGGCACAGGGACTGTGTAAACGTAGTTATGATAGGGAGTTCGGATGAGGAGCCCGATCTTGTTGTCGGGCGTCCAGCCGGTCAGGATCCCGCCTTCTGGAAGCTCGATCTGAACGGGAGAGGCTGTGGGCCCGCCTTTTTCCGTCAAAGGAATGACCCAGAGCTCGTAGCTGAAGAGGGGCGTCCTGACAATCCGGCCGAATGCGATCATCCGGCCATCGGGAGACCAGGTTGGACCCGTCTGGCTCAGGGTCTCGGGCAAAGCGCCACTGACTTTGACGGGATCTTCGCCGTCGGCAGAAATCACCCATACTTCGCTTAGGCGGACGGGAGGGTTGTCTTGCCGGATTGGAGGTGTTGAATAAGCGATCTTCGTCCCATCCGGAGAAAAACACGGAGATATCCCTCCGTCTTTCGTAACCTGCTTGATGTCACCGGTATTAACGGAGGCAACATAGATTTGCCCGCCCGAATCAAACGCGACGGATTTTCCGTCGGGCGACAAGCTCAGCCGGCGGGACGTGTCGCCTTTCGTGGCCACCCACTGGGGGACAGGTATTCTTTTGGGCTCTCCTCCGGCTGAAGGGATGACATCAATATGTGCTCCCTCAGACCTGAAATTGATACGCGTTCCTCCGCCGCGCAAATCACGCGAATAGGCCCGGCTGAACGCGATCCAACGGCCGTCTCCGGACCACGACAGGCCGTCGCCGAGAACGTCAGTCGCTCCCTGCAATTCCTTCGGCTCACCGGCCAGGTCGGGATCGACCCGGCCCGATATCGGGACGGTCCAGATGGCGTTTCCCGAACCGAAGGCCAGGGTTTTCCCGTCTGGAGAAAGACGACTCCCGCTCCATTCGGGGATATTGAACGGCGTCCGAATTTTTCGAAAATTGGGTTTCCGGAGGGCCGTCTCGGTGATTTTTACGAGCCCTGCCAACCTTTCTTTGGCCAGGGCCACCTCTTCTTTTTGCCCGGGATAGTCGGAAATGAGTCGCTGGTAGGCCTTCAGAGCCTCTTGGCTGCCCAGTTTTTCGTGGCACATGCCGATTTGCAGCAGCGCCTTAGCCGCGACGTCCCTCTTGTCGGGGAATTTCACGATGATGCTCTGAAAGAGCTTGATGGCTCCGCTGAGGTCTCCTTCCGCTTCTTTCTTCAATAGGGCGGCTTGATAGAGTTCTTCGGCCGACTGTGGGGACGAATCAGACTGGACATAGGCCGCGGCAAAAGCGCTGACCAGGAAAGCCGCCAAAAGGGCTGCCATCCCAACGATCGTCTTTCTTTGATACATTTTCAAACCTCCCTGTAGTGATCGCACAGGGATAAGATAAGCCATGCCCCGGGTCCGGGGGTTGAGCCCCCGTTGCGATACCGATGAGCTTTCATGGCCGCCCGTTCAGGCCACGAATCTGTACCCGACGCCCCTGACGCTGAGGATGTGAACGGGACGGGCCGGGTTGTCCTCGATCTTCTTCCTCAGGTGGGCGATGTGCGGGTCGATGGTCCGGTAGGCGACGACGGCCTTCCCCCAGGCCTCGTCGAGGATCTGGCCCCTGGTCACGACCTGGCCCCGGCGGGCGATGAGAAATCGGAGCAGGTTGAATTCTAAGGCTGTCAACGCCAGCTTCTTGCCCCGCTTGACGACCTCATGGCTCTTGAAGTCGATCTCGACGTCGCCAAATTTAAAGACATCGCCCGGGTCGTCTTCTTTTTGCGCGCGCCTCAAGATCGCCTTCACTCGGGCGACGAGCTCTCGCGAGCCGATGGGCTTGGTGACATAATCGTCGGCCCCGAGCTCCAAGCCCACCACTTTGTCCATCTCCTCCGTTTTGGCCGCGGTCACCATGAGGATGGGCGTTTTGACGCCCGCTTCCCTGAGCTTCTTGCAGACCTCGAATCCGTTGAGCCCCGGCAGCAGGATGTCCAGGATGATCAGCTGAAAGCCCCCGCCCAAGGCCTGCTTCAGGCCGTCTTTCCCGTCAGGGGCCGCCGCGACTTCAAAGCCCTCGAATTGGAGGTCGTCTTGGAGGCCCATGAGGATGGCCTTGTCGTCCTCGACGACGAGGATTTTATCCATTTTCGTCCCCCTTCCTGAGTTCAGGCGGCCTGACCGGAAGCCTGATCGTCACCCGTGTCCCTTTTCCCGGTTCGCTCTCGAGAAGGACTTTTCCTCCATGCGCCCGGACGACGTGCTCGACCAGGGGAAGTCCGATGCCGCTTCCCTTGACGCTGCTTTGCAGGGCGCTCTCGGACCGGTAGAACTTTTCGAAGATCTTTTTCTGCTCGGGCTTGCCGATGCCGATCCCGTGATCCTCGACCTGGAAATTGACGGCCTCCTCCCCGGACCATGCCCGCAAGGTGACGCGAGGATTTCCGCCCGAATACTTCACGGCGTTGTCGAGGAGATTGAGCACCGCCCGGCCGAGAGCGTCCTTGTCTGCCCGGATAAGCGGCAGGTCGTCCGCGATCTCCGTCTCCAGGGTGAAATCCTTGAAGGCCGCCTGCTGACGGAACCGGCCGGCCACGTCGGCCGCCAGGGCCGCGATGTCCGTCTCCTCCATCCTGTATTCCTTCACACCCGCTTCGATCTTGGAGAAATCGAGGAGGTTCTCGACGAGCCGGCTCAGCCTCTCGCTTTCCCCCGTGATCGTTTCATAATACTGCTGCTTCCTCGACTCATCGACGACGCGGCCTCTCTGCAAGAGTTCAGCCATGTAGCGGATGGACGTCAGGGGCGTCCGGAATTCGTGGGAAACGGTCGCCGTGAAATCCGATTTCAGCTTGGCCAGTCTGAGCTCCTTGGCCGTGCTCCGTATGGCCAAAAAACCGCCGAAAAAGAGGGCCGCGATGACGGCCGCGAGAGATAAGACATAGATGGTCTTTCTCAACCGGAACTGTCTCTCCGCGGCGCCGACACCGCTCCTGTAGATGTCGATCGCCCACGGCGGGAAGGAATCGGTAAATGCGCCCGTGAAGACGAGTTGTGGATTCCCGCTTTTCTCCGACGCTTCCGGGGAGACAAGTCCTTGGCCGACGACGGCCTTCCCGGATTCATCGACGATCGCGACCGACCAGCCTTCCTCAGGCTCAGGTTTGCTGGAGCTTGGCGGAAAAAGCCCGCTGGCCAAAGCCTGGGGATCGAGGAGCATGCCGAGCATGGTGTTTGTGTCCAGGGGGAAAAAGGAAGCTAGAAGAAGGCCGGAATCCGTCGGCTCGGCGATGCGCAGCCATTTTCCGGAGTCCGCATCCATCTCGCGGGCCTCGAGCCGCATTCGCGGGATGATCCGTCCTCGGACATTCTCCAGGACCCCTGTCTTCGCCAGCCGTTCTCCCTCGATTTTTTTCAGGTCCTGAAGCCGGCCCTCCCAGTCCGCCCGGAGAGAAGCATCCAAGTCTCCGACAGCCGCCCGGAACCGGTCCTCTGCCAATTTCCTGAAAGATTCAAATTGGTTCCTGCTCAGAGGCCACCTCGCATCGAGGAGGCCCTGATAGAGCTCGAGAAAGGCCCCGGCCGCTTCCGCTCTCTGCCCTTTTTGGAGATGGACATTCCCGACCTGGAATAAGGCGGTGATTTCGAGCGGAATCCCCTCGGAAGCGAGGTCGGAGAGGCCGATTTGGAGCTGCTGCCTGTACGTGGCGAGGGCTTTTTCGTTTTGCCCCGATTTCGCGTAACACCTGGCCAGCCGGTTCAGGAGAAGGGCATCCAAGGCCGGGTCGGCGGTCTTGGCCGCCAAGTCCTGATAAAGAGCGGCGGCCAGGGAATAATCGGCCAGACGGAACTCTGCCGCCTCCGCCCGTTTCCAGCGCTCATCGTTTTCCAAAGAGCGCGCGATTTCCCTGGATCGCGGCTTTTCTCCCCGGAGGAGGAAAAGCGGCTTGGCGCCCAGAAAAACGAATTGGTCCTCGTCATCGACGGAAAAGACTTCGGATACGAGGGGCATGTCGGCCAAGGCTTCTTTCAAGCCCTTTTTTACGGCCTCGAGAACGCGATTCTCGGTTTCGCTGACGAGCGATCTGGCCCGGCCGTCGATCGTATCGACGAGCCGTTGCCGCGCGCCCTCGATCTCTCTCTCCTTGAGGAGTTTCTCCCTTTCGGCCTCCCGGACGGCGAAAAAAACGAGGACGACGCTCAAGATCAGGAGAGATGCGGTAAAGAGGATGACCGCCCGTCTTTGCCAATCAAGTCTCATGACGTTTGCCCCAGCTGGCTGATGGGAAGGTTATACCGGTGAACACCGCGAGTCAATAAAAAGACGTTGCGATTGGGTTGAGAATGGAAGATCTTTCCAGCGGCTGGAATGCCGCCGGCCGAGGGAGGGAGGATCTGAAGGGCGGAATGCTCAGTGGATCAACTGCCAGACCTCCGACCGGCCATGGCAGCGCCTCAATTTCCTGCATCCGAAAAGATCGCACAAGCAAGTCATAATGATGCCGAAAAAGACAACCCCTATGGCGCTGTAGGCCAGGATCTTGATGATCGCATAGACAAGGCCCGTCAGCGCGTCGGTCGGCAGAACACCCGGATCGGCCATCACCAGGAAATCCATGACGCCCCCTCCTACCGTTCTATCCCCAGCTCCGTTACCCCATAGAGAAACCCGGCTCCCCGCGCGGGAGATCCGCCATTCTTTCAGCCCTCAGCCGGACCGACGGGCTCCCTCTTCGGCTTCGAATCACTCCATTCCGGCCGACGGGCTTACTTTCCATATCAACCCCAATATAACCCTGCTCCAGCCCGAATGTGTTACGGAAGTGTGAAGATTTCAGGTTATTTCTTCTTGATGGGCAGGAAATTCTCCATGACCCAGATCTCGGTGCTCGGCTGGCTGACGGAAAGGGCTAAGCGCTGGCCGTCGGGATGGAGGCTGACGGAAGAGGGATTCACGTTTATGGTCAGACCTAGGCCCTGCGGCTCCCCGCCCTCCGCGGGCACAGACCAGAGTTCGCTTTTCTTGTCCTTTCCTTTCGAGGCGTCCACAAAGAACAGGATGCGCTTTCCGTCCAGGGTCCAGAAAAACGTGGTACTGACTCCGGAAGCGCTGGCTTTCGACTTGCTGACCTCACGAGGCGGTCCGCCCGGTAAGGGAATGGCCTTCAGAACCCAGGAAGCATCCGGATCCAGTGTCCCGAAAACGAGGCATTTCCCGTCAGGCGAAACACTCAGGCCCCCGACGTCCGGAGGGGCATCCTGCCGATAGATCTCGCGGGTCTCCTTGGTCGACACGTCGATGCTCATGATGCGGCATCGCATCTTAGCGAATTCAAAATAGGTGTAATAAACGGACTTACCATCGAGAGCAGGGGCGATGAACTTGATGTTCGCTCCCGGCTCGCTGTCGATGAAGAGGGTCGTTTGCCCCGTTTGGACATTGATTTGATAGAGAGCGAGGAACGTCTTGCCGTCGTTCCCGACGACAAAGAGGGAACGGCCGTCGGAAGCCCAGCGCGGACGGGCGATGCTCTGGAGAGGGGTTGTGATCTCACGCACTTCGCCCGTATCAGCGGACCGGATCAATAGAGCCGGCTTGCTTCTCCCGCCGGGTCCCGACCTCGGGTTCGAAAGATAGGCGAGATATTTTCCGTCCGGTGACCACTGCGGCTGGTAATTGGCGCCGACGACCGGCAGGGGCAGTATCTTCGGCGGTTCGATCAAGGCCTTGTTTTCCAGGTCGATCGAGGCGATGGCGATGTCCGTCATCTGCGATCCCAGGCGATAGAAAAAGGAACCCTCGCGGCTGAGCCCGAGAGGAGTGACCTGGCCCAGGTCTTTCCTGACCAGGCGGGGCTCCCCGAGAGTCTGGCCGCCCGCGAACTCGACGATCCAGGCATCCTGCGTTCCTGTCCGGTCGCTTAAAAAAAGAAGATCATTTGAGCCCGGAATCCATTCGAGAACGGAGTCGTCCGCCGGATGCTCGACGATACGCATCTCCTTCTGGCCGTCGACCGAGAAAGCAAAAAGGTCGTGCTTCGGGTCGTCGTCTCCCTGTCGGAGGTCGACGACAAGGTAACGGCTGTCGGATGAGAAGGTCATGTTCTTGGGCGCCGTCTTAAGCAGCTTCGTCGTTTTAAGGACCTTCACGGAACCGTCTTCGACGGATATCAAAGACACATTGTAGCTCTTGTAGAAATCCCTCATGAGACTGACAGCAATGGACCTGCCGTCGGGAGACCAGGCCATGGGGAATACCATTTCGTTCTTCTGCTGATAGAGGACCCGGACGTTCGATCCGTCGGTGTCGACCGTCCGCAATTCTATGGAATTGTCCCGGTTGAACCAGCCGTAGGCGAGCTTCTTTCCGTCCGGAGACCAGCATGAACTGACGGCGAACTCATACGATTTTCCCCACGGCTCTTTGTTCGTGACAACGACCGTTTTCCCGGAGGCGAGCTCTTTGATGCTCAGGTTTGCCGTTTCTTTGTCGATAAAAGATAAGAACATCCCGTCCGGGGACGCTTTGCCCACGTTTTCCGCGTCAGGTCCCGACCATATCAAGCGGACGCTCAGGCCCTTATCGGGCGCACTGGCGATGGATCGGGTTCTGAGAATGTAGGATAGCTTTTCCTTCGCGGTTTTCACTTCTTGTAGCTGCTCCGGAAAGTCCGCGATGACCCGCTGGTAAGCCTTTTCCGCCTCTTTGAGCCCGAGTTTCTCATAACATAGCCCGATATGGAGCTGGGCTTTAGCGGCGACTTCGCGGTTATCCGGGAACTGCTTCAGGAGATCAAGATAGAGGCCAATAGCCTTTTGCAGATCCCCCTGACTTTCTTCGACATAAAGGGCTTTCTCGAAGAGCTCGCCAGCCGTCTGCTGGGGGAAGGCACCTCTCCCCGGCACAATGAGGCCCAACGAGGCGACAAGAACCAGAATCAGGATTGCTTTTGTTTTCTTCATAGCGTCCCTCCGCGTGATCATTCCGCCCTCAATATAGGGCACGGCGGAGCTGGATGTGTTAAGGAAGTATCAAGACACCGTGAAATTCCCACCGAGCGGCCTTTCATTCCACGAACTTGTATCCGACACCCCTGATGCTGAGGATATGCCGGGGCCTCGACGGATCGTCCTCGATCTTCTTGCGGATATTGGCGATATGGCTGTCGACTGTCCGGAACGACACGGCCACGTTGTCTTCCCCCCAGACACCGTCCAGGAAATCGTCCCGCGTCAGGACTTCGCCCCTTCTCTTGACGAAGAGCTTCAACATGTGAAACTCCAGGGGGGTTAGGTCGAGCTTTTGTCCCTTTTTGCAGGCCTCGAACTTCTTGAAGTCCAGGTCGATGCCGCCGAAACTGATGACGTCCGGGTCGGAGGACCTCTCTTCCGTCCGCCGAAAGACAGCCTTCACCCGGGCCACGAGCTCGCGCAGGCTGAAAGGCTTGGTCATGTAATCGTCGGCGCCCAGTTCGAGCCCCAGGACCTTGTCGATCTCCTTGTCTTTCACCGTGAGCATGATGATCGGCGTCCTGTCCCCCCGCATCCTCAGCTTTTTGCAGACCTCGGTCCCGTCGAGGACCGGCAGCATCAGGTCGAGGATGATGAGGTCCGGCTTCTCGCGGCCGGCGGCCGCGAGCGCCTTCTCGCCGTTCTCGGCCGTGAAGACCCGATAACCCGCGGATTCGAGCTCGTCCGAGAGGCTCAGACGGATTCCCGGTTCGTCCTCGACGACAAGGATTTTTTTCGGCATGAGCTCTCCCCTCCGCTCAGGATTTTGTCGGGAAAACCATGGAGAACCTGCTGCCCAGACCGAGCCGGCTCTCGACGAGGATCCTTCCCCCGTGGGCCTCGACGATGTGCTTGACCAGGGTCAAGCCAAGTCCTGTTCCCGTGACGGTCTGAGAAAGGGCGTTTCTCCCCTGGAAAAACTTCTCGAAGACCCTTCCAAGCTCGTCCGGATGGATCCCAATTCCCTCGTCTTCGACCTCGAGGACGACGTTTCCCCCGTCGCTCGTAAGGCCCACCCGGATCGCCTTTCCGGGTGGGGTGAATTTCACGGCATTGCTCAGGAGGTTGGCCAGGGCCCGAGACAAGGCGTCCGTGTCCGCCCGGAGAGTTGGGATTTTGCCCGTGATAAAAAGGCGCATGTCCGGGCTTGCGGGCGCCCGCTCTTTTTTGAAGCGTTCGACCTGTTCCGTGGCGATCCGGACGACATCCGTATCTGAAAAAACATATTCCTTCTTCCCCTCCTCGATCTTGGAAAAGTCCAGCAGGTTGTTCACCAAACGGGTCAGCTTATCCGTGTCCTGGGCGATGATCGAGAAGTACTGGTCCATCTTCCCCGGATCGCGGACCTTCCCGTCGACGAGCCTTTCCATCAGGGCCTTGATCGAGGTCAAGGGCGTCTTGAATTCGTGGGAAACGGAGGAAACGAAATCCGACTTGATCTTGAGGACCTCCATCTCGTGGGCGATCGTCCGGGCGATGAGGAAGGCCCCGAAGGCAAGGACGACGATGAGAGTCAGGATCGTCCAGAAGTAAAAATTCCTGCGGAGGTCGAGGATTTCCAGGCCTTTCGCGGGAGCCTGGAACAGCTCGATCTTCCAGGGGGGGAAATTGTCTTCGAAGTATTCCGTGACCAGAGGAAGCGTTGTCGATATATTTCTTTTTCCAGAGAGAGGCCGGCCGGCCAGGTCGGCGAGGACGACCTCCATGCCGTCATTCAACTGAACATTTCCGAGGGCTTCGGGCAGAACACCCTTCAACAGATGATCGTTGTTGAGCTGGACGCCGACGATCCCTGCCGTCCCCTCTCCCGTCCGGTCCGGGATCCAGGCGGCCAGAAGGAGGAGGTCCCTCCCCCCGACATTTCTCGAGAGGCGATAGGGATTCGGACTGTACGCTCCAGACTGGGACAGCCTTATTGCGAGCTCCGGGATGACCTCTTTTCTGAGGAGCCCCGCGGCCGCCCATTCCTTCATCCTGTCCGATTGGAGTTTTTTCAGGTCCGCGTACTCTTTCCGGAATTCCTCGGAGGCTTGTGCTCCTTTTTCCCCGGACAGCACGGTGTCGATCGACGTCCCGACGAGAGAGATATATGTCTTGAACTGATCTTCGTTGAGAGCCGACGGCTTCTTGAGCAGCTCCCGGTATGCGTCCAACGCGTGTTTTGCCGCTCCTTGGAAATCTCCGTCTCTTTCGAGGCATTCGACCGCCTGTAGCCTGGCCAGAAGGCCCAGCGGTAGGCCGGACGGTGTCAGACTATCGGGGTATCCGCTCGCGATCCGGGCGTACACCTTCACCGCTTCTTTGTAGTCCGCCGACTTCTGGAGGCAGCGGGCCTGGCCGGTCAGCATCTCGGCTTGAAGGTTTCTGCCCGAGGTCAGCGGGGTGAGCTCCCGATATAGAACGGCAGCGGCGCGGAAATTCCTGTCGACAAACTCAAGGGCTTCAGCCCTTCGGGTCCTGGCGGCCAACGCGGCATCGCCGGCCTTCGGAGAGTCGGTGGGTCTCTTATCGGGCGGGATGAGCAAAAGCGGGAACGACACCTCCTCGTTCCTATACAGGAAAACGGCCTGCCCGATGAGCGGGTCGGCGGCGAGTCGTTTTTCAGCCAGATCGTGGATGGCGGCGTGGTCCTTCCCGATGAACGCCGGGTCTCGGGCTATTCCCTTGAGGGCGCTGGTCACCGCCTCGATTTTCGATTGGACATCGGCCCTGATGAAACGGGCGGCCCTGCGGCCTTCGTTCTCCTCCTGTTTGGCCAGCCTGAACCGCTCGTTCCGGATGGCCCGGACGCCGAAAACACTGAGCGTCAATGCGGGCAGGAAAATAGTCAGAAAGAATATGAGGACCAGCTTCTTCTGTTTCCTGAGGGCGATCCCGAGGTTTTCGAGCATCCGATACCCCGACGTCAGATGGCAGGACTTATCGTATCCCCTTCTTCCGGCTTAAACGTTAAGGGAGTGTGAAGATTCTGTCAAGAGATGGAACAGAGGGACGGCCGGTGATAAGATAATTGACAACCCTGCCCAGGCTCGTGCGTTTAAGTGAGTGAGGGCATAGGAAAGGCCCCGATGACCACATGGCGGACGGACGAGGAACTCATGCTCAGGTACCGTGACGGAGACGCGGCAGCCTTCGAAACGCTTTACCGGCGCTATGAGAGGCCCCTCTTCGACTTCATCTATCGCCTGGTCCCGGATTCGACCGACACCGAAAGCTTGTTCCAGGAGACATTTTTCAGGGTCGTACGAGCGAAGAAAAAATACCGGGCGACGGCGCAGTTCAAAACCTGGCTCTTTCAGATCGCCGTGAATCTCTGCCGGGACAGGACGAGGCGGATGAAGCACCGCTCTCATCTCTCCCTCAGTTCTCCTCTCGCTGCGCGCGGAGAATCTCGTGCCGAGCTTCAGGATTTCGTTCCTGATCCATCTCCGGCCGTCGACAAAGCCGCCGAGGCCTGCGAGCTCGAGACTGCCGTCAGAGGAGCCGTCGCGGCTCTTCCCGAGGATGAACACCTCGTCGTGGTCCTGAGAGAATACCAAGGGATGAATTACTCGGAAATCGCCGAGATCACGAACCGGCCGATCGGGACCCTAAAATCCATCAATCACCGGGCCCACGAGAGGCTTCGGAGCGCTCTCGCGCCTTATCTGGGAGAATAAACGATGGAATGCGAAGACATCCGGAAGCGGCTCAAAGCCTTCCAGGACGACGAGGTCGAGGAAGACGACGGAACAGCGATCCAGGACCATTTAGAGCATTGCCCGGGTTGCGCCGGAGTCGCCCGGCAGCTGAAACAACTATCAGGCGTGCTCCAAACTTGGAAAGCCGTAGAGCCTCCGCAGGATCTCTATGGGCGCCTGCAAGCGGGATTGGAATCCCGGGAATCGTGGTGGAGGAAGGTTTTAACGCCCGTATTCGCCGGGAAAACAGCCCTTCGGTTTGCCGAAGTCGCCGTGGTCGTCTTGATAACGCTCGGGGTCAGCCGCCATTTCCAGAAGCCCTCGCCGGAGCGGCCGGACGACGAGCTCGCTACAATCAATTTCTACATGACGGAACACCGGGAAGCCGTCCTGCAGGCCGTGTCCACCGAATCCACCGACCGGCCGGCGGCTCGGGTGACCCTGAGCCGCGACGATGTCATGTATTACGAATTCATCGACGATTATCGCCGGATATCACGCCCTGGAGTAATTCTGAGGGGATCGGCGTCCCTGCGGGACTCGGGGCCGGCCGCTCCGGGTTCTGGTCTTTCAAGCGCCAAAGCCCTCACGCTTCCTCAGGCCCGGAAGGAAGTGAGTTTCGACCCCGTGGCGCCCTCCCGGATCCATCCCGGTTATATCCTCGACACGATCACTAAGGTTGCCGGACGGGAGAGCCTTC
>Ga0315274_10011009_pt1 | contig 12986 bp, 23 predicted proteins | sample YL17G02_20_MG_FD_203700 | JGI IMG/M metagenome (GOLD analysis project Ga0315274, IMG submission 203700) | Sediment microbial communities from Yellowstone Lake, YNP, Wyoming, USA - YL17G02_20 | ecosystem: Environmental > Aquatic > Freshwater > Lake > Sediment | place: USA: Wyoming | collected... | reverse complement strand
TTTAACGACGAAGTTAGATATGACCTTATAAAAAGAGCATATGAAGTTGAAAACAGGGCAATGAGGCAGGCTTATGGAAATTATATCTGGGCAGGAATGCAGCATGTTGCACAAGGCAGCATAAGCCACAGAAGAAGAAAATACAAAACAGGTTATGGCTATACTATGGCAAGAACTCCTAGAAAAGTTATGTCAAGACATCACGGCAGATTCAATTGGAGGGGGGCAGAAGTCGCCGGAACTGTTGGCGGAAGAGAATCACATCCTCCGATAACAGACAAAAACTGGATTAGAAAGATAAACAAAAAAGAAAGAGCAAGGGCAGTCCGCGCAGCATTAGCAGCAACCGCAAATATGAATGAGCTATTAAAAAAATATTCTTTATTAAATGAAGAAAAAGAAAAAATAAAAAATATGCATTTGCCAATAATAATAGAATCAAGCATTGAAAATATTAAAAAAACAAAAGAATTAAAAGAAATTCTTGAAAAAGTTTTGGGATTGTTGGCAAAAGTTGCATTCAGGCAAAGAAAAACAAGAGCAGGAAAAGGAAAAACAAGAGGAAGATATCATAAGGTTCCAAGAGGAATGCTGCTTATAAGCGAGAAAAAAATAGACGCTGCAAAAGGATTAGAGGGACAGGGATTTGATAATATACTAGCAGGCAGTTTAAGCATTGAGCAGCTTGCTCCTTCAGGAATTCCAGGAAGACTTGTTGTTTATACTGAAAACGCAATAAATACAATAAAAAATAATGAGAAATTAAAATGATACTACAATACCCTTTATCAACAGAAAAAGCAGTTAGAATACTTGAAGCAGAAAATAAAATAACCTTCATCGTAGACAGAAGAGCTTCAAAAAAAGAGATTGCAAAGGAATTTGAGAGCACATTCAAAGTAAAGCCCTTGAAAATAAACACAGAGATAAAGGACAATAAAAAAATAGCTTATATAAAATTAAAGCCAGAAAATTCTGCGCTTGATATTGCTACAAAATTGGGCTTGATGTAAAAATAAAATGGGGAAACAACTAATACAGCAGAGAAGAGGAAGAGGAACAGTAAAGTTCCGTGTCAGAAGACAGGCTTATCGTTATAGGTCTGACTATCCTAAATTAGAAGGAAAAGGATTTGTTGTAAAAATTTTCAATTCATGCGCGCACACAGCGCCTCTTGCATTGATAAAAATGGGAAAAGAAAAATTCTTGAATTTCGCTCCTGCAGGATTAGTTGAGAATCAATCTATAGAGGTTGGCCCGCAATCTTCTATAAGTCCGGGAAATATTCTTCCTTTAGTATCTATACCAATGGGAACAGAAATCTACAATATAGAAATAGTTCCTTATGGTGGTGGAAAAATGGTAAGAACAAGTGGAATAAGCGCAAAAATAGTAAAGAAAGATGATTATGGAATAACTGTCTTGCTACCTTCAAAAAAAGAAAAATTATTTCCATTGCAATCAAGAGCAACAATAGGAATTGTTGCAGGAGGAGGAAGAACAGAAAAACCTATTGTAAGAGCAGGAAAAGGATGGCATATGAGACATGCAAGAGGAAAAATATATGCAAGAACCTCCCCAATTAAGATGAATGCTGTTGCTCATCCATTTGGTTCAGGAAGAGGAAAACACCTTGGAAAATCAACTATACCTCCAAGATTTGCTCCTCCAGGAAGAAAAGTCGGATTGATACATGCAAGAAGAACAGGAAGGAAAAAGAGATAAAATGGCAAAAGAATTTTTATACAGGGGAAAAACTTTGGACGAGTTAAAAAAACTCGAGATTAGAGAATTCGCCAAATTCCTTACTTCAAGAAAGAGAAGAAGCATATTAAGGCAGTTTGACAAGATAGAGAAATTCATACTTAGATATGACAAAAAAACATTAAAAGGAAAACAAATGAGAACTCATGACAGAGAGATAGTGGTAGTTCCTGCCATGGTTAACACAACAATTTCAGTTTACAATGGCAAGGAATTCATGCCAGTAAAAATAATTCCTGAAATGCTTGGGCATAGGCTTGGAGAGTTTGCATTAACAAGAAAAGAGATAAAGCACTCTGCTCCAGGAATAGGCGCAACAAGATCATCATCTGCTGAGGCAGTTAAATAAAAATAAAATGGCAGAAGAAAAAATAAAACAAGAAGAGAAAAAAGAATTGGTTCAAAAGACTGAGAAGAAACCAGAGAACATTGCTGATAAACAAACATTATCAAACAAGGTAGCAACAGTTATTTGTAAAGATCTTCCTATTTCAGTAAAATATTCAAGAGATATATGCAAGTTCATCAAAGGAAAAAGCCCTAAAGAGGCAATAACGCTGCTTGAGAGAGTTATGATACAAAAAATTGCTGTTCCAATGACAGGAGAATACGCTCACAGAAGAGGAATAGGAATTGCAGGAGGAAAATATCCTGTAAAATCATCAGAATATTTTATAAAAGCACTTAAAAATTTAATCGCAAATGCATCAAACAAAGGAATGAATACTGAAAAGCTCGTCGTGTTTGCAAGAGCTTCAAAAGGAGCAGGTGTTACACACTCTGGTTGGAGAAGAAGACAATTTAAAAGAGCGCATTTATATTTTGAAGCAAAGGAGAAATAAAATGATAGAAAGAAAATTTATCAGTGCAAAGAAAACAGAATATGCAATAAAAGAATTTGTTAAAAAGCAGCTTGGAAAAGGAAAGGTTAGCAATATACAGATAGAAAGAACCCCAATAGGGGAGAGAATCATAGTTTATACTAGCAAGCCCGGCCTTGTTATAGGAAGAAGGGGTGAAACAATAAACGAAACAACAATTGTATTAAAAAAACAGTTTAAGCTTGAAAATCCAAAAATAGAGATTGCTGAAATTCCAGATATAGAATTTGATGCGCAGACTGTTGCAGACAGAATTGCAATGGCAATAGAGCGCTTTGGACCAAGCACATTCAAGATGAGAGCATACAGAGAGCTTGAAAGATTGAAAAAAGAAGGAGCTCTTGGAGTTGAAATAGTATTAGGGGGGAAATTGCCTGGAGAAAGAGCAAAATCATGGAGATTTGCATTCGGATATCTTAAAAAAACAGGAGAAACTGATATTGTAAACAAAGCTCAGGCAACAGCAAAAACAATTCCAGGAGTTGTTGGAATAAAAGTAATGATTGTTCCAAAGGGTGCAATAATCCCTGACAAAATAGAAATCTCAAAAGCGCCAGTAATAATCGAAGAAAAGAAAGAAGAAATAAAAGAACAGAAAGAAACTGAAAAATTACCAACAACAGAAATACCAACTCCTGTTACTGAAGAAAAGCCTAAGAAAACAAGAAAGAAAAAAGGAGAGACAAAAGAAACTGAGAAGAAAGAAGAAATAAAAACAGAAGAAAAATCAACAACTATAACAAATAATACTGAAAAACCTAAGAAAACAAGAAAGAAAAAGGAGAGCGAGGAAAAATAAAATGGCAATAATAAAGAAAAGAGACTTGGCAAAAATGCCTGAACAGGAAATGCAGGAAAAATTAAAGAGTTTAAGGATGGAATTAATGAAAAATTATACTCAAAGAGCAAGTCATCAAAATACAGGAAAGGCAAAAGAAATTCGCAGAACTGTAGCAAGAATTTTGACTGCTCTTAGGAAGAAACAAACAAAACAATGAATATATGCCCATTATGTGGCTTACCACGAGAAGCTTGTGTATGTGAACAATTAGCGAAAACAAAACAGAAAATACGAGTAAAAAGAATAAAAGGAAAGTTTTGGAATCCGAAAAATCCAAAATATATGACTGTGGTATCAGGGCTTGACCCAAGTGTTGACATGAAAAAACTGGCAAAAGAACTGAAAACAGAATTTGCCTGTGGCGGAACAGTGAAAAACAGTGAAATAGAACTGCAGGGAGATCACTTGAAAAAAGTGAAGGAAAAAATGGTCAAGTTTGGATTTCCTGAGGAATCGATAAGCATCGAAGGATAAAGACAAAAACAGGCTTTAAAAAATAGAATGGAGAAAATAAAAGTAGAAGGAAAAATGATAGGCAGAAAAATAATAGTTAGTGAAGCAGAAAACAAAAGTTTAATAGGCATTACTGGCAGAGTGATAGATGAAACAAAAAATCTTTTCATAGTAAAAACTGAAAAGGGAGAGAAAAGATTAATAAAAAAGCAAGTTGAGCTTAAAATAAGATAAAATGGCAGAAGAAAAAATAAAACAACCGAAAAAGAAGATTGAAGAGAAAAAAATGCTAAAAACATTACCAACCGAAAGTATTATTGGAGAATGTAATGATGAAAGATGCCCTACACATGGAAATCTTAGTGTGAGAGGCAGGACATTCAAAGGATATGTTACTAAAATAGTTGGAAGGCGTGCAGTTATAGAATGGGAAAGAATTGTTTATTTCTCAAAATATGAAAGATATGCAAAGAAAAAGAGCAAGGTACATGCGCATATACCATTATGCTTGCTGCCAAAAGTAAAAGTTGGAAGTTATGTTAAAATAGGCGAATGTAGGCCATTAAGCAAAATAATACATTTTGTATTATTGGAGGTTGTAAGATGAAAGGAATAACTGCAAGCATGAACAAGGGAATAAACATAGGGGCAATGGTAAATGCAGCAGACAACAGCGGAGCAAGAATAGTAAGGGTAGTCAGTGTAATAAGAGGAAAAGGAACAAAGAGAAGACAGATGAAAGCAGGAGTTGCAGACATGGTAAAAGTAAGCGTGAGAAAAGGTCTTCCTGAAATGAGAAAGCATGTTTTTCCAGCAATAGTTATAAGGCAAAAAAAAGAATACAGGAGATTAACAGGAGAAAGAATCTCATTTGCAGACAATGCTGTTGTATTATTAAAAGATGAAAAGATATTGCAAAATCCAAGGGGAACACAGATAAAGGGGCCTGTTGCAAAAGAAGTCAAGGAAAGATGGTCAGAAGTTGCAAAAATGGCTTCAATTGTGGTATAATCAAAAAATGAAAAAACGATTTTCAGATTCATGGGTTGGAAGCAAACAGCCAAGAAAACAGCGCAAATATAGGTATAACGCTCCGATGCATTTAAGGCATAAAATGATTGCTGCAAACCTGTCAAAAGACTTAAGAAAAAAATATGGAAAAAGAAGCATTCCCTTGAGAAAAGGAGACACAGTAAAAATAATGAGGGGCGAATTTAAAAAGAAAAAAGGAAAAATAGAAACTGTAAATTTAAACACATTAAAAGTTTATATTGAAGGAATACAAAGAAGCAAAAAAGATGGCACAAAAACAAGTGTTCCATTTGAGCCTTCAAATGTCCAGATTATTGAACTAAATATGGATGACAAAAAAAGAACAGATGCCTTGGAAAGAAAAGCAAAGCCCGTTATAAGAGGGGAGAAAAAACAAGTAATAGTTCAAAAGACTTTGCCCGTCATGGCAAAAAAAGAGATATCAAAACCAAATATATTACCAACAAAATCAAAGGAAATAAAAAAATGAAAAAGCATATGAAAAGAATATCAATGCCAAGAGAATGGCCCCTGCCTAAAAAGGGAACCAAATATCTAATCAGGCCCTTAACAGGAAAAGGAAAATATGCAATGCCATTGCTTGCTATTTTGCGTGATGTTTTGAAAATAGGAAAGACAAAAAAAGAAATAAGGGAAATTTTAAAGGACAAGAGCGTTTTTGTTGACAATAAGATTATCCAAGATTTATCCTATCCAATAGGTTTCTTTGACATAATCACAATGCCAAAGGCTAACTTATATTACAGGATAGAATTTGCTCCAAATGGAAAACTGACATTTGTCAAAATAAACAAAAATGAATCAGAAAACAAGCCATGTAAAATCGTAAACAAAACTCTTTTAAAGGGGAATAAGATGCAGGTTAATTTATATGACGGAAAAAATGTTCTTTACAAGGAAAAGACTGCAATAAATGACTCTGTTTTAATAGACTTGAAAAATAACAAGGTAATAAAAATTCTCCCTTTAAAGGAAAATGCAAAAGTTCATGTAATCAAGGGAAAACACAAGGGAGAGAAAGGAGAAATTAAAAATGTTGAAGGAAATTTAGTCACAGTTAAAACAGACAAGGAAGAAATTAAAATTGCAAGGGAGAATTTATTTATAGTAGGATAAAAATGGCAGAAAAAGATAATCCAATGAGAAACATAAAACTTGAGAAAGTAACATTAAACTGCGGAACAGGCACAGAGCAGAGCAAGCTGGAAAAAGGACTTATGCTTTTAAAATTAGTAACAGGGCAACAACCAGTAAAAACACTTTCAAAGAAAAGAATTCCTGCATTTGGAATAAGGCTAAAATTGCCAATAGGGTGCAAGGTTACAATAAGGGGAAAGCAAGCCGCAGTATTGTTAAAAAAATTGCTGGAACCAATAGGGAATACATTAAAAGGAAAACAAATGAATCCAGGATCATTTTCATTCGGAATAAAGGAGTATATAGAAATTCCTGACATGGAATATCGCAGGGAGATTGGGATTATGGGTTTTGATGTTTGTGTAACATTAAAAAGAGCGGGTTATAGAACAAAATTAAAAAAATTAAAAAGAGGACATTCAATGAAAAATACAATAAGCAAGACTGAAACTGCAGATTTCATGGAAAAGAACTTTAATACTAAAATAGAACACAGGGAGAAAATAAAAGAAAAATGACAGCAAGTGACTGGAAAAAAGCATTGAAACAGTTAAAGAATAAGCCTGTTATAATGCAGCGCTTTATAAGATTTTGCAAACCTAAAGAAAGAAAGTTTGGAAGATCTGTAAGCAAATGCACAAGATGCGGCAGGCTTGGAGCCCATATTGGCTCTTACGGAATACACTTGTGCAGACAATGCTTTAGAGAGATTGCAGCAGATTTAGGATTTAAAAAATTCCAATAAAATAAAATGGCAGACGTAGCAAACACATTAAATCAAATAATGAACGCAAAAAGAAGCGGAAAGAAAGAATGCATACTTCCAGCATCAAAGTTCTTAATAGAAGTTTTGAAAATAATGAAAGAAAACAATTATTTAGATTATAATTTGAATGAAGACAAGAGCAAAGTTATTGTTGGGATTAAGGAGATTAACAAATGCAAGGCAATAAAACCGCGATTTAATGTAAAACAGGAAAAAATGGAGCAATACATAAAAAGATTTTTGCCTGCAAGAGACATCGGCATATTAATAATTTCAACTAGCAAGGGATTAATGACTCACAAGGAGGCTATGGAAAAAGGAGCAGGAGGCTCATTGATAGCTTATTGTTTCTGATATTAAAATGGCAAAGGCAACAAAAAAAATAGAAGAAATTATAGATGTTCCAGAAGGCATCGAATCTAATTTTGATAATAATACAATTAATGTAAAAGGACCTAAAGGAACATTGTCAAGAATATTCAAAGCACCAATAGGAATTAAAGTAGAAAATAAAAAAATAATACTCTCTGCATCAAAATCAAAGAAAAGGGAGAAAAAAATGCTTTACACAATAAAAGCCCATATATTGAATATGTTTAAAGGAGTAAAACAGGGCTTCACATATAAACTGCAAATTTGCTTTGTTCATTTTCCATCCACTGTTACAATAGACAAGCAAAAAAACCTTTTCATAATAAAAAACTTTCTTGGGGAGGCAAAAGAAAGAACAAGCAAAATACTCCCAGGGGTCAATGCATCTATAGAGAAGGATGTAATAATAATATCGGGCTGTAACATAGAAACTACGGGGCAGACAGCAGCAAATCTTGAAACCGCAACAAAAATCAGATCAAGGGATATGCGTGTTTTTCAAGATGGAATTTTCATTTCAGAAAAACCAGGAAAAGAGTAAAAATAAAAAATGTCAAACATAAAAACAAAACCAAAATTCAGAAGAGGGGGATGGTATAAGGTTTCAAAGCTAGGATTGCATAGAAAGAAAAAGCAGGTATGGAGAAGACCAAAAGGAAGACATAATAAAATGAGGGTAAGATGGAAAAGTCGTGGCAAAAGGCCATCAAGAGGATATGGAGCAGCAAGAGAGGAAAGATATAAGATAACCGGATTAACTCCAAAAATGATTTTCAATGTAAATGATTTGATGAAAATGAAAAACACAGAGATAGGAATTATCGGAGGAACAGTAGGAGCATTGAAAAGAGAGGAAATTGCAAAAAAAGCACTCGAATCAAACAAGAAATTCAATAATTTTAATGCAAAAGAATTTTTAAACAATCTTGAAAAAGAAAGATCAAAAAGAAAAGAAGAGAGGCAAAAAACAGAGCAAAAAGAAAAGAAAATAATAGCAAAAACAGAGGAAAAGCCAACTGAAAAAGAAATAAAAGAAGAGAAGGAAGCTGAAAAAAAAGAAGAGCAAAGATATGAGGAAAAGGAAAAAGAAGTAATCCAGCATGAAACAGTTCCACCCCCAGAAAAGCGCGAGGGCATAGAAAAGCATAAGGGACATATTCACCATCAAACAAGGATAGCACTTGAAAAATAATTAAAACAATACAATGAAAACACTAAAAATGCAAAGAAGATTGGCAGCATCTGTACTTAAAATAGGGCAGCATAAAGTATGGCTTGATCCTATGAGAATAAATGATGTCAAAGATGCATTGACAAAAGTTGATATTGAAGAACTTATAAAAGACAATGCAATAAAATCAAAAATAAAGATGAAAAAGAAAGAAAATGTGGAGATAGCTAAAAAATATCCAAAAAAGAAAGCAAGAAAAAGAAGAAGAAGCACAGGGCATATAAGAAAGAAATTAAAAAAAAGAAAGGAAAAATATGTAAAGCTCATAAGAAAGTTAAGAAAATTCCTTAAGATGCTTAGATTAAACGGAACATTGACAACAAAAGAACATAATTATTTGAGAAAACTTGCAAAAGCTGGGCAATTCAAAAGCAGAAGACATTTGCAGGAGCATATTAAGGAAAAAGAATACAAGGAGATGCTTGAAAAGAAAGAGGAAAAAGAGAAAAAGAAAGCAGAATTAAGTCAGAAGCCTGAAAATAAACAAGAAAATATTATTAGCAAGACATTAACACCAAAAAAAGAAAAGCCTACAAAGAAAGAAAAAAAGGAAAGGAGACTAAAAAATGAAGCAGTATAGAGTAGTAAGAGTCAGAAGAAGAAGAGAAAATAAAACCGATTATAAGGCAAGAATAGGCTTGTTAAAAAGCGATATTCCTAGATTTGTAGTAAGAAAAACAAACAGGTACATAATCGCTCAAGTAATTAAAAGCAGAGAAGCACAGGATTCTGTAATGCATTCAGTAAATTCAAAAGAGCTTCAAAGTTATGGTTATAACTCCTCATTCAAAAACATTCCAGCATCATATCTTACAGGGTTTTTGCTTGGAGTAAAGGCAAGAAAAGATATTAAAAAGGCAATATTGGACATTGGATTGCAAAGGTCAACAAAGGGCTCAAAACTTTATGCTGCACTTAAGGGTTTTATAGATTCAGGAATAGAAGTTTCGCACTCTAAAGAAATGCTCCCTGATGAGAAAAGAATAAAAGGAGAGCACACAAAGAAGCCATTAAACATAGATGATATTAAGAAAAAGATAGAGCAAGGCGCTCCTGTTTCAAAATCAGTAATTAAAAGTAAAGATGAGAAGACTTTGCCCGTCATGGCAAAGAAAGAACAGATATTATCAAAAAAATCAAAGGAAATTAAAAAATGAAAAATAAGAATTTTCAATCATGTAAATTAAGGAGTAAATTTCCATAAAATGAAAAAGAAAGAAAGAATCTTGCCACTACAAGCAAAAGAAGTCATAGAAATAGAAGAAGAGCCAAAAATTGAGGAAGCTATTGAAAAAGCAGTTGAAGAAGAAATTCCTGTTCCTAAAAAAAGATGGGAAGAAAGAGAAGAGGCAATCTGGATACCAAGGACAAAACTTGGAAAGGATGTAAGGGCAGGAAAGATAAAGGATATTGATGAAATTTTTGACAAAAGCATTCCAATTCTTGAGGCAGGAATAACCACCACCCTTATTCCAGATTTACAGATGGAATTGATAAACATCGGACAATCAAAAGGAAAATTCGGCGGAGGAAAGAAAAGAATATGGCGCCAGACACAGAAGAAAACAGCAGAAGAGAATGTTCCCACATTTGCATGTATGGTTGTTGTTGGAGATGGCAAAGGCCATGTTGGATTAGGATATGGAAAATCTTCTGAAACACTGCCTGCAAAAGAAAAGGCAATAAGAAATGCAAGAATAAACATAATGAGGATAAAAAGAGGATGTGGAAGCTTTGATTGTGTTTGCAAAGAAGGGCATAGCATTCCTTTTAAGGTTGAAGGAAAATGTGGAAGCGCAAGAATTATTCTTACTCCAGCCCCGCGAGGAACAGGCCTTGCAATAGAAGATGAATGCAAAAAAGTCTTGAAACTTGCAGGAATAAGGGATATTTACTCAAAAACTTTTGGCCAAACAAGGACAAAATTCAATTTAATAAAAGCCTGTTTCAAGGCTTTGGAGAAAACAACACAATGATAATTGTAATAAGAATAAAAGGAATCCCAAGTGTTCCAAAAGACATTGAAAAAACATTGCATTTACTCAGATTAAGGCAAAAATTTTCAGCCACACTTTTGCCAGAAAATGAAGTAACAGAAGGAATGCTAAAAAAGGTTTATGCATATGTTGCTTATGGAAAAATAGACAAGGAAACTTTAAAAGAGCTTATTTTAAAGAGGGGCAGACTACTTGGAAACAAATTGATACAAATAGATGCAAAGAATATTGATAATTTTGCTGAAAGCATTATTGCAGGAAAGGCGAAACTTCAGGATATGAAATTAAAGTCTTTTTTTAGATTACATCCCCCTAGACATGGCTTTAAGAAAAGCACATTAACATTATATCCAAAAGGGACATTAGGAAATCATAATGAAAAAATTAATGAGCTTTTAAGGAGGATGTTGTAAAAATGCAGCTAAATGAGTATCAAACAGAAGCAATGAAAACAGCTATTTATCCTAATCAGGGAAAAAATATTTACTACCCTACTTTAGGGCTTGTTGGAGAAGCAGGAGAGTTGTCAAACAAAGTAAAAAAAGTGATGAGGGATGACAACGATAAAATCACAGAAGAAAGAAAACAGGAACTAATCAAGGAATTAGGGGATGTTTTATGGTATGTTGCCTGTTTATCAACTGAAATAAAAGTCAAGCTTGAAGATGTTGCAAAAGATAATTTAAAAAAACTTTCATCTAGAAAAGAAAGAGGAAAGGTACCGGGCTCAGGAGATCACAGATAAAATGGCGGTAATTAATATTCATAATAATTCCGCAATGAATGCGGTCAATTTAATGAAGAAAATCCAAGAAAATTTACATTAACAATACAATGAAACACAAAAGAAACAAAAGAAGCAGATTAAGGGGAAGGAAAACATGTGGTTATGGCTCACGAAAAAAACATAGAGGAAAGGGGAGCAAGGGTGGAAAAGGCATGGCTGGATCAGGAAAAAGAGCTGATCATTTAAAGACATGGATATGGAATGAAATTGGGGCATCATACTGGGGCAAGCACGGCTTCAAAAGCAAATTCAAAAGATTAAAGGAAATTAATTTAGATGATATTCAAGCACAATTGAACATTTTGATAAAAGAAGGAAAGGCAAAAAAAACACAGGAAGGAACTGAAATCAATCTTGAAGGCTTCAAAGTCCTTGGAAACGGCGTCTTAAACGAGAAATTTATCATAAAAGCAGATTTATTTTCAAAAAAAGCAAAAGAAAGAATAGAAAAGGCGGGCGGAAAAGCCATTGCTACAGCAATAAAAATTGAAAAGAAACCGGCAATTAAAGGCAAAGAAGAAAAAACAGGAAAAACTGAAAAAAAGGAAATAAAGATAGAGCCTAAAAAAGAACAGATATTAACAGAAAAGAAACAGCCAGAAAGAATAATCACAAATATCAAAGAAATAGAGCGCGGAGCAGAGACCGAAGAAGGCGAAGAAGAGATTGAAGAAGACGAAGAATAATAAAATAAAAGATAATAATATCTCATCAAAGCAGGCTGACGTCATTCCTGCTCATAAATAAAAACAGATAACACTTAAATAATAACAAACAAAAAAAGATGGATTTAAAAGATATTTTGATGAATCTGCCAGAGGTAAAGAGGCCGGCAGAAAAAAAACTTGCTTTCAATGTAAAGCTTAAGTGGACATTAATAATTCTTATAGCTTTTTTTATTCTTGCAAATATTCCCCTGTATGGCCTGTCAAATAATGCCTTGCAGCAATTTGAATATTTAGCTATGATTCTTGGAACAAAATTCAGTTCCATTATTTCATTGGGTATAGGCCCAATAGTCATGTCATCCATTATACTGCAGTTGCTTGTTGGCTCAAAAATGATAAATCTTGATTTAAGAAGCACTGATGGAAAGAAGTATTTCCAGGGGCTGCAAAAAATGCTTGCAATATTGTTCTGCATTTTTGAATCTATTGTTTATGTTCTTATGAAAGGTTTGGAAGCACAAACAGGGATGGAATTAATAGTTATCTTTCAGTTATTCTTAGGAGGATTACTAATTATTTTCATGGATGAAGTTATAAGCAAATATGGATTTGGCTCTGGAACAAGCTTGTTTATTGTAGCAGGGGTAGGATGGAGCCTTTTTACTAAAGCTTTCTCTCCATTTGATCAGGCAGGAAGACTTGCGTGGTTTAGCACAACTCCTGTAATTGGTAAGGTTTGGACTTTAATTGGCTCTTTTGCAACTGCAAATACAATAGAAGCAATGGCAGCTCTGGCAGCAATAATCTCAACAGTAGTAATTTTCTTGGTTATTGTTTATGCACAAGGAATTAAAGTTGAAGTTCCTCTTTCTTTTGGAAGATTAAGGGGATTTGGAATAAGATGGCCTCTTAATTTTTTCTACACTAGTGTTATTCCTGTAATTCTTGTCTCTGCAATGTTTGCAAACTTCCAGATTTTAGCAAGACTGGCAGAGAGCTGGGCAGGACATCCAACATTCTTAGGAACATTTTCAGG
>Ga0315274_10011008_pt1 | contig 12986 bp, 7 predicted proteins | sample YL17G02_20_MG_FD_203700 | JGI IMG/M metagenome (GOLD analysis project Ga0315274, IMG submission 203700) | Sediment microbial communities from Yellowstone Lake, YNP, Wyoming, USA - YL17G02_20 | ecosystem: Environmental > Aquatic > Freshwater > Lake > Sediment | place: USA: Wyoming | collected... | reverse complement strand
CCACGGGAGCGCCCAGTTCGCTCAGCCTGATGATGAACACGTTCTGGCAGCCGGGACACTGGCCCTGGCGTCCGAGGTTGTCGTCCGCCGTCTCCAGCCGCTTCTGACAGAACGGGCATACTATGACGAGCCTGGCCATCTTCTCCCCCCGGCTGCCGACATGCTTCCGGACGCGCGCAGGCTCCCCGGCCTGTGCTCAACGATTAGGGGTATAGCCGAGCGCCCGGCCCTGTGTCAAGGAAGTCCCTGCCGGCCCGTCAGCTCTGCAGGAGGCAAGACAAAGGGCAGTCGGACGCATGCCCGGCTGCCCTTCTCTGCGTCACCCGATCCGGAGGCAGCTATTCGCCGTAGACCCGGATGGTGCGGGTGCTGTAGATGCCGAGGACGTTCAGCTCCTCGCTGTCCACATGGTGGACGCGGGTGATTGGCTTCGGCTTGCCGTTCCTCATGGCTGTCTCGATTGAGGCGTCTCCCCTGGCCAGCAGGATGATGCCCTCGACCGTGGCTTCGCCGACGTTGTCCGTGCCGACCTTCGTGTCACCGATCGCCACCGGGCTCTTCGTCACCATCACGGGGGCCAGCACGGCCCCATTCGGCATAGTGCATCCCACTGCCAACACGACCGACAGCAACAAGCCCAAGAGCAACAGCCTTCTTCCCATCTGCCGCCCTCCTCCCTAAGACAGAGTGAGTATCGGCTGCCCCTGCAGCCGCGAAAGCCCGTGCGAAGAGACCCGGCTACGTTCTGCACGACCATCGGAAGGGCTGCCATGACGCGCTCCATCAGCCCCCCCCGTGTGCCCTACAGGATACTCCCTCTGCCGATGGCCCGTCAAGACCCATTCTGCGCGTCGGCCCAGGGCCAGCTTGCCCGGCCGCACTGGGCGCTCGTCGGGCGTGCGCCAAGGGAGCGGCGCGGCGCGTTTGACTGGCGGCCGGGCCTGCACTATGCTGCTAGCAAGTGCCCGCGCACAGGCGTTCTTGAGGAGCGGTTTCGGCCGTTGAGGGCGGCTTTAGCGAGGAGGATCGTCAGGCCATGGCAGCCAGGTCGCTTAGGAAGAAGGTCGTCTGGATTCTGGGCGTTGTGCTGCTGCTGGCGGTGTTCGCAGGGATCGGGCTTGCGCTGGCGCTCGACCGCATTGTGAAGGCCGGGATCGAGAAGGCGGGGCCCGCCCTGGTGAAAGTGCCCATGAAGGTGCAGAACGTGGATATCTCGCTGCTGGGCGGGTCGTTCGCCCTGGAAGGCTTTGAGATGGGCAACCCGCCCGGGTTTGCGAGCGCGCATTCCTTCGCCGTGGGCCGCGTGCGTGTGAAGGCCAAGCTGACCTCCCTGCTGAGCGACGAGGTCGTGCTGCCGCTGATCGTGGTTGAGAACCCGGACGTGACGCTGGAGTTCGCCGGCACCAGGACCAACCTGGGCGAGATCCAGCGCAACCTGGCGCGGCCGGAGAAGGGGGCGGGCCGGAGGGCGCGCAAGAAGCTGCGCATCGGCCTGATCTCCGTGCGGGGGGCAAGCGTGACCGTGGCGGGCCTGCCCGGCGGCCGGACGGCGCACTTCAGCCTGCCCGACATTGAGGTGCGGGAGCTGGAGGCAGGCGGCGAGCCCGCAGACCCGGCCGAAGTGGCGCAGCGCACCCTGACGGCGCTCTATGAGAGCATCCTGCGCGCGGGCGGGTCGGTGCTGTCCTCCGAGCAGTTGGCCGCCTTGAAGACTGAGACGCAGGACGCCCTGCGGTCAGGCCGGGAGGCCCTCGAGGAGGGCGCCGGGAAGGTCGGTAAGGCCGCCGGCGAGGCAGGCAAGCGCCTCGAGGGCATCTTCAAGTAGGCCGGCGCTTTGCGCGCGTAAGGGCGCCCGGCGGCGGAGATAGCTCAGCGCGGTCAGGTCGCGCCCGACGCTCGCGCCTCTGCCATTGGACTTGCCCTTCCCCAGCCGTCATACTGACGTTCTTTGCCATGGATTCCGCCCCGGCACATCGCAGAGGCAAGAGGGACCTGACCTCGGGCTCCCTCATGTGGAACCTGTTCAGCCTTGCGGCTCCCTCCGCGGCAGGCATCGTCCTGCAGTCCCTCTATAACCTTGTGGATGCCTTCTGGCTGGGCAAGGTGGGCACGGTGGCGCTCAATGCCCCGGGGCTGACCGGCCAGGTCTCGTTCCTGGCCGTGGCGGCGGCCTTCGGTTTCAGCGTGGGCGGCATGGCGCTGGTGGCCCAGTATACGGGCGGCGGCCGGCACCGCGACGCCGACCGGGCAGCGGCCCAGAACATCCTCCTGCTGTGCTTCCTCACCACGGTTCTCTCCTTGCCGGTGGTCGTGCTGGCGCCTTACGTGCTGAAGCTGTGCCAGGCGCCGCCGGAGAGCGTCCCGGCCGCCACTGCGTACATGCGCGTCTACATGAGCGGCATGCCCCTGGTGGCGTTCGTGACGGCTTACGGGGCAGCCCTGCGCGCGCTTGGAGACACCATGACCGTGGTCGCTATCAGCGCCGTCGCGAACGTGCTGAACTTCGTGCTCGACCCCGTGCTCATCTTCGGCCTGGGCGGGATGCCGGCCCTGGGGGTGACAGGCGCGGCGCTTGCCACCGTCATCTGCCAGGCCGTGGCCGCAGCGGCCTGCCTGGGGGGGCTGCTGCGGGGGCGCGCGGGGCTTCACGTCGCCGGGGCGGACTTCAGACCTGACTGGGAGATGCTGCGCCGCATATTGCGGGTGGGGCTGCCCTCGGCCGTCGCAGGCGGCCTGAACTCCGTGGCCTATAACCTCTTCACGATCCTCACCATCAACCCGCTCGGCTCCACCGTGCTGAGCGCCTTCACGATAGGCTTCCGCGTCATCCACTTCTTTGACGCGCCCATGCAGGCCGTTGCCGCGGCGACGGCGCCGGTGGTAGGTCAGGCGCTGGGAGCGCGCAAAGTGAAGCTGGCCCGCCGCGCCGTGCGGCTCAGCGTGTTGGTGGTGGCCCTCATCATGGCTGTGCCTGTCGTCCTGCTTACGTGGCAGGGGCAGTTCGTGGCCCGGTTGTTTATCCCCGACCCCGCGGTCATAGCGGAGAGCCGCACGTTCTTCTACCTTGTGCCTTCGTCCACGTATCTGTTCGGCGTGCTGGCGGTGTTGATGGCCGCCTTTTACGGTTCGGGGCACACACTGCCTGCGCTGCTGGTCGCGATCGTGCGGGGTACAGTGCGCGTGGCTCTAGCGGTGCTCCTGGTCTACGTGTTCGGGATGGGGAGCTTGGGGGCCTACGTCGGGATGGTCGGCGGGAACGTCATCAGCGCCCTGCTGGCGCTCTGGCTCTTCCTTGCGGGCGGCTGGGAATCGGCCCTGGTAACGGCGCGGCGACCGGAGCCGCAGGAGGCGCCGGTTCCGGGCCCGCAGTAGCAGGCGCGGATGGCCCGTCGGCCGGTTGAGAAGACGCGTGGTGCCGGCGTTGGGGCGGGGTCGTCCGGGTGTTAACCTACACCTTCGCCGGCCGCTTCCTTGAAGAACTTTGGGCCGGCGGGCTGGGCCCGGTCGGCGGCGCGAATCTCTTGCAGGGCCTGTCGGACCACGTTGCTGATGGCCCTCTCGTCGGCCACTTCCAGGAGGGCGCCGACGATGTACTTCCCGACGTACTCATCGGGGCTCTTGGCCAGGTCCTTGTAGTCCTCGGGCCGTTCGATGTAGTCCACGCCGATCCTGGCCAGAAGCTGCACGGCTTCCGTCATGCGCTGCTCGTTGGACCGACGCATCTCGCGCTCGTGCTCCTCCCTGGTCAGGCGCGGCGTCTCGACGGCCAGGAAGGGGTTGATGGCCGTCTTTGTGGCGAAGTAGGAGAGGAAGAAGATGGTGAACTTGTTGTGCCGCAGGTCCCAGGCGCCGGTGATCACCTCGCGGCGCACTTCCTCGAACCGGTGGTCGAGCAAGCTCAGGTACTGATAGATGTGGGGGTGGTCGAGGAAGACGCCCGACCGGACGATCTCCTGGACCATCTCGCGGCTGGCCTGGGTGACGCAGGTCATGCCCCCGCGGTAGCGCTGCTCCCACTCGTCAGCGCGGGCAGCGCACAGGGCGTCGGCCGCCGGCGAGAGCGCCGCCGTCTGGCCGGCCAGCATCTTGGCGAAGGCGGCGGCTGCTTCGCGAGCGGTGGGGTCACTCTCCTGCTGCCACTCCTCGGCCAGTGACGCCAGGGCGGACGCTTCGGTTCCCTGGAAGACCTTTTTGGCGTACTGGTACTGGAGCGCCGCCAGGCGCTTCTTCTCCGTGCCCTTGGGCGCGGTGGGGCGCCCTTCCGCCACCCAGGCCAGCGCTTTTGTGATGAGGTCCTCCACGTAGGTCATCTCGGGGTCGGCCTGACGCTCCTTGACCAGTTCGTCCAGGACCCGTTGCATATCCGCGTCCATGGCGAAGTCGGGGGCCATGGAGCCGTCGTCCCTCATGTGGGTCAGGATGCGCTCGATGGCCTGTCTGCGCGCGGAGGTGCGGCCCCAGTCCATGGCACGGCGCAGCGCCAGCGCCCGGGCCATGCGCTCGTCCTGGTCTTCGTTCTGCAGGAGCGCCTGGTTCAGGTAGAGGAAGGAGTCCACGGAGTGGCCCTTCAGTACTTCCATGGCCTGCCGGCCCTCCTGGCCGTCGAGCGGCTGGCCGGGCGTGGACAGGTCGCCTCTGAACACGGCGACGGCTCTCGTCAGGGTGTGCTGGGTGCGCAGGGAACGGACTATGGAGAAGACGCTGAAGATGCAGAAGGGGGTGAAGATGACATAGAAGCCCACGGTGGCCCAGCGGGGCAGCAAGGGCCCGACAGCCGGCTCCCGCATGATGGGGGCCTGTTGCTGTTGTTCGAGGCCGGTTGGTTCGCTCATTGGCAGACTCGCAGTGCCTCAGAAGGGCACCATCGTTATGGCCTTATAAATCAGCATGACGGCGACGGCGCCCATGGCGACGAAGCCGATGCCGGCGCCATACCCGGCGGCCAGCACGGGCGTGAAGTTGCTCCAGCGTTCGCGGCCGAACACTTTCTGCATGTAGAAGCGCCCCAGCAGCGCGGCCAGGAACATGGGGAAACTGGAGGCCGGGTCGCCCACCAGGCCCTGGATCGTCCCGTAGAGGAACAGCGTGGGCGCGCCCAACAGCCTCAGGACGGCGTACGTACTGATGCCGTAAGCCGTGCCGGCGCAGATGTAACGCCAGTTGATCGCCCTGAGGAAGAACGCGTTCCCGGTGGTCGTGGCGGTCATCCAGAAGGCGTGCATCGTGGCCCCGGCCGGCCAGAACCGCATGGCGTGCGGATAGTCCTCCGGGATGTCGCTGATCTTGTAGAGGAACGACCAGAAGAACAGCCCGGCCCCCACCGCAATGGGCGCCATCACCAGTTGGGCCTTGAAGACGCTGGTGAACTTCGTGCCCGTCAGTTCGATCTCACGGAAGTGCGCAGCACCCCAGCCGGCATCGTACATCGGCACGGGGGCGTACCAGATGTCCACACCCTTGTAGCCGCTCAGCACGAAGGCCGCCTCGCTGGCGTAGGGGATGCCCACTGTGTGACCCGTCAGGCCGTTCAACCGTGCGCTCACGTAGGACATGATCGGGGTGTAGGCGAACCCGAAGGCCAGCAGCAGCCAGATGGGGAACTTGGGCACCAGCCAGTGGCAGAGCATGATGACCCAGAAGGTGCCCGCGACGTAGAGCAGCAGCGCGATGCCTATGGGCACGTCGCCCCGGCCCTTCGGCGGGGCCAGCGAGCTGACCGCGGTGGCTGTCCGCGTCCTCTGTGCGTGGATGACCTGCCGGATGGCAGTGTAGAAGCCGAGGATGGCGATCGCCAGCGCGGTCCCCACGGTGAAGCTCATCCAGAAGTCGAACTGGTTGGCCAGGCCCGTCTCGATGTAGTCCATGCCGGGCTCCCAGATCCTCAGGATGTGCATCCTGTAGAGGATAGGGTTGAGCACGAGCCGGCCGAGGACCCCCGCGACGAAGCTCCCCACGACCATCCAGAAGGGCAGCACGAACGACCAGAAGACCAGCCCGATGTCGGTGCCGATGGCCAGCGGCACCGCCTGGAACCAAGGCACGTCCTGGAGCTTGGTGGTGAAGTCATAGAAGGGCACGGGCAGCAGGTAGAGCGGCTTCCTCAGGAAGACGCCCGTCATGGTAGGGACCGCCACGTAGATCAGGCCGAATACGATCCCCACCGTGCTCCCCACCGAGAAGCACCGCCAGCGCCACGTCTCCTCCTCGCTTTCCGCCAGGGCGGTCACCCCCTTGGCTGCGATCGGCGCCAACGGGAAGGGCAGCCGCTCGACGTCGCTCGTCAGGCGGAAGAGCGCGTACCCCAGGCTGAAGAAGCTGAGCCGGCCCCAGATGGTGAACAGGGCCATCAAGCCGAGTTGCGGCCACCAGTCCCTATGCAGCAGGGAGCGCTGCGTGTAGGCCTCGCTCAGCGGGTTGGGCGCCTTCCAGAACGGGATCTGGTTGGCGACCTCGAACTGGTGGGCTGCATCGCTGCGCACGAAGTACGTCATGCCGACGAAGGCGTCCAGCCACCAGCCGGGCACGGCCGTCCCCAGCACGCCCCACGTGACGCTGAAGATGACGAACATCTCCTGCCGCGTCAGCGTGGTGCGGCACCGCTTCGATATCTCCAGGAAGATGATCAGCGTGACCCAGACAGCCGGCGTGCCCAACTGCTGGCCGAGCATCAGCCACATGAACATCGAGCCCGGCATCACTACCAGCGCCACGAACAGCCCGGCCAGGAACGCCTTGATGCCCCACCCTTCGGCAAACTCCGTGGGCTCTTCTTGCTCGTCCCGTAACTGTAGGTAGTCTTCCCGGGGCATCGCTCGCCTGCGTGTCGGTCCCTTGTCTGGCTTATCCGGTTGAGCTGGCCCCCTAAGGCCGCATGGCCGCGTCCCGCCGGGGCCTTATCGGGCGGCCGGTGCGAGCTTCCTGAGCAAAGCGGCCCCTTCGTCGGTGAGCCGCTTCTTGGCCTGGGGCGTCACCAGACGCCAGATGAGCAACTGCTTGCGCAGGTCCTTCAGGAAGCCCAGGTTCATCCTGTGCCAGGTTTGAAACTCGCCGCTCTTGCGGGTGATCGTGAAGAACAGGTACGTGATGCCGCCTTCCTCGGGGTCCGGGATGGCGGCGATCTTGGCCCGCTGGCTGACGCCCATGTCCAGCGGCGCCACCCACACGTCCGCCTCCAGGCACAGGTGCCGAGCGCCTTGCACCTCTTCCTCGTAGAAGACCAGGTTATCCGACGTGAAGTTCCCCACGGCGTCCTCGTCGTTGCTCTCGAAGTACTCGCGCAGGTAAGACATGACGCCCAGGGCTTCCTTGGAACTCACGGTGAAGGGGAACAGAATCTCCCACACGTCGCTGGCGGGCTTGGGGATGACCATCTTGCGCGTCTGGTCGGGCACGCTCAGCTTGCCGGCCATGTGCGCCGGATAGGCGGTCGAGGCGAGCACGACGGCCACCACCAGCAGCGCCGACCAGACGGCGCTGATGCTGGAGTAGTTGAGCGATAGGCCCTCCATCAGGGCGGGCACGTTCATCAGGGCTTTGCTGATGACCTGGCCGATCAGATAGCCGAGCATGGCTCCGACGACGGCGAACACCGAACTCTCGGCGAAGAACAGGGCGGCGATGTGCATCGGTGCCAGCCCGACGGAGGCGTATGTCTTGATCTCGTTGATGCGCTCGTAGACGGCGCCTAGCATCGTATTGAACACGATCAGGGCGGCTATGAGGATGGGCACGATGAGTCCTTTGATGCCGCCCATGCTCAGACGGCTGCGCGTGGCCACTCGGTGGACCTGCACGGGCGTATCAGGGGTGTCGCGGTAGCCGGCGTAAAGGGCCAGGTTCACGCGGCTCAGGAGTTCCTGCATGTCCTGCCGGAAGGGGCGGAGGGCTTGCTCCGCCTGGGTCACCCGTCCCGGCCCGGCGGCGATGGCCCGTATGGTGCCGCCCAGCTTCAGGTTCAGTTCGTTCGGGATAAAGAGCACCCGGTCCGGCTCCATGTGGATGTACTGCTCTTCCTCTTCCTTCTTGGCGGACTTGCGGTGGACGAACGTCTCGACGTCCATCTCGCCGGTGGCGCTCAGGGCCAGGCCGCCGGTGCCGGCCTGCGCGCCGCCCTGCCGGTACTGCTGGGCCACGAAGTCCACGGGCGTGATCTCCTCGCCGTCCAGGTCTTCGTAGCGGAATAGCTCGCCGCTGTCCAACGCGCCCACGACGCGCAACTGCCGGCCCAGCACGGAGATGCGCGCCCTGCCGATATCGCTGTCCTCGATCCGGAGGCTCTCCAGCATGCGCGTGGGCAGGATGCAGACGAAGGGCCAGTCCTCCATGGCGGGGTCGAACCACTCATGGCGCAGGCGGGCCGGGTCGTTGATGTTGGAGAAGTACTTCTCCTCAGGGCTCAGGCCCAGGATGGCGTTGGCCACCGCCTCGCCCGCGGCGTCCACGCGCTTGATCTCGATCTGGAGTTCTTCGGTGCGCTTGCGGTTGACGAACCAACTGCGGGCAGCCGTGCTCATGCCCCGCACGCGGAAGAAGTTCTCCATGTCGTACGCCACGAACTCCGAGAGCGGCCCCCACCCCAAGCCGCGCAGGAGCACGCCTTCATACGGCGCGTGCCGCGGCGAGGTGTACTCCAGCATGCGGGCCGGCATCGTCTCGAAGCTCGTGAACGACAGGATCGTGAAGGTGAGCAGGATCAGGGTGACCGCCGTCAGGCCCGTGCGCACCTTCCTCTTGCGCATGTTGGATATGCCCAGGACGAAGGCGGCCATCGTGGCGCTGGCCCGCGCCACGTCGGCCCGGTGGATCATGTCTACCTTCTGCCGGATATGCTCCATCACGATGTTGAACTTGGCCAGCAGGTACCAGATGGCTGCTATCGCCGCCACCAGCATGAAGAACCCGTCCAGGATGATCATGGGCGTGGCCGAGAGCTGGAAGGCGGGGTGCACCAGGCGCAGCACGCCGTAGGAGAGGACGAACAGGACGAATATGGCGACCAGCTTCCTCCGTATCTCGATGTAGTTCAGGAGCAGGCGCTCCGCGAAGATGACGAACGGCAGCAGCAGCGCGAAGTAGAAGATCACGCCGGTCACCACGTCCACCGAAGTGTCCCGCACGTCCGGGTAGACGCGGTTCTCCAGGCCCCAGGCCATCCGCACCTTGTCGTAGAACGCGTCGTACCTCTTGGCCGCCAGGGCCACCTCCGCGTCCCGGTAGTACCTGCCGGCCTCTTCGAACAGGTCCCAGACGCCCCTCTTGTAGATGCCGCTCTTGCTGAGCCGCCCCATGCGGTACTCGTCCAAGAGGTGCATGTCCTTGACGATCTGCAGGGCGCTGGCATAAATGAAGTTCTCGCTCTGGTCGGCTCTGTAGCCGATGCCGGTGCGCTCTTTACGACGGCCCACCTGTTCCGGCGGCTCCGCCTCGAAGTTCAGCAGGACGCCCTCGTAGCCGACGGCGCTGGACGCCAGCAGGAACTTCACGTAGCTGTCCCGCTTGGTGAAGAACACGGCGCAGGGCTTGCTGAACGGGTCGGACTGAGACTCCTGGCCGACGAACTGGACCACGTACTGCGGCTCGAACTCGCTGTTGGACTCCCCGCGCCGCACGGTGCTCTGCCCGAGCGTGGCCAGGGCCAGGGGGTCCGTCAGGTCGAACACAATGCTGCACACGCCCCGGAAGAAGCTCAGCCGCACGTCGGACTTGCGTTCCGTCCAGTCCGCCGGCTGCTGCCGCGCGGTCGCCTGCACGACCTCCGAGCGCGCGACCTTGGTCACCACGCCCGTGGCGGGCGACAGCACGAACCCGTCCACGCGGAACCACTCGGCCTCCACCAGGCCGAACACCTCGAACTGGCCCTGGATGTTGCTGAGCCGGAAGTCGCAGGTGGCCACCCCCATCATGCTCTTGGACTTGCTGCCCAGGTTGGGCGCCAGCATGTTGACCGCCGCCACGGCGTTCTGCACGGGCACCTTCGGCAGATAGGCGAGCAGGCTCAGCTCTATGGTGGCCCCGAACAGGCCTGCGGGCTTGCGATTCTTCCATATCTCCTTGCGCTGGATGGGCAAGATGGGCACGTCGGCGGTGTTCTTCACGATCTGCGCGCACGCCACGGCCTGGCGGCGCATGTTGTCCAGGAAGGGCTCCATCTGCTCGAACGTGTCCAGCGGCGTGTTCACGCTGTTGCGCGGGTCGCCCGTCGTGGCCAGCGTGATGCCGGGATAGCCGCACAGCGACACCACCTCGCTGTCGAACGCCACCAGGTCCGGCACCAGGGACCGCCAGTCACGTCCCTGCTGCGGCACGATGCCGCTCTGGTAGGTGAGGGTCTCGGCCGGGCCGGCCCGGCCGGTGAGCTGGTCCACCCAGTCCACCAGCAGGCCCGAGTACTCACTGTAAGCCCGCTGCAACTCGACCTCGCGGTTATCCCAGCTTATCGTCAGTTGGTCGTAGAAGTGGCCCTTGTAGAACGAGCCGAGGCTGTTGTGGCGGCTGGACAGGTCCAGGCCGATGAAGAAGTAGCACTCGCCCGTGCCCTGGCCGGCGGTCTTGTCCGCCCCCTCGCGGCGGGGGTACATGGTCTTGAACACATAGTCGCGCACGCCCGCCAGGGCCTGGTAGTGGCCGGGCGCGGCGATGAACTTCACCTTCCGGCGCGGCGGGTGTTTCACCAGGTACTCCGCCGTCTCCAGCAGCGTCGCCACGCCGCAGGCGCTCTCCGCTCCCGGGCAGAGCCCCGGCACCACCGACACGCCGTCGTAGTATGCGAACACCACGATGGTCTGGTTGACAAGCTGCGGGTCGGTGCCGGGGATCTCGGCGCTCACGCGCAGCACGTCCATCTCTTCCCAGCGCATCAGGGCCTTCACGTTGGCCCGCACCGGGGCGGTGCCTTCGCTGCCCAGGCGGCTCAAGGCTTCCAGCGCGCTCTCGACCGTGAAGTCGCCCTCCGGGCGGCCCGTCGCCGCAGCGGCCAGCGCCGGCAACTGCTTGCGCTGTACGTAATAGCGGGCCATCGGCATGGGCAGGTCCAGGTACTTCTGCTCGGCGTCCGAACGGAACGGATAGATAGGTTCGATGAAGACGATAGCCGCCGCGCCCAGCTTGGCGGCGTCCAGCCAGCGGGTCACGGAGTTGAAGTCCATTAGGATGATACTGCCCTTGATCTCTTTGCCGTTGAGGTCGCTCAGGTAAGCGTCGCCGGCCCAGATGAGATCGCCCGTGATGCCGGCCTCACTCGTCATGGGCGTGCGCGCGTAGTTGGGCAGCAGGCAGTAGATCGGGACCTCGCGACCCCCGACCGTCAGGGCGCCGTTATACTCGGGGCGTCTCCGCTCGGGGAACTTCCGGCCCCACTGCTCGTCGTCCGGCACGATGGGCACGACGACCTGGAAGGGCGATTCCTCGATATTGGCCAGGCCGAGCTCCGTGAACTTCGCGACGATGTACCTGGCCGCCTCGTCGCACCCCGGATAGCCGGTGAACCGGCTTGGGAAGCTGGACAGGAACCTGACATGCTCGGAGGGGTCTATAGCGCGGAGGTCACGGTCGCCTCCGACCGGGCCCGGCTCCGCCGCCAGAGCCGGCCCCGTTGCCACACAGAGCAACAACCACACCCAGGTGGCAAATCCCCGTTGCCGCACCATCTCCGCGTCTTCTCAGTAAGAGAACACCCGACGCCGGCGGTCATTATAGGCCGTGGCCTATGCGTGTCAACGGGAAACGCCCGCCCCTGACAGGCGCCGCCCGTTGTGGTAGAATCCCGGCCGCTACCCAGCCGAGGCCGACCATGGAAGAAGCCATCCGGAAGGCAAGCGTCCTGATCGAGGCGCTCCCTTACATCCAGGGCTTTGCCGGCAGGCCGGTCGTGGTGAAGCTCGGCGGCAGCGCCATGGAGAACGCCGGCATCCTGGATGACGTGCTCGAGGACGTGGTGTTCCTGGCGGCTGTGGGCATCCGGCCCGTGGTCGTCCACGGCGGCGGCCCCCAGATCACCAGCGCCATGAAGGCGGCGGGCCTCTCCCCCCAGTTCGTCCGGGGCCATCGGGTCACGGACGCCGCGACCCTCCAGGTGGTTGTGCGCGTCCTGGCGGACGAGATCAATGCCAGGATCATCCGCCGCATAGAGGCGCACGGCGGACGGGCCCTATCCACCTTTCGAGAAGGCCGCAGCCTGCTGCGGGCGCTCAAGAAACTCATGACCGGCGTCGGGGAAGACGGCGAAAAGCGGCAGCTCGACCTGGGCTACGTCGGCGAGGTCGTGGCCGTGGACGCGGAACAGATGCTTGCGCACGCGGCCGACGGCTACGTGCTGGCCGTGCCGCCCGTCGGCCAGGATGACTCCGGCCAGCTCTACAACGTAAACGCCGACACCGCGGCCGCCGCTGTGGCCGGCGCCCTGCACGCTGAGAAGATCGTCTTCCTCAGCAACGTCCACGGCATCATGTCCGACCCCGGCAACCCGGACTCCTTGCTGTCCACCGTCGCCGAGGCGCAAGTGCAGGCGATGATCGCGCAGGGCGTCATCACCGGCGGGATGCTGCCGAAGGTGTCCGCCTGCCTCAGCGCGCTGGATGCTGGCGTCGGCAAGGCCCACATCATTGACGGCCGGCTGCCCCATTCGCTGCTGCTCGAGATATTCACCGACAAGGGCGTGGGCACGCAGATCCTGAAGGAGCCCGCCGAGGCCGGCGCCTGAGAACCGATGGCAGCTTCCTCATTGATGACATTGCCTTCGACGACCGCGCTGGCGACAACCTTCGCATCGCGCCCTAGTGTGTTGATGTTCGCTACAACGAGGACGACCAGAAGAACCGTCTGGTTGATCCGCTGAAACTGGTCCATCCTGAATCCATAGAAAGAGATCGATCATGATGAAGAAAGCTGACATCCGCGGCAAGTGGGCTCTGGTAACCGGTGCAAGCCGGGGGATTGGCCGGCAGGTCTGCCTGGGCCTCTCCCAATACGGCTGCAACCTGGTTCTTCAC
>Ga0315274_10011007_pt1 | contig 12986 bp, 8 predicted proteins | sample YL17G02_20_MG_FD_203700 | JGI IMG/M metagenome (GOLD analysis project Ga0315274, IMG submission 203700) | Sediment microbial communities from Yellowstone Lake, YNP, Wyoming, USA - YL17G02_20 | ecosystem: Environmental > Aquatic > Freshwater > Lake > Sediment | place: USA: Wyoming | collected... | reverse complement strand
CTGTTAATGGCCCGTCCCCCCGCCTCGGCGCGATAAGGCATGCGCAGAAAGAGGCCGCCGTAAGGGTATTGCCCGAAGTGCGCGTCCGTGAGCGCGCGCAGCGTCCAGTTGAGATCCAGTTGAAACTCTGACCGCTTGTTGGTCAACGCCCAATCCTGAGTTTCCGCCAGCATCGGCTCGCCGCACGGCGCACGCCACTCGCTTGCGACGCGCCAGCCGGCGGAATTCCCCTGTATGCGCGCGTCCTCCAGTGGCGCGGGGTGGAACGTTCCGTCGCGATCCCTCGTCTTGTCATCAAGCCCCTCGGTCCAGAAACCAACGCCGTTGACGGCGTTCAATCCCACATACAGACCGTGCTGCCAGAGATGATGGCCGGGTTCATTCTCCGTCAACTCGCCGATTCCATCGGGCGCCAGTATCGGGTGGATGAAAGGGCGTTTGTCGCGCGCCGCGTGCTGCGTCAGGATCGGTGTGGGAAGTCCCCCGCGAAATACCCGAATCCGCTCGTCTCCGCGCTCCGCATGAAGCGAAGGTTCGCCATCGCATCCTTTGCCTGCGTCAGAGTCCCGGTTCTCATGAGAGGACATCCTTCTCCTCCAATCGCTCTTGCCGTCTCACGGCGTCTCATCCGTGCGCATCTGTCTCCATCCGTGTTTCATCCGCGCCGGTCGCCTGCGTCATCCCGGAAACGCCGGCGTGACCAACTCTCTCCACTTGTCTTGGAAGGCGAAGAAGTTGATGCCGTCGGCGCCGGCTTCGCGCGTGAGGCGCGCGGTGCGCGCCATTTCCGGGTCGTCGATGTAAAGAATGGGAGCGAGCTCCTTCTCTTTGCCCAGAAGCGCGCGCGCCACGGCCGTCTCGTGGCCGACCGCTTCGGGCGGCTGGCCGGCGAGGATTTCCTTCACGGTCCGCTCGGGGACGACCTCCGCCAGACCCGTCAGACGGAGAACGAGCTCCGCCGCGGCCGTTTCGGCCGCGGGATGCTCCTTCGCCACTTCCTCGATCGGGATGCCCAGTTCCCAGTTCAGGCACGCGATGCCGGGGCGGCCGGGGTAGTTGCGGTAGATCATGGGGGCGAAGACGTCAACGAACTCCTTGAGATCGGCGTAGCACTGTCCGACGAAAGGCGCGAGCGAAGGCGTGAAGATGTAGACCCCCATCCGCTTCCCCCCGCCGTGGATCGCGTCGCTGACCGCGCGGAAATGCTCGGTCACGCAGAGACGCCGAAAGCGCAGCCAATCGAGAACGCCGGAGCGCCGCACCAGCCACTCGGCCGCGCCCACCGGCGAGCCAAGCCACGCGACCCCGCCGGGCGCGCCCGCGCCGCGAACGGCCACGCGCAGCGCCACGACGTCGCTCTTCATACGCTCGAAGTCTATCCCGAGGCGCCCCGCCTTTTCGCGGCACGTGTCGCAGAAGCACGTGAAAAAGGCGTCGCGTCCCGAAGCGGGGGAGGCAAACCGGCAGCCGTCCACCAGGATTCCCGACACGCCTTCCGTTGCGGCCATCTTCTCGTAGCTCTTCAGATTGCGGTCGCGGAGCGTCGAGTTGTTCGGACAGCCCGACCCGAACCACGTCTGCGGCTTGCCGTCGAGATCGCGGGCCCGAACGGAGTCGTCGTTCTGGAGATCGCCCAGGCCGAAGGCGCCGCCGCAGACCCAGCTCGCCATCCCCTCGGCGCGAACCGCTTCGATGGCTTTCTCCGCTCCCTCGACGACTATGTCGAACCCCGTTTCCTTCAAGGCCTTGGCCGTCGCTTTCGCGTCGTCTCCGCCGAATCCGTGCATCCAGTACGCGCACTTTTTCATATGCTTTCCCTCCCTTGCCGGTTGAGCGGAACCTGTTCCCGTCTCTGCGCCGGTCAAGCGGCCGGCCGCTAGACACGACAGACCTCCCGCGGCGAGCGTCAGGAACTCGCGTCGCGCCATGGAGGCCGCTTGACCGCCGTTCACGGGTCTGCCTTCCCAGGTCATGTCCGGAATTCTGAAGCTCCCGGCGCCCTTTGCGCAAGCGCTTTCGGCCACAGAGGACCAACTGCCTCCCTGTCAGTCACCCAGGCCCCGGAAGAGCCACGCGGGACCCGGGCCGTAACGTCCGCGGAGCCAGTCCAGGATCGCCCGGCCCAGAGCGCGAACTTGCGGCAAGCCCCCCTTCGCGTCCCCTCGCGCGGCCCGCCCCAACGCTCGAAGCATCTGCCCGCCCGCGTCGAAGAGGAGCAGATGGGCGCGCAGCCGCAGGCGGTTGCGGCGCGGGGCGTGTTTTGCGATGAAAAGGAGCCGATTGCGCAGGCCGTAGTACGTCTTCAGAGGGGACTGCGCGCCTCCGGCCGACGCGTATCCCTTGTGCCAGACTCGCGCCGCCGGAATCTCCGCGCACCGGAAGCCCGCCCTCCACGCGCGAACACAGAGGTCCGCATCCTCGCAGTAGAGATGGTAGCGTTCGTCAAACAGGCCGTGTTCCTTCAGGAAAGAGGCCCGCAGCAGCATCGCGCACCCCTGAACGTAGTCCACCTCCCGCACGTCGGCGAGCGAAGCATCGCGAGGAACTCGGTGGAACAGCCATCGCCGCCAGTCGATCTCCCAGCCGGGGTAGAAGAGACTCGTCGGATCGTCATGGCGGTAGACGTCCGGACCCAGCACGGCGAGGGACGGATCGGCCGCCGCGTGCGCGACGAGGCGGCGCAGCATGGCGGGGTCGACGGCGACGTCGCTGTTCAGGATCAGACAGAAGTCGGCTCCCCGTTCGAGCGCCAGTCGCAGGCCGAAATTGTTGCCGCCGGCGTACCCCAGGTTGCCTCCCGTTTCGACGCATTCCACCTCGGGGCACGCCTCGCGTATGGCCTGAAGCACGGGTGGGCGGGAGTGATTGTCAACGACCAGGATTTGGTAATCGGGGTAACGCAGACGCTCGACCGATCGCACGGCTTCGATCGTGTCGCGTTCGCTGTTCCAGTTGAGAATGATGACGACAACGCGGGGAGGAGACTTGGGAAGGGGTCCGACGTTGGGAGGACTGCCGTCCGCCACGTCCCTGCGGCCCCGCGGAACGTCGTCGGGTTGCGACGCGTCCGTCGAGTCGGCGACCTCACTCATTCTTGCCGCCTTCATCGAACCGCATCGCCGCGGGCGCCTCGAAAGGCCGCTTCTGGTCTCGGGCGGCGAGCGCCTCGCGGTACAGATCCAAGGCAACGGAAGAGACGCGCTCGGGCGAATGGTCGCGCACGGCGCGCTGGCGCAAGGCCGCGGCCAGTTCCACGCGGCGTTGCGGGTCCTTGAGCAGATCCATCAGAGCCTGCGCGAGGGCGCTGGTGTCTCCAGGCGGGTAGAGAATGCCTTGGCGACCGTGCTCGATCATCTCGCCCAGACACCCCGCGTCGCTGGCGATCACGGCCACCCCCCAGGCCTGCGCCCGCAACAGTGTGATGCTCTCTCCGTTGCAGCTCCCCCGCGTGTAGGGCAAAACGAGGATGTCGGTCTCTCTCAGCAACTGATCGACGTCCTTCTCGCCAAGCAGTCCCGGATTGAAGTCCACCAACCACCGCGCCCCGAGCTTGCGGATTCGCTCCGCCAAGTCCTTCGAGAATCTAGCCGCTTCCTTGTCTTCAGGCACAATTCCGCGGATCCGCAGCCGGGCTCGGCTGACCAGCGGCATGACGCGATGGACCTGGATCAGCGCTTCGACCACGTCCTCGATCGCTTTGTCGGGCCGCAGAAAACCGAAGACGAGGACCTCGACCAGGTCGGTGACCTTCTTCCTGTTCGGCTCGAGACCTTCGGGAACCGGCCCGAGGCACACGGGGGGCAGGTAGGCGATCTTGTGTCGGTAGGCCGGGCGCTTCTCAGCCAGCAACCGACAGCCCCGCCGAGAGAGGGAGAGGAAAACCGACACCCGTTGGAGGAACGCCTCTTCGACTCCCGTTTGACCGTAGACGGAGAGGCTCTGCGACACGTTCGTGATGAAGCGTTCCAGAAAGCTGCTCTTGCGCGGCGGGGCGGGCGGACGCACCGGGGGGGTCAGATTGGGAGGATCGTGAAAGACAACACATAGCGGGGTGTGGGGCCTGAGGCGGGCGGCATAGTGGGCCGCCCAGAACTCGCGCTTCGTGAGAGGACCGATCTCGGCGTGAAGGATCTGGTTCTCCAGCGCCCCGCCTGATTTCAGGGACCTCGCGACCTCGCGCTTAACGAGCCGCACTCCGCCTTCCGCGCCATCCAAGCGCTCGGGAACGCTGGGGTCAAGAACGGGCGCCACATCGACGTTCTTATTCTCTCGCAAAGCGGACACGTAGCCTTGCGAGTAGCCGGCGAGAGAACTCCGCCCGGCGTCTGAAGGGCCGAAGTAGAGGATTTCCGGTCTGGCGGGACTCATCGTTGCGCTTCCCCGAGCCGACAATCTGCAACGTAAGCGACCCCGGTCCGTCGGCGCTCGAGCCGGCGGTCCCCTTCGGGAACGTCACTCCACCTTTTTGCACGTTTCCCTCCGCGCCGTCAAGCGCCGATGGCCGGCCCTCGCTGGGAATGGGAACGGACATCGTTCCCCCGCTCCGTCTCCAAATGAGCGCACACGCCGGTACACGCCTTCGGCGGTTTCCGCGGCTTTCTCCCAAGAGAAGGACTGGACCCGCTGCGACGCCCGTCGGGACAGAAGGGCCAAACCATCCGCATCATGGACGATCCCCGCCAGACAGTCACCCATATCGTCCGGCCTTCGCGGGTCGAAAAAGACGCCTGCGTCGCCGATGACTTCGCGCAGGACGGGGATGTCGGACGCAGCGACCGGCGTCCCGCACGCCATCGCCTCCAGAGCCGGCAACCCGAAACCCTCCGCGAGGGAGGGCAGAACCAGAAGAGCGGCGCGCCGGTAGAGCTGCGCGAGCTGCCCGTCCGAGACGCGTCCCAGGAAGCGGACCTCGCCGGCAATGCCCAACTCACGAGTCCGGACGCGGACCCATTCGTCGAGTTCGGCGCCATCGGGGCCGACGAGACGGAGCGGGGGCCTTGGCCCGCCTTTTTTCCCCAGCAGGGCGTAGCCCTCGAGGAAACGGCCGGTGTTCTTCGAGGGATTCCAAGAGGCAAAAGACAAGACGTAATCCTCTCGCTCATGGCGGGCGGCAACCAGGAGGTTCCTCAGCTCGCCGCGCACGCCCGGGTATGCAACTGCAATGCGGTCTGGTTCGACGGCGGCGAACTCGGTCAGGTCCTTGGCAACGGTCTTCGAGACAGCCAACAGGGCCGAGCAGGATCCGAGGGATCGCAGACGTTCTTCGTAGCGTCTGCGCGCCGCTGGGGGCCACCGTTCGAGAAACTCTCCGGGATGCAGAGCGGGAATCAGGTCGTAAACCGTGGCAACAAGGGGGACCGAGCGCGGGGGGGTCCAGTTGAAGGGGCCGTGGAGGGGGCTGTGAATGTGGAGGACTTGGACGCGTCGCCGTCCCGCGACGCGAGCCAGAGCGGCCGCGTCGCGAGGAACTGGCGCGCGGGACAGAGCTCCGTCCACGGCTCCTCGCAGATTGGCGAGCCAGGCGTCGGGCGCAACGGGGGAACTGATGCTAACGGTATCGAGCGCGCCGCGGGGGTCGAGATCCGGCGGGGGAAGGCGCTTGTCGGCGACCAGAAGGTACTCGAGCCGCGGTTCGAGAGCGTTCTCTTTGCTGTGTGGCACAGCCGCCCCCGGCTGTGCGCATGCGGCGCGACGCAACAACGTTTCGACGAGACCCCGTGTGTAGTGGCCGATGCCTCTTCGCGCGTCCTCCCCTTGGAGGATCCGAACATCCAACGCAACCCGGAGAGCGCCGGGGCTGCCCGAAGGAGCGACGTTTCCTTGAGAAGAGGTCACGCCGTTTCTTCTTCCTCTGCTTCCTCTTGCCAAGGATCAACGACGATGCGGCCTCGTCTGGCGACTCTTTCGCGATCTCTGATCCGGAGTTCGCGGTCGTACTGGACCACGATAGCGGCCAGAATCCAGAGATAAGCGGTCAGTTCGGTTGTGTCCAGGCGAGAACCGAAGAAGTTGGCCGACAGGACGCCCATCATCATGCCGGCGCCGGCGAGCCCCACGGACCGCATGAAAGAGTCCGCGGCGTGGGCATAGACGTGGAGGCACGAGCGCAGGACCAGCAGCAGGGTGAGGACAAAGAAGAACAGGGCGAAGACCCCCATCTCGGCCGCTATGCCAAGGTACGCGCTATGCGGATCGCGCCAACCGACCATCGGGTCGTAATAGCCGACTTTCTTGCGGAACTCCCCGTAGCCGTGCCCGAACCACGGCTTCTCGAGGAACAGCCGCATTCCCGCCGACCAAATGGCGAGACGCCCCTGAGCGCTCGCGTCCAGACGCTCCACCAGAGGCTGCTCGACGGCGTCGCCGGTCTCAACCTGGGTGGGCAGGGGTTGGACTGTTCCGTAAATCAAGCGTCCCGAGATTGTCTCCGGCAGGTACTGGGGGAACTTCAAGCCGACAAGGACGATGGCGAGCCCTGCGACAAAGAGCCATTTCGAGCGGATCCAAAGGGTGGCGAGAGTGGCCAGGGTGAACGCGATGATTCCGCCGCGGGAATTCGCCAGCGTCATCGCCCGCCCACACAGAAGAAAGGGAATCAGCAGAAGCCAGTAGCGGCGGTCGCGCCAGTTGCACAGGAAGAATCCCAGGAAAATCAGAGTGTAGTAAACGAAGAACGCTCCGGTGCTGTTGGGATCGCCCAGAACGCCGCGAATGCGGATCTTGTCCCACGAGCCTCCCGGACCGATGTCGAAGGACTCTTTCATGGTGAGGATCGCGATGGCGGTCAGCGCCGTGCAAAGGGCGACAATGAGGTAGCGCACCCCCTTTTCGTTGCGGGCGATATTGACGTAGATGAAGTAGATGAGAAACGGCAGCAGCCATCGCTTGAGGCGGACGAACTGCTCGAAGAAGTCGCTGTTGCCCTCCTCCATTCCGACCCGAAGAACGGAGATGCTGCTCAGAACGCAGAAGAGGATGAGAGACAGGTCGGGCGCGTGGCGGCGGACGAGGGGTTCATTGAGGTAGGGCCGTTGCATCGCCCATTGAAGGACGAGCGGGATCATGAGGATGTTGGTGAAGTTGATCCCGAGGATGAGCTGGCCGAAGTCGCCCGGGTACAGCCCGCTGAAAGGGATGTAAATGCAGAAGGCGATGCTGGCCCAATAGTACTGGGGCCTTAGCAGCGAAACGGCGGTAAGGCTGACAACGCACAGAAACCCAATGGCGGCCAGAATGCCCGACGGAATGCGGATGTCGCGGTATGGGTACGTGACAATGAAGAGGAGAAACACTCCGGTGAAGATGGCGGTGTAGAAAACGCGGTCGTCCGGACGTCTGAACGCGTCCGCCTCGCCCATCTCGGCGACCGTGTAGTTATGGATTCGGATCGTTGCGTTGCTCACGACGCCTCTTTTCCCGCGCGCGGGCATGGTCCCCCGTCGGGGACCCGGACCCGTCTAACGATGAACCGGCTGCGCGCTCCAAGGCGCTTGCGCGCGGCGGAAGAAAAAGCGGCAGATCCCCCAGAGGGCGGCCACATTGATCATCGCGAAATAGTAAGGCAAAGCCACCAGCTTGCTTGTGTGGCCTTTCTGCTTTCGCGTCAGGCAGCCGGCCAGAGCCAGCGCGTAGAAAAGGACCTGCAGGCCGAACGCTCCCCGGTACAGGAAGCGCAGCCACTCCGGAGAGGGCTCGGCGGCAAGAAGCGCTGCGTTGCTCGCCGCCAAGCCCGCCAGCCAGAAAGGAGAGATCACGCGCAGGAACTTGTGGCAGAAAAGGAGGAAAGCCGTGCGCCACAGCCGCGGGCGAAGGGCCAAGCGGCGAAACAACCAAAGGTGCTGGCAGTTGCCCGCCATGATGCGAACGCGGCGGCTGAACTCCAAGTCCGTCTGCGAGGCGTCCTCGATCGCCTGCGCGCCCGGCTCGTACACCGAACGGTAGCCTTGGGCCGTCACGTTCATGGGAACGACGAAGTCGTCGTTGATCAGGTCGGCGTCTAAAGGGAGGTAGAGCCGCTTTCGCACGGCGTACAACCCGCCCGAAGCTCCCAGGAGCCCTCCCATGTGGCTCTCCTTGAGACGCAAGTAGTTCTCGTAGCGCCAGTACAAGCCGAGGCCGCGAGCGTTTCGCCCGCGAGCGCCGCCGGGGACGTAACGTCCCGCCACGCAACCCACGCTCGGGTCTGCGAATGGCGCCATGAGGGACCGCATGCTCGCGGGCGAGACCCGCGTGTCTGCGTCCGAGAAGACGAGAATCTCTCCGCCGGCCTCGCCGGCGCCCCGATTCACGGCGGTCGCTTTGCCCAACCGGTTGCCCAGAGAAATCGCCCGAAGCCGTCGCCCGTTCTTCTCGACTTCCTGCCGCGCCGCCTCGACGCGCTCCAGGGTGTCGTCCGCGCTGCCGTCATCAATCACGAGGATCTCGATCTTCTCCGGCGGGTAGTCGATCTGGGCGCAGTTGCGGAGTTTTGCCTCGGCGTGACTCGACTCGTCGCGTACGGGGATGATGATGCTGACGGCAGGCTCAATCGCCGCCGGACCGCAGACGGGGCCTTTTCTCCGGAGGGGGGCAAGCAGCATCAGCAGGAGGGGATAGCCGAGATAAGTGAAGAACAGAACGGAGAGGGAAACCCAAAACGCCGCGTGAAACAACATGGTTGACGACCGTTCCGCGCAGAGCTCCCCGACGCCGCCCCAAGCTTTAGTAGTTTCCGTAGTAGTAACGGCTCCAGATTCGCGGAAGGAAGCTCTTCACGTTGTTGATGACGTAGCCGACGAGGCGGATGTCGAGACGGGCGATGCGTTGCCGCGCCTCCTGGATCTGCTCGCGCTGGGTCTTGCGGGCGCGCAGCAGAAACAGCATGCCGTCGCTCCTGCTGCCGATGGTGAGGGCGTCCGTGGCCAGCAGGATCGGCGGCGTGTCGACGACGATCAGCGCGTAGCGCTCCCGCAGAAGATCGAGCACGCGGGTCATGCGGTCGCTATCGAGCAGGGGCGAGGGGTTCTTTGCGCTGGGCGTGGTGAGCAGGAGGTGCAGGCCGAAGTCGGTTCTCAGTATGCAGTCCTCCAGAACGGACGCCGGATCGCTTGACGTGAGGAGGTCGTTGAACCCCGCACCGACGGGCACGCCGACGTAATAATGAATCCGGGGATGGCGCAAGTCGCCGTCGATGAGGAGAATGCGGTCGCCCAGGTCCTGAGCCAGCGTTACGGCCAGATTGACACAGGTGAGCGTCTTCCCCTCCCCGCGGACCGAGCTGCTCAAGGTGAGGACTTGCCCTCGCCGCGAGGGCTGCTGGCCCGTGGCGAAGGTGTGCAGCACATTCTTGCCAAGGAGGCGGTACTCCTCGCAGACGTGGTGCTTGGGGTCGTAGAAGCTGAGCACGCGCGGGTCGGGACGGGGCGCGATCTTGGCTATCCGCTTGACGTACTCCGGGTCCAGTTCCGGCCCCAACACTGCGATCTCTTGTTGGACCTTCCGCTGGCCTCGCCGCGCGCGTCGCACCGGGCCCGCCGCGCCCACTTTCCTCGCCTGCACGGGCTCCGTTTCCTCGGTTGGGAAAAAGACCGGCTCCGATTCCTCGACTTCCGGTTCCGCCTCGGTTTCCGCCGTTTCCGTTCCAAGCCGGCTTTCAAGCTCGGTTGGGAAAAGCGGCCTCTTCGCGCTTGCCGGCGTCTGCGACACGCCGAATGCGGAGTGCGCGACTGCAACTCTCTCTTCCGCTTCGACATCGACCGCCGGGCGGGGACTCGGAGGCGCGGCGGGTCTCGCCTCGCCGAGATCTTCCGGCATCGGCGCCGGCTTCGGGCGGATGTCCCTCAGCGTGTCGACGTCCGCTGGGGAGCGCCTTTGGTCGGCAATCTCTTTCGGGACCAAGGCCGGTTCGCCCGGAATTCTTCTCGCCGTCTTCGCCGTGGGCCGGATGGCTTGCTTATCCGAGAGATCCTCGGGCGCCAGAGCCGGCGTCTCACGCTCCTTTCCCGCAAGCGGGGCCGGCACAGGAGAAGACCAGTCCATCTCCCTTGGGAAGAGGAGGGGTCTGGGCGGCGCAGGTTTCTCGGGAGCGCGGGCTTTGGGCTCACCCGCCTCGATGGGCACGAGATCGGGCGGGGGCGGCTCCTCGGGCTTCACTCTGGGCGGCGCCCCCTCTTCGATCCCTGCGGGGTAGAGTGCGGGGAGGTTGGGGAGCGGCGCTGCCCTGCTGGCGGGCCCTTCCTTTTCCCGCTTCTGGTCTAGGTCGCTGGGATAGAGCGGGGGCGTCTCCGGGGGGCGTGTTGTCGCGAAGGAGGGCCCCTTCTCCTCCATCCTCTTATCCAGATCGCTGGGGTAGAGGAGCGGCTCGCCCGCTTTCGGCGGCGAGGGGGCGGCGTCTCGCGCTTTGCCAGTCTGGAGGCGGCTGCTCTCCAGATCGTCCGGAAAAAGCGTCGCCTGCGGCCTGGCCCCCGTCCCACCCGGCGCGGACGCGCCGGGTCCTTCCCCGGGGGCGGCTGGTTTGGCGGCTGAGGAGGAGGGTCCTTCAGCCGCGCCTGGGGGCCCGGCGCCCGCGGCCTGAGCCGCGCGCTCGAGCGCCTCGCGGCGGGCTTTCTTCTTCGCGTTTCTGATCTGGTCGAGGAATCGGCTCAAAAGGGTCCTCCCGACGACGGCGCCTGACGGGCTGCGGCGGCGCGGCTCCGGCGAGGCACAAGAGCAATCCTTCTGACTTCTCTCATCGGCCGGTCCATCGCCTGTGTTTAGGGCGGTTCGCTGCTGCATTCCGCCTGGGGCGCCCCCGGCGGCGAGAGATCCCGGAACCGCCCTTCGCCGGGACCGCAACGAGACCTAGCGCCCAACGGCGACCGCTCTTCTCCCTGAAGCGCTGAACGGCTCCTCTCCCTGCAATCGGCTGAACTCCATCACGACCGACTGGGCCGTTTCGGACGTGACCTTTCCGGAGCGTTTGGCGTACTCCGCCAGGAGGCAGCGATCGCACGCGGCGTTGATGATGCGCGGCACGCCCCCGGAGAATTCGTGAATGTGCTGGATCGCGTCGAGATCGAACAGGTCGACGCCCGGCAGTCCGGCCACATCGATGCGATGCTGGATGTACTCGCACGTGTCATTGAAGGAGAAAGGCTCGAGGTTGCAGTTGACGACGACGCGCTGGCGCAGCTGACGCAGGTCGTCGGTCGCCATTTTCTCGCGCAGCTCCTCTTGACCGACGAGGATGATCTGGAGAATCTTCTCCTTCTCGGTCTCCATGTTCGACAACATGCGGATCTCCTCGAGCACGGCGGAGTCGAGATGCTGCGCCTCGTCGATGATGAGGACGACGTTCTGACCGAGATTCAGCTGCTCGATGAGGTACTGCTGAATCCTGTCGATCTGGGCATAGGTCCCTTTGGCCCTCTCGCCCGGGATCTCGAGCTCGTCCATGACGGCCTGCAGCAACTCGCGGCGTTTGCGGGGGGGATGAACGACGAGCGCCGTCTGTGTGTCCGGCCCCAGACGAGACAAGAGGATGCGGCACAGCATGGTCTTGCCCGTTCCGATGCCTCCCGTCAGGATTCCGAATCCTTTGCGGAACTCCACCAGGTAGATCAGTCCCGCAATGGCGGCGCGATGCTGTTTGCTGGGGAAGAAGAACGCCGGGTCGGGCGTCATGCGAAAGGGCTCTTCGCGTAGTCCAAAGTGCTCGAGGTACATGGGTCTGCCTTTCTGCGGGAGATTCGGCGGCCGCTCTATGCGACCCGCTGCTTGACGCGTCGCGATTGGCGCCGCTTAACGGCGCCCGACAATTCGGGGATCACGCCCAGAACGGGCAAGTCCAGGTAGCGACTGGCATCGTCCAGATTGCGGAAGGACGTGTCGGTGAACTCGCGCAGGAAACTCAGGGTGGCGCCGAGGATCATCCCGAGGAAAACGCCCATGGCCACAACGAACGTCCGTTTGGGGCGGATGCACTGGGGGTTGTAAGAGGCCTGGCTTAGGACCTCGAAACGGGCGTCCTTGTCCGCCCGCTCCAGTTTGTTCGTCAACAGAGCGTCCTCGTAGCGTTTGCGGATCTCGGTGTACATGGCGGCCTGGATCCCCATTTCCCGCTTATACTGGGCTTTCTCGAGTTCCTTTGCGGGGATCTGCTGGATGCGCTCGGCCAGGGCCCGCGCCTTCTCTTCCAACTGCGCGCGCTCGGTCTCTTGGGCGGCGATCTCGAGGCTGAGCCCGCTGGCCTTCATTTCCAATTGGGCCAAGACGGGGTTGACCGATTTCTGCTCCTCCGTGACGACCGGGCCCGCTCCTTCCTCCAACTGCTTCCTGAATCGCGCGATGTCCTCCTGCTTTTCGATGACCAAGGGGTGGCTCGAGGTCTTGTCGTCCATCAGGACCGCCAGTTCCGCCGAGGTCCGCGCGATCATGCTCTCGAGGCGCTTGGCCAGCTCCGAGCGCTCGGTCGTCTGCTGAGTCACGCGGAAAGGCGGCTCCGTCTCAATCTGGGCCTGGACGCCGTCGAGTTCGGCGCCCAGCGATTTCAGTTTGATCTCCGCGTCGTTCTGCCGCTGCAGGAAATCGAGGAACTGGGCGATCAGTCCTTTGGGACCTTTGGATTCCATATCCAAGTAGTTGGCTTCCCTCAGCAGATCGCCGGAGCCAAGACTCACGTCTATGTCCATGCTGGCGAAGTCCTTCAGAACCCTCTCGGACTTCTCCAGCTGTTGCGTATACTGATTCAGAAGCTCCTCGAGGATAACCAGTGTTTCGCCGATCTGGTTTTCGCGAACGTTGTCGAGTTCCTCCTGGAGTTTCTTCACCACGTAGTCGACGATCACCTGGGCCTCCCTGGGATCTCTGCGCTCTGCGCGCACGAAAATGCTCCCGCGCGAAACGCCCATGTCGATCGTGCTCGCCAAGTCACGGACGCCTTCATCGGTGTTCTTGCTGAGGTAGCGCAGGTTCTTGTCGGCCAAATCCTTCACCATCTTGTCAAGCTGGATTGGCGAGAGAATGCGGCG